>Ga0308414_1003263_pt1 | contig 10384 bp, 5 predicted proteins | sample HotsprSampleOS50_FD_205667 | JGI IMG/M metagenome (GOLD analysis project Ga0308414, IMG submission 205667) | Hot spring phototrophic mat microbial communities from Octopus Spring, Yellowstone National Park, Wyoming, United States - 20090730_OS50 ...
CTTCAGGGGCGAAAGGCGGCTCATTCGTCACCGGCGATGCGTTTTGGCAGCGATTGGATCGTGTTACCGGCATCTTCTGGACCGATGTTCCGCTCCGCGAAGGGATTTTTCGTTTGGGTCGCACACATGACGTGGCGATTGTGCTCGATCGGCGATGCGATCCCGATCGGGAAGTGACGTTGACCATCCGCGATCGCACGTTGCGAGAAGTCATCGCTGCGATTGCCCAATCGTGTGGGTATGAGGTCGCTTTTGTGGCCCCAATTGTTTATATCGGCCCCGTCGATTCAGCCGGACGTTTGGAGACTATCATGGCGGCGCGGCGGCAGGATGCCCTTAAGGTAGGCAAGTCTGGTCTTGCAGGTTTGCGTCCGCAGTCTGTGGCCTGGCCAAGATTGAGTACCCCACGCCAGTTGATCACCCTCTGGCTGCAGGAGGCCAATTGGGAAGTGACGAATCCCGACGCGATTCTGCACGACCTTTGGCCAGCCGGTGCATTGCCGCCCTTGACCGTCGTGGATCGCCTGACCCTTGTCCTTTTTCAGTTCGATCAGACGTTTGAGCTAGATGAGTCGGGGAAGGTGAAGATCGTCCCCATCCCGAATTCCGTGGAAACGGGAAGGCAGTTCTACGTTGGCCCCCGGGCACGGATCCTGGCCCAACAGTGGCAAAAGATGTTTCCAGATTGTCAGGTGTCGGTGGTTGGCGACGACGTGATCGTTCAAGGACCCCGGGAAGCCCTTGACAGGTTGTCGGAACTTCTCAAGGTCGAAAGAACCACCACTTCTCATCGAGACTCGCGGGAAAGCGCAACCACATCCTCCCCGGCTGCCGTCGGTGACCCCTTCAGTCAGCGGCGATTCACGGTACGGGAAGGGCGGGGAACGCTCGAAGGCGTCATCCAACAACTTGCCCAGCAGCTTAATTTGGAAATGGAGTTCGACCGCCAGCGTGCCGTCCAGGCAGGTATTCGTCTCGATCAGCCGATCCGTTTTCAAGTCCAGGATGGAACAATTGACCAGCTCTGGCAGGCCGTTCTTGAGCCTCATGGACTGGCGTTTCAGCGAATGGGGCGATCGATCAAGATCTATCCCAAAAAGTGAGCGCGACCATCAAAATCGGCGGTTGTGCCTTCGGAAGGACCCGCTTGTCGGGTCCGCGAAGAACCGTTTGATTATCCATTGCGATGCCGCGGGCACGACAAGCGTGCCCCTCCAGGCGTGCCATCCCATTTTGGTTGTCGCCTCACCTAAACCTGGCGCACACACACAGCCTTCATTGACTGCGACGCCAACCAGTGACATCGACCAGCGGCGGGTCGGAAGTCTCCTCAACCAGCGGAATCGGCTTTTCATAAAGGGCCTGCCGAACAAGCGGTCGCGTCTCGGTGACAGGGAGACTTGTGCCGGAGGCATTTGTCCCGCCATTTGTCGTGTCTGCCGGTTTGAAGCGGGATTCGGTGGTGCTGCCTTCCTGTCTGAACGTCGTCGGCGGCTGAGTTGAAGATCCGGCGGGCGGCAGTGAGGGAATTGACGTATCGGGGATCGGCTGCCATGAGCTACTTGATGATGGAGCACACGAAGCACATCCTGAGACACTGCTTCCCGTGACAGCGTAGGTTGTTGGATAGGCAGCGGATGTCATATCGGAGCTGAGGCCACAAACGCTGCACTCGCTTACCACTGGAATCGACTGATATGTGGCGAAATAGGCGGTTGACCAGGTCGGTGCCGTTGCAGGCCAGTATCCTGTTTGCCTCGCCCGAAGATTGGCAAAAGGCCGCCAGTTAAACAACCGCCGTGGTTCATAGACGATCTGCACGGGTCGATACGCCACGGTGGGAACGACCGTAGTGGACGCCGTCGGCGGTATTGCGTAAGGCGAGACGACAGGGAGATAACTCGTGGTCACCACAGGAGGCCGATAAAGCACCGGCGCTGGACGATAAACTGTTGTTGCCCCAGGAGTCACAGGCAAATAAGTGACACGATAGCTCGTCGCCGGAATCGCAGGGACGGCAACCGATGACGAAACGACCGGCATATAGGCGTAACCGACGCTGTATCCGCCATACTGGGTTGTGTAAGTCGTCTCGCGATTGAACAAGCGGCTAAGCAAACACTGGGCGGATGCCGTCTCGGCCAGAAACAAGCCAAAAATAAAAGCCACAATTGTCGATTTAAATTTCGCGTTCATGCGATTTCGCTCCCAGTTGGAGATTCGATGACCATCCCGAGTGACTTTCGGTCTAAGCGCGTCCTTCAGCGCACACACAATACCGTGCACCGTGCGCACCAGGTCTTTAACAAAAGTTGCCCATAAAATCGCATTTGTCAAGTCGCAAAGGAGCAAATGTATTTTTCTGTGGCCTGGGCAGGAAATGCAGATTTTGTCAATTGCCTGAAACACGCAAGGTTTAGTGGTTGCAGGGACGGCCTCCTGTTACTTTGCGAATAGCAGATGCCAAACCCGGGGTCGTGGACGCGTCAAGCGGGTCCCTCCGCCGTTCGGAGGGGCGTGCCTGTCATGCCCGTCTGGAGGGGCGTGCTTGTCACGCCCGCAGAAGCAGGATGGATTGTCCAATGTTGGCGGCGGACCCGACAAGCGGGTCGCTCCAAAGGGCGTGTCGGAGGGGCACGTTTATCGTGCCCGCCGCACCGGGATGGATAATCAAACATTGTTTATCGGACGCGACAAGCGGGTCCCTCCGAAAGGTGGACCTGACAAGCAGGTCCCTCCATTTCTTGGTCATGGCCCTGCAGCCTACGGATTTTGTTGGCACACGCCGCATGTTCTGAGGATTTTTAGCTGCAAAAAACTTGACGGGCGAGCACATCCTCAGGACAATAGGCAGCGGCCCAGCAGTCTCTTTGCGTGTCTTTTCCAACGGGAGGTGAGTTATGGCGCAGATAATAGCGGGCAAGAATAGGTCTGGAAATCCGTCCCGCACCAAGAAACGATGCGGCGCGACCGGAGTGTATTTCCCAAGAAAGCGGCTTTCGATAAGTTTGCTCATCCTGCTGGTTGCCGCAAGCGCCCTCATGGGAATAAGCTGCCGCAAGGCTGAGCAATCGCCACCGCTGGAACAAGTCGAACCATTACCTCCGCCAACCGCCGAAGCGGTCCCGCCGCCCGTAGAACCACCTGTCTTGGCCGCCTTGGCCCCGGTGACAATCAAGCCAGGGGAATCGGTCACATGTGAACTTTCTGTGGATCGCCGAAATTTAACGGGACCGATTAGCGTGCAGGTTCAGAATCTGCCACCCGGGGTTTCATTCGAGCCATTGGAAATCCCGGATGGGCAGACCAGGGGTCAACTGACCCTAACAGCGGACAAAAGCTTGGGCGAAAACGAGATCTCTTCGGCGGCGACCGTTCAGATCGAAATCGCTGGTCAACGGGCTTCGCAACCGCTCATGTTGACCATCCCGCGAGTTCCTCTACCTGAGATGAGCGTGCCGGGTTCTGTATTCGTTTTTCCGGGCGGAAAAGCTACCTTAGAGGTCAATTTCCAACGTGAAGGGGTTGCCCTGCCTGTCGAGCTTCGCCTCGAAAACTTGCCCGAGGGCGTGACGTGCTCTCCCGTGCAGGTCCCTGGGGACGCACCCAAGGCAACGCTGGAACTAGCAGCAACAGGCCAGGCTGCGGAAGGGGATCACCAAGTCCAGATCGTCGTGGCTGCCGGCGAGAGAACGGCCTCAAAACCACTGACTGTGGTTGTTCGCAAGAGTCTGTTCACGATGCAATGTTTCCGCGTGGTGACGCTCAAGCCGGGGGAAACTCGAGACGTGGACATTCCAATCATCCGGCGGGGGTACACCGGGCCAATTCAGTTCGCCTTCGAAAACTTACCGGAAGGTGTTAATCTCACAGCAAATGCTGCTGCTCAGGGCGCCAATTCGGCCCGATTTCACTTTGCCGTCAGCCCTGAGGCGCACGAACGTGTTCGTTCCGTTTATGTGCGGGCAACAGGGGGTGGATATACCTTCAGTGACGCCATGGTTGTTCGTGTGTCTCGTCAGGAAGGAACAGGTTTTCTGCCGAAGGAGATCGGTTATGACCCACAATTGGCACCGCTTTTCCGCCGGGGCTCCTTCGGTGGACGACTGAGTGCGAACAGTAAAGCGGCATTATGTGATGCCTATGGCGGGACACCTGAATCGGAAAATGCCGTTTTCCGCGGCCTGGCCTGGTTGGCGGCTCATCAGGAGGCCGATGGCCGGTGGTCGCTGAAAGACTATGGCCGGATCATCCCCACTTGTGATTGCCATTTGGACGCGGAGAAAGAGAAGGAGATTGTGGACAGCGATACAGCGGGAACGGCATTGGCGCTGTTGCCATTTCTGGGGGCGGGAATTACCCCGGAGAATGCCCCCGAAGAACCTGCGGAACTGACGCGATACCGTAATGGCGTGCGGCGTGGGCTATGGTACCTGATGCGTGTTCAGGTCACCGATCCCAAGTCCGATAAAGATGGTCATCTGGGAGGAAATACCTACGCTCATGCCATCGGCACCATGGCTCTTTGCGAAGCCTATGGCCTGACCGGTGATGAAAGGATTCAGGCGGCGGCTCAGCGGGCGATCAAGTACCTGATGAACGCTCAGCACAAAGAAGGTGGTTGGCGATATGGTTTCCGCGAGGCCGGAGATATGTCGGTGGTCGGGTGGGTCTTTCTGGCCATCCGAAGCGGGCAATTAGCCGGCCTGAAAATCGACGAAAGTCCGCTTGTTCGCGCGGGTCGCTTTCTTGACACGTGTGGCGTAGGACCCGAACCGTACAAACTTTCCGAGTACTGTTATCAGCCTGGCGGCGAACCAAAGATCTCACTCACGGCATGCGGTCTCCTCACACGGCAATATCTCGGTTGGAAGAAAGATAATGCTCATCTCCTGGCTGGGATCAAGAAGATTATGACACAACTTCCGCCGGCAAGTGCTCAAAACGTGGGATCGCTCTATTACTATTACTACGCAACGCAGGTCCTTCATCACATGGAAGGTGAAGAGTGGGACCTCTGGAATCATCGTATGCGAGAGCATCTCATTCGAACTCAGGAGCAATCCGGCCATCGGGCGGGAAGCTGGAGTCCCGAAGGTTGCGACTGGGGACATCGCGGAGGACGCATCTACGCCACTTCCCTCTCGCTAATGATTCTGGAAGAATATTACCGACATCTTCCGCTTTATCGGCCCGTACCGCGAACGCAGGTGACAGGGACCTCCAATCCGTAATCCCAATGGCTTCGTAGCAAACAGCCTAAGGGTTCACCTGCAAGACGCCTGATACCAGGCTTTTAGGAGAAGTCGTCATGCTTTCAGGGCGAATGATATTGTGCCTCGTGCTTGCTTGTTGGATCATCACAGGTTGGAGCGTTGCCGAGGAAACCGATCCTTATTACCGGTACATTGCCACAGCGCCCGAGTTTCAGCCCATCAAGCAGGACCCCAGGGTTCTCATTGGTCGCTGGGATACGTGGATTTACATGCCCTGGCGGTATCAGTGGACGATTGGGACGGGCGATGAAGGCGGCCAGTTTTGCCGGGAGTTCGGCATCAATGGCGGTTTTACCGATCATGGCGATGGCCCTTTTGCCTGGTTGGAAAAATGGAATCTCCGTTTTTACAACGATCACACGGCAGGTAAAGGGTTCCTTTATTTGCGCGATGCCAATCAGAAGGCCAGGTTTCAAGGTTATCAACGTGATCCGCGGGCAGTGAGGCAGGATCAGGAGGGGCTTAAACCATTGGACGAATCCCTCTTTAGCAAGCTATCGGGCCTTGTTCGGCAGCGCGTCGCCCGAGTCAAACAAAGCCCCATGCGGGTGGCGTACGCCCTCGATGATGAAATCTCATAGGGAGTTTTTGTCGTTCCCCTTCCTTGGCGTGTGCATGCCGATGATGACGCCTATCAGGAGTGGTTGGACAACTATTACGGAGGCCGTGGACCCAAAGCCCAGTTCGTCACTCCCGACTTCATTCTGCCACAGCTTAAGGGTCGGCTCGCAGATTTGGACTTCTCGCCGCTTCTGGATCGCATCACCTACAACGACTCGGTTTGGGCAAACTTTATTGGGCGACTTGTGGAAGTGGCCAACGAAGTGGATCCGGAGACTCCCTGCGGTTTCGTGGGCGGTCAGTCGCCGAATATGTGGGGCGGCTACGATTACGCCAAGCTCATGAAGAAGATTCAGTTCATCGAAGCCTACGACCTGGGATCATCGCAGGCCATCATCCGTTCGTTGAATCCAAAGAACGCTCTTCCGCAGGTCACAACACATTTCCATTCCGATGCGCGAGGCACGGCAAATGACATCTGGCAGAGCTGGTACTATTTTGCTCACGGGAACCGCGGCATGATCGGCTGGGTGGAAGGTTGGTTTGATGGTAACAAGCCGCGTCCCTGGCTGCATGAGTACCGTGCGACGCTCCGAGAGTTGGGGCAAGTCCAGGGGCCGAAACTCGTTGGCGCAGAATGGATTCACGATGGGATTGCCATCTACTATTCCCATCCTTCCGTTCAGGTTTCGTGGTGTCTCGATAGTGAGGCCCATGGCAAGACATGGGTTAATCGGGGAAATGACCATCGTCTGGGGACCTCACACCTGGTGCGAAAGGCGTGGGAGTATCTCTTGATCGATAGTGGCCTGCAATATTCCTTCGTTTCCTACGATCGGGTTGTCCTGGAGGGTGTCCCGGACGAATATCGGGTCCTCATCCTGCCCGTCTGTTATGCCCTCTCCGACATCGAAGCCCGCCGGATCGAGGAGTTTTGCCGTCGTGGTGGAACGGTGATTGCAGACTTTGCGTGTGGGTTGTTCGATCAGCATGGTAAAGGCCGCAACAGGGGAGTTCTCGATCATCTCTTTGGTGTTACCCATGACGGGACGGAAACCGCCCGCGACTTCTTTGGCGATCGCCTTTGGGTAGAGACCGATCAAGATGCTGCATATAACTACAGGACGTATCGTGATCTTTTCGCAACGATTCCCTGTCAGCTTCATCACGGTTACGCAGTTGCAGAAAAGCGTTTGCCGGTGGGTGTCGTTCGTGCTGTCGGACGGGGCCGTGCCGTTTATCTCAATTTATCTCCCCAGCGGTATTTGCAGTATCGGGCAGAAGGAACTGTGGAGCAGTCCCACCGCGAACCGTTCATTTCCCCGATTCTTGAAGCGGGAGTTCGCCCCTGGATTCAGGTTACAAGTGACGGGCAACGGCCGGCCAATCTCGAAGTTTGTTACTGGCGAAAAGGGCCCCGAATCTACGTCTTCGTCGTGCAGAGTGCCCCCGTCACCGGCTCTTCGACCGGCAATACCGGGGCCGAGCAACTCAACGTGCGGACCATTCCCATCGAGGTCACGCTTCAGCGACGGGTTCGTGGCGTTCAAAATGAGCGGACGGGAGAGCAACTGGGCGACGGTACTCGCTTCACATTCGAGTTGCCCTTGGCCGAAGCAGTCCTCTTCAGCTTTCTTGAAAACGCTGGGGAGCGGTGAACAGGTGTCGCCACCCTCGGAGGGGGTTTTTGGAGGAACTCGCTTGTCGCGTCCGCTTTTTGGAGGGACCTGCTTGTCAGGTCCGTCGCGCCACGTTGGATGATCCATCCCACTTCGGCGGGCGTGACAGGCACGCCCCTCCGCCCCCTGGAGGGACCCGCTTGTCGGGTCCGTTGCATTGCGTTTGATAATCCATTCCACTTCAGCGGGCGTGACAAGCACGCCCCTCCGACCCTTGGAGGACCCCGCTTGTTGGGTCCGTGGTACTTTATTCACCAATGATCTTGATAAGCACACGTTTGGGCCGTCGTCCGTCAAATTCACCGTAAAAAATCTGCTCCCACGGGCCAAAATCGAGCTTCCCGTTGGTGATGGCCACGACCACCTCGCGACCCATGATCTGTCGCTTATGATGGGCGTCGCCGTTGTCTTCACCAGTGCGATTGTGCTGATATACCGTGGGCGAGGGATCATACGGGGCAAGCTTTTCCAGCCACTTCTTGTAGTCTTCATGAAGGCCCGGCTCATCATCATTGATAAAGACGCTGGCTGTAATGTGCATGGCATTGACCAAACATAGACCCTCGCGGACACCACTTTTCTTCACGGCATCTTCAACCTGCCGGGTGATGTTCACAAAATCCATGCGTTTCGGGATATTGAACGTCAAATACTCGGTGTAGCTTTTCATTGTTGAAATCCTCAGAGCAGGGGCCGCCGGGTAAGGCCAGAGTTATTGTCCTCTGACGAACCGGACCTCCGGCGTCCCAAAAGGAGAGCCAACTTTACGGGATTCTTCTTTCCCGGGCGCATCATTCTGGCAAGGGCTGGTCCTTCGTCTCCGGCGCGAAGGGCAGGACCAATATGCCGAGCAGGAAGAACAGGCACATGGTCGCCCCAGCAACCCGCATCGGCTCAGCAAAACTGGCAAAGACGACACCGCTCAGGTAACCCTGCAAGAATGGCCCAAACGCCGAGACGTATCGTCCGATGTTGTAACACATCGACGTTCCGGTACTCCGCAAGCGAGTTGGGAACAATTCGGGGAAGTAGATGGCATAACCACCGAAGACGGAGAGCTGGGCAAAACCCATCAGGGGAGCCATCCACAGAACGTGGTGCCACTCGCGCATGGTGAGGAATACGAAGGCCGTAACAGCCATCGCAAACAAGAAAAAGATGGCAAAGGTCTTTTTTCGTCCGAGTTTATCGGTCACCATACTGAAGGCGTAAATCCCGAAGAATGCGCCAATATTGAAAAGCAACAGCTGGATGCTCCCCCAGCGCTGCACGTAACCCCCGACATTCTTGTTTCGTTCTTTCAGACGGACCAGGTAATCATCGAGAGTGGCTGTACTCGTTGCCGCTTTAACCAACTCCCGTCGCCGTGTCCGCTCCTCAGGGGTTTGGGCCTGTCGTTTCCGATCCAGTTTTGCAAGCGGTGACCCATCGTCCGTCCAGGGCTGGTCGAGCAGTTGCAAGGCACCATCCAGAGTGACAGTCTTTCCCTGTGATGCCAGTGTGAACGCCGCGGCGAGAAGGTATTGTGCATCCTTATCCTCGGGAGTCTCACCGATCATATCCCGCGGTAGAATTCCGGCCTCGATAGCCTTGTTTGCGGCCTCCGGTGTTTGAAGGATCAACGCCACGAAGGCACGATCTTCCTGAGCGGCTCCTTTTGCGCGGTACTCTGCCGTGATGTTGGCACGGAAGATTGATTGAACCAGGTCCACCCCGAAAACACCAATCCCCCATAAGCCGATCACGCCGGCCGCTGCCAGAATAATGCCCACAATTGCCCGCTGCCGCCAACGAGGATCCCCGAACAACTCCTTTAAAGAGCCGGCCTTTTGTTTGGAGATTTTTCCTTCGGCCACCGCCTGCTTCCAGCGTTCCGGTTCCTTTAGCCAGAACATAACAAAAACGATTAGAAAGGCAGGCAAAATTCCCACGCCGAACATCCATCGCCAGGTCTGGCTTTGAATATATCCGGCTAACAAGAGTTCTGCGAAAATGATACCCACTACACCGGCCAAAATGTTACCAAAAGCAGAAAACGCCTGTAAAAAGCCGAGGGCCTTGGGGCGTGCGCGATCGGGCAAGGTCTCGGCCACAATGGCCGTCCCCAAGCCAAATTGCCCACCGATTCCCAGTCCAGCAATGAACCGATAAATCAGGAAATCAACCAAGCCAAAGCTCAGGGCCGACAGACCGGTAAAAATCGAGTAGCACCCGATGGTGAGGATCATCGTCTTGGCGCGACCGATCTTGTCACCCATGATGCCGAAGATAATCCCCCCCGTTGCCCAACCGATGAGCATCACCGCCGTCGCCAGACCACCGTAGAAGTTGACGAGGTCCGGAGTGGCCGATCCCGAGAGATCACGGACGGCCGGTTGCCGCGCAAGATTGAATAGTTGCTGATCGAACGTGTCAAAGGCCCAGCCGGCCGTACACACAATCAAGACAAACCACTGATAGCCGGTCAGGAGGCGGTACCATCGTTCCTGGCTGGAAACAGCTGAACCTTGACTCATTGTCTTCTCCCTTTCGACACGAAAAAAGTGACAGCAGACACAACCCTGATAGCTGCGCGCAGACCACACGGCTTCTTCCCTAAAAGGACACTTGTGCGAATCGGGCAGATCGCACGAAAATTCAGTCGGATTATGAATGAAAATGGATAAACTGTCCAGTCCCAAGGGCATCCAATCTTGAAAATTCATTCATCCGACGGGTGTGGGCGGAGATGTGCCTGCCCCTTGTTTGTGGGTAGGTGGCCTGCCTTAGCGCGATTATTGACCTTTGCATAACCAGGCGACACAAACGTGGGTAAAAACCGGACATTCTGATGTCTCTATAATTTGCGAACATCGATAAGTAGAGGTC
>Ga0308414_1003265_pt1 | contig 10381 bp, 13 predicted proteins | sample HotsprSampleOS50_FD_205667 | JGI IMG/M metagenome (GOLD analysis project Ga0308414, IMG submission 205667) | Hot spring phototrophic mat microbial communities from Octopus Spring, Yellowstone National Park, Wyoming, United States - 20090730_OS50 ...
ACTTCAGGCCGCACAATCGCATAGCGGGATAGAGGCGAAATCCGGCTGTGACAGCGCCTCAATTTCCCTGTATAATGGGCGAATCCGACTTCGCCACGCCAGGGAACCGCCCATGCCGCAGCCACCGGCAGTTGGGAGCGACACCCAATTGCAAAACCTGATCGACAGAGGTTTGAACGGGGACGCCGCTGCGCATGACGCTTTGCTCAACCACGCCTGCGACCGTCTGCTGCGGCTCACCCGGAAGATGTTTCACGGCTACCCGAACCTGCGCCGCTGGGAGCAGACCGACGACGTGTTCCAGAATGCGATGGTTCGGCTCCACCGGGCGCTCGCCGAGGTCCGGGTCGAGTCGGTGCGGCACTTCTTCAACTTGGCGGCGGTCCAGGTCCGCCGAGAACTGCTCGATCTGGCGAAGCACCACTTCGGGCCGGAGGGCGGCGGAACCAACCACCACACGGACGGCCAGCCCGCTGATGACGAAGGCGGTTCGCTCCACGACAGCGCCGTGGAGCCGGACGACCTGTCGGGTTGGGGCGAGTTCCACGCCCAAGTCGAGAAACTGCCCGCCGACGAACTCGAAGTCGTCAACGTCCTCTATTACGAGGGGCTGACGCAGGAGGAGGCGGCGAAGGTGCTGGGCATCTCGTTCCGCACGCTGAAACGCCGCTGGCAGTCGGCCAAGCTGAAACTGCACGAGGTTCTGAACCGTGACCGAGAAGGATGAGGAACTACTGGCCGATTTACTGCTCCAGTGGGAGGAGTTGCGGGACCGTGGGCAAGACACACCGGCGAGCGAGTTGTGCCGGGGCCAGCCCCATCTGATAGAAGAACTCACACGCCGCATGAACGCCTTGAGAGTCACGTCCTGGATGGACCAGCCCCTTGCCGCTGGTGACGCTTCTGCCGGAGACTCTTCCCCGACCGGCGAACCCCGCACTCTGATCGGTCGCTACCGGCTCGACAATCTCATCGCCGAGGGAGGGTTTGCCCAGGTGTGGCGGGGCTACGACCTGGAACTTCACCGTGCCGTCGCCGTCAAGCTGCCGAAGCCGAGCCGTCTGGATTCGACCGAAGCGTTTTTGGCCGAGGCCCGCCGTGTCGCCCGGCTCAAGCACCCTGGGATCGTGCCGGTGCATGACGTGGGCCGGGCGGACGGGACGTGCTTCATCGTGTCGGAGTTCGTGGAGGGCGGCAGCCTGGGCGACCATATCGCCCGGAAGCCCAAGCCAGCGCAGGCGCTCCGATGGATCGCCGAAGTCGCCGAGGCGCTGCAATACGCCCATGTCAGCGGTGTCGTTCACCGGGACATCAAACCGGCGAACATCCTGATCGACCACCACGGGCGGGCGCTGCTGGCCGACTTCGGGATCGCTCAGTCGGCCAACAAGACCGGGAAGTTCGCCCCGTCCATCGGCACGCTGCGGTATATGTCGCCGGAGCAGCTTGAGGGGAAGGCGGTCGATGCCCGCAGCGACATCTACAGCCTGGGCGTCGTGTTATATGAGCTACAGACCGGCAAGCTGCCGTACTCCTCTGCCGAGCCAAATGTGCTGCGCCGGGAGATCGTCGCCGGAGCCAAGGTCGGGCCTGCTGACCTTCCTGCCGACCTTCGCCGCATCTGCTCGAAGGCCCTGGAGCGTGATCCAGCGGCCCGGTACTCGTCGGCGGCGCAGTTGGCCGCTGATCTGCGCCGCTACCTGGGGAGTCACCGCTCGTCCTCGTGGCCGTGGGTTCTGCTGGCCGTGATCCTCGCCGTGGCGGTTGGGGCATTCTTTTGGTGGAAGTCGCAGCAGCCCGTCCCGGTCGAGGAACGGAAGGGTGAGAAGCCTTTGACGGAGAAGCCGCTCGCCGATCCGAACAAACCGCCGCTCACCGCCGTTGAGTTGATGGCCCAGGGCAAAAAGGACTTCGACCAGAATTATTTCGACCGGGCCGCAACGAGCTATACCCAGGTCATCGGCCTCGACCCGAACAACGCCGAGGCGTTCGCCATGCGGGGCCGGTGCAAGGTCCAGAGCGGCGACTTCAAGGGAAGCATCGCCGACTTCTCGAAGTCCATCGACCTGGACCGGACGAATGCCGAGGTCTGGCGGCTGCGGGCCTACGCCCACGGCGCTCTGCGGGAGTTCGATCCCGCCATCGCAGACGGAGTGGAGGCGCTGAGGCTCCAGCCCGCCGACCCTGCGCCAGTCAAAGACTTGCTCGCCCGGCTGTACTCCAACCGTGCCGCCGACCACGCCAGGGCCGGGCGCTTCGCCGAAGCCGCCGAGGACGTGACGCAGGCGATGAAGCACGACCCAAAGGCGGCGATCTTTTACCACCAGCGGGGAAGCTGCTACTTCAACATGAAGCAGTACGAGAAGGCCGCTGCCGATTTCACCGTGGCAATCGAGCGGGAGCCGACGAAGGCGAGCCACTACACGCACCGGGGCATGTGCTGGCAGGCGTTGGGCGACGAGAAGAAGGCGGCGGCGGACTTCGAGATGGCGAAGAAGCTGGGCGAGAAGTGAGTGGATCATGAATGAACAAGTAGCCCGTCGAGAGTTTCTTGAGGCAGCCATCATCGCTGGGGTGTCGCTGCCATTATCCACGTTGCTTCAAGGAACGACTGCCCACCCTCGCATTCTCATGGAGCAAGTGGTCTGCAATCTGGCGGACAAAAAGTGGGAGGATGAGTTTGCCCTCGTAGCCGACTGGACGCACCGCTGCTTCCTCATCGCCAGCAGCGCAACGGCTCCCAAGCGGGGCAAGGCCGTTGGCCCCCTGGACCCCGGCCAGATGACCACGCTCAAAGCGGTCATCGAATTCGGCCCGGTAACTGGCGCTGGGTTGGAGCGGCAGTGGCAGTCAGAGGCAATCAAGGCGACGGCCTGGAACAATCGTTTGCGAGACTTATACGACAAGCGGCTCGTTCGGCGGGAGCGGCGAGGCCGAGAGCAGATGTACTCGACCGTGTTGAAGGAGATCGAACTCGATGGGTGACAATTTCCTCAAACAGCAGGTGCGGAACTTCAAGAAGGGTCGAGACAAAGCGCTCGATACTCTCTCCAAGCCAACACTGTTCATTACACCGGAAGCACTCAGCAAGACGTTCCCGGTGTTTGAAGTCAACGGCTACACCTTCACGCCGAAGGACGTTCTGTTGGCCGTGCCGTCTCGAATTCCCGGCAAGATAGAGATCATGCGTGGCACGCACCACGTCGGCTTTGCCGAAGGTGAAATCGCCAAGCCCCTAATTGACGCTGCTAACGGTGTCGGGGTCTATGTCCAAGTCGAGTCGAGGAACGACCTGTCCGGCGTTGGGCAGGTGCGGATCGTGCAGTCGGGAGCCACCGAATGAACGCAGCGGCAAAACTCCGTGAGGAACTGCGCCCACATGGGCGAATTGCTCCCGGCTGCAAAACGTGTCTCCACCTTGCAGACTGCGGCGGGTTCGAGCCAGAGCCGACGCTGTTCAACAACGACTGCGTTCAGGCGAATTGTTGCCGATCCCATTTGACCGGGAGCGCCGCTGACTTTCCGCCGTGCGATAACGTCTGCCCGAATAATCCGGCATATCTTGAGCAGTTGCGAGAAGTCGGTGGCCTGTCGTTTACCGACATCCCTGGAATCACGCAACGGCCCGCCACGCTGCCCCGATACGTCCCGCTCACCTACAGGCGCTACATCCAGAAGGTAAGAGTCGAATGGCCGATGGTCGCCCTCAGCACCTACGAAGTCGTCAAGGTCAAGAACGAGCAGATGAAGGCCGTCGCAAGCTGTCCGACATCTCTTCGGCAGGCATTCGGACTATCCGGCGATTCTGCCGTGATTCTTCGTGGTGTCGCCGATGACCGACCACTTGAGCGATATTGGACCTACCGGCGTCGAGACAGCGTGCCGCAACAGCTTGGTGCGCTAGGCGTGACATTGGCCGTGGGGCCGAACTACTCGCACTTCCTCGATGTGCCTCGGCACGACAATCTCTTTAACCGTAAACGGCAGTTGTTGTGCCTTCGAGAGTTTGTCGAAGCTGGAATCAACACAACGCCGCACCTGAACGCCGCACAACCTGGAGACTGGCGATTCTGGAGCCGGTACTTGGCGCAGAACCCAACGGTGGAAGTGATCGCCATCGAGTTCGAGACGGGAAACCGTAGTCCCGCTGAAGGCCAGCGAGCAGTCTCGGAGTTAGTTCGACTGCAACAGACGGTTGGCCGACGCCTTCACCCGCTCATCATCGGCGGGACGCAATTCTTGGAGCGTATCGCCAAAGAGTTCGAGGCCGGGAGCTTCATCGACTCGACGCCATTCATGAAGACGGTCTACCGACAGAACTTCTCCGGGCTGTCGGTCAATGGGAAGGCAGTCTGGCGGAAGTCGCCAACGCTTCCAGGCGAGTCGCTGGACAAGTTGCTTCGCCACAATCTGCGTTGCTACTCGGAATGGCTCGACAAGCGGTGGGCTTCGGTGGCCGGTGAAATAGTGAGCTTCCCTGACCAGCGACTTCCTCTCTCTTTGGCAACCGCTTGATCGGCCTCTTGAGCTACAGGAACTTCAGATGCCTGACGTTACCGTTAAAGCGTTCGCTGAGTTGATCCACACACCGCTGTATGGGCAACTCCGAATCCTGAACGAGCAGAAGTATCCGAAACAAGCGCCTGGCGTGTTCAAGATTCAGTATTATCGACCGGCACTCCTGGCGATTCGCCGGTACTTTCAAGGTGGCAACAACGTCGCCCTTCTGCCTGCCGACGCTCAACAAATCACGGGCGTCGGCAGGCAGGATCACCAGAGGGAAAACAACTTTCGGGCGATCTCGTCATTCCGCCGTGGAACCCAAAAGGATCGGCCCTTGACGCTGCACGAGCAGCAGACCTGGGAGTTGGCACTGGCGAATGTAACGCTCCGCTGCACACCGGACATGCACTTTGTTGAAGGAAATGATCTTGGGATCATCCTCTTCGATTGCCGAGAACAGCAGCAGGAGCAGGAGATCATTCGCACCACGATTGAACTCGTTCATCACACGCTGACCAAGAATGGAGTTCAACTGCCGATGCGCCGGGTCGAATACATTCACTTGAACTCAGACAAAGTGCATCGCTGGAATTCCTGTCGCCAAGCGACGATCAAGCGGGCGACTCAAACGGCTGCCGCAATTCAAACACTGTGGGATTCGATTTGACGTACTGCGGCAAGGGGATGAAAACGAACCATCTTGTCAACTAATGCGTCTTTTCTCCTGGACCATCACCCAAGGAGCCATTATGACTACCCCCTCCCGCCGCCACTTCCTTCTAGCCACCGCCGCCACCCTTGCCTCGCAATTCCTCCCCCGCAGCCTCTTCGCCCGGACGCCCGACCGCTCCTACCACTTCATCCACGCCGACACCCTGACCGCTTGGCCCGTCACCGACCCGGTGAAGTGGTCGCTCAATAACGCCCATGAGCCGATCCTCCGGCGTGCATCCGAGGGGCTGGCCAAGCTAACGGCAGACGATGGCGACCGGATCATCAGGCTCATCGTCCGGCGCTGCCGCCTAAACCTCCTTGAAGTTCATCCCGAACACGTCGTGGTCCATCACTGGTCATCGCAGCGTGCCGACCTTCGACCCTTTTTCAAGCAACACGTGCTGGCCCGCCCGCAGGTCGAGGTCGTGCTGCGAGAACGCAAGAAGGAAGTGACCACCACGCAGCACGGTGACGACTTCCTCTTCGGCGACCGGCTCGCCGCCGACTTCCCGCTGGACCTCTACTTGAGTAAGTGGCGGGGACGGCTCGTGAACCAGCCGGACGACTGGACGCCCGCACCGGGAACACGTTCGGGTTTCGCCTGGGGCGGTGTCGAAGACAACATCCCCTGGATCGCCCTGAAAGCGGCGTGGCGGCGAACCACCCCGATGCCCTGCCTCAACTGCGACCAGCCGACCATCCTCACGAATTTCGGCGTTCCCTGGACCGGGTTGTTCAACCGGACGGCCCGCTTCCTCCACGTCTGCGGGACGTGCCAGAGGTCGTTCCGGGACGAGTCGGTGAAGGACGTGGAAGGTTGGATTGAACGAAACCTGGATGCCGAGGCTCGGCCCGATGCCGACATGGTTTGGGATCGCCGAGTGAAGAGACAGCCGAGGCTCACTTGACGATACGGCTGTATCTTTTTGGATGAAGTAAGCGACACTGCCGGGAGATTTCGATGCCACTGACAACACCCGCCGAGATGACGGAACAAATCCGGCAGTTCAGTGATAGCCTCGTTCCTGGGGCGGTTCCCGTGTGGGTTTCTTTCGACCCATCGACCTCCGGGACAGTCGATGAGTGCTACGAAAACGTGACAGAAGTAGTACGGAATCGTGGTGGAAGATCATTGCTCGGATGGACGATTTGGGAATGGCCCGGTGTTTTGCTGGAAGCCATTTCACACGCCGTTTGGGAGGGAGACGATGGGGAACTGCTCGACCCCACTCCGAAGGTAGACGGCGAACAATCAACGGTCTTCGTTCCTGACCGCAATGCCAGTGACGATGGAGGAGTCACGCTGGCTCGTCATTGGCCTCTCTCGGACTGGACGGAAATCGCTGAGTATATTGAGGTTTGTCGGAAGATCGGTGAAGCGCAACAGCAGTATCACCCCGTTTATGGCGGTGTACCGAACGAAATATGGGGACCGCTTCTCCGAAGGAAGGAAGACCTTGCGGCAGCGATTAACCGCAAGCAAACAAGCAAACTGGCAAATGACCGCCTCTTCAATGGGCTGGCACTTTCGGAGTCCGAGGCATTGAGTCGCTACTCGGCATCTCCCGCTGACATAGAAGCCAGCACCGCTCTCGCCCGGCACTTGGCCTCTCGTAGCGACTTCCACTCAGCGTTCGGAACTCTCATCAAGACGGCGGAACTCGACAGCAAACGAGCTTCAGAAGTCCGAGAGACTTTCCTTCAACTATTCGAGGCGTGCGAAGATCAAGAGATGGTGAACGACTTCCGATGCCAACTTGCCATGCGTCTTTACTGAGAGTTCCTTGAAAATCCTCTTCCTACACGGCTGGAACTCGGCGGTCGGTGGCGTGAAGCCGACGTACCTGAAGGACCACGGCCACGAAGTCATCAACCCAGCGCTCCCGCACGAGGATATGGCCGAGGCCGTCCGCATCGCCCAGGCCGAGTTCGACAAGCACCAGCCGCAGGTCGTCATCGGTTCGAGCCGGGGCGGGGCCGTCGCCATGAACATCTACAGCGGCGATGCGATGCTCGTGCTGCTTTGCCCTGCGTGGAAGAAGTACGGGACAGCCAAGACGGTGAAGCCGGACACGGTGATCCTGCACAGTCGGGCCGACGACCAGGGCGTGATGCGCTCCAGGGTCCGCAAGGCCCAGGTGAGCCTCTTCGAGCCGCTTCCCGGCGAAGTCCCGGCGCTGTACGAGATGGGGCTGCCCGTCGTGGAAACCGGCGACAAGTGGCACGTCAACGTCCACCAGAAGGTTCCGCTCAACCGGGACCGGGACAACGTGAAGCCCGCCTATCTTCAGGCGGTACGGGTCGCCGTCCTGAACACCGCTCACGATCTGCTGACCTCCGATGATGAGGTCACGGCGGGCTGGGTGAAGCTGGCGGGCGCTGACGCTCGCTGCTCCGGCGACGCCATCAAGCACCTGATCCGGCTGCGGTTCGGGGAGATGGTTGCCGCTCCCGATCCGTCCGATACCGAGGCGATGAAACGCTTTCAGTCCCAAGGCGGCGTCATCGTGGCCGGGCTGTCGAAGGGCGAGTGGGCGAACGTCAAGCGGGCCGGGGCCGTGCTACCGGCTGGCAAGATTTGCCCCACGCCAAAGCCGTACAGCGACGACCCGGACGCACCGCTCGTTGACATCGTTCCCCCGGACCAGTGGACGGAGGGGATCAAGAGCATCGCCGAGTATGCCCGGTTCCTGGGCCGGGAGTTGATGGGCATCGAGGTCGTCGTGTCGGTCGTCCGCACCACGAACAACTTCGCCGCCGCTTACGGGTCCGGGCGTCTCGACCTGAATCTCGTCCGGCTCGGCCACAAGTGGTTCCAGCAGGGAGCGACCGAGGACGTGGATCGCTTACTCATCCACGAGTTCGGCCACGAGTACAGCGGCGACCACCTGAGCGAAGACTACCACGAGGCCCTGTGCCGCCTGGGAGCGAGCCTCAAGCGGCTGGCGCTGGAGAAGCCCGACGAACTGCGGCGGTTCATTCGGGAGTAGAAACTGCGGCGACGTGGCCCTCTTGCGGCCCGTCGCTCGCACTGCGGAATGGGCCGATAGCGTCATCGTACCAGAGAGGGCATCGAGATCATTCCTCGTTGCTCAAGGAGAACTCTGGTGCAATTCAGCGTGATCTACTCAGCCGATGTCCCCGAAGGTGTCAGCATCAAGGATTATGCCCCGCCGCAGGTGAGTCGGCTCTGGTCGCTCACAGAGGCGGGCGAAAGCGAGTACAGCTACCTCGAAGGCCAGTGGGAGAAAGGCAAGCATCGTAAGTGGGTCGCCTTGCTGACCCGCAAGCAATTCGACGCCTTCGTGGACAAGCTCGGTTTATACGCAGAATCGACCGAGACGATGGGCAGCCTCGGCGCTCCTGGCTTCGGGTTCGGCTGGTCCCCGGCGATCAGTTTCAACGCCGATCACCAGGACGCCATACTCAACGCCTACGTCACGCCGGTCCCGGCCACGACGAAGGCAGGTGGTGACGAGCGGGACTGGCAGCGGGTCAGGAAGGCCGTGATCTCGGCCTACGCCGCATAGGAGACGAAATGGACACGACCAACGGCCCTCTATTCAAGATGGGAATCGTTGTCGCCACTGCGGAAGCGGCGTTGGCCCTCGCCAAGTCCAGAACGCAGCCGGAGGAACTTCTGGATCAGCACGCCAGCGGGATGTTCGGCGAGGTTAATGAACAGCAGCGACGGGCGAACCTCGACGCCATCCGGGACGGTGGGCGTATTGTCTCGATATTCACCGTGGCGTCAGGCGACCGGCTCCACGTCGTCACGGAATCAAATTGGTCCAGCACGACCATCTTGCTTGAGGGCGAAGCATGAACGTCGAAGACTTCAAGCAGGCAGTTGCCCGGCACTGGCGGCATCACGCACCGTGCGAGCATTTGAACTGGCAGGTGCAAGACGGCGAAGACGGCACTCAGATCGAGGTCGCTCCCGTCTACCAGGAAGTCCTGGGCGGGAAGCAAGACGGCGAGAATGTATGGGCCGGGTTCCGGTTCGACCTCAGCGGTTTTTTCGCCGAGCGTGGCCTGATGGTTGAGAACGTCCTCGCTGCAAGCTATTGCACGGAATGCAGCGAAACGCCCAACATCGCCATCAGAGGCACTTACTTCGCCCAGGCGTTTGCTCTGCGCCTTCATCTTGAGCCGGTCCCCGGCAGCGAACAGGCTGAAGTCATCGACACCATTAGCGGCAAAGTGCGAGCCATAGAAGGTGAATCGTGATCGAGATCAACGAACGTGACTTCGAGGCCGAAGTCCTGCGCTCGCCGGTTCCCGTCGCTGTGGACTTCTTCAGCGACCAGTGCGGCCCTTGCCGCATCTTGAAACCCATCCTTGAATCGCTGGCCGATGGAATCGGCGACAAGGCCAAGATCGTGGCCGTTGATGTCGCTGATAACGAGCGGTTGGTGATCGACCACCATATCCAGGCGATCCCGACGATCCTGGTTTTCAAGGGCGGGAGAGAAGTCCGCAGAATGGTCGGCTTGGCTCAATTGGCGGAACTGCGTGACGTGCTGGGGGCGTAGGCATGGATCGGCGACAACTTGCTGACGTGGTTATCGAGGCATTGAGCGAGGGCATCGTTCCCTGGAGGTTCAGGGTCAACGTCATGCCGGAGTTCGAGGCGTTGTTCGGCATGTTCTTCGCTGGCGAGCCGGTGACGGACGCCAACTACGCCGAACTTGATGCGATCCTCGCAGCGACGGGGGCCAAGATCACTCACCATTGGCGAGTGCCGAAGCCCCGGTGTGAACGTCCGCCGCAGGATCGCATCTTGATGCCGCCACGATCCTGGTTCCTCAACGTCTCGACGTTTCATGCCAGTCGCATCCACGAAGTCTTGTACTTCCTGGAGCAACCTCATCGAGTCGGATGGATTGGCAGCGATCATCAAAGTGAATTGGTTTGTGAGGTCGGGACGGGATTCCTCGAATCGCACCTGCGTCTGCCGCACGACCAGGACAATACCAACATCAGCAAATGGCTCTCGAAGTGGACCAAGGGTATCGAGGCCAGCCCTGCCTACCTGTTTGACGCCGTGGCCCAGGCCGAGCGTGCCGTGAACTTCCTGCTCGACCTGCATCGCCGCAAGGAAGCGGCGTAGGGAAAAGTGTCCCCGGAGAAAATGTCATGACCGAAAACAGCGACAAGAAAA
>Ga0308414_1003267_pt1 | contig 10373 bp, 17 predicted proteins | sample HotsprSampleOS50_FD_205667 | JGI IMG/M metagenome (GOLD analysis project Ga0308414, IMG submission 205667) | Hot spring phototrophic mat microbial communities from Octopus Spring, Yellowstone National Park, Wyoming, United States - 20090730_OS50 ...
ATCGCAACCCGGAGCCGTCCATCAGCACTCTGGACTCCCAATCCGTCAAAACAACCGAAGCAGGCGGAGAACGCGGCGATGATGGAAAAAAAAGGTCAACGGGCGCAAACGGCAATGTTGGGTTGATACGCATGGGTTCTTGTTGCGTGTACTCGTCCATCCGGCGGACATTTCAGATACGGAAGGCGCAGAATGGCTTCTCGCCGCACATCATCACGCATTTCCACGAATGCAAGAGATTCGCGTGGATGAGGGGTATAAACAAGGGTTAGATAAGTGGCTGCAACAGAATACGGCGATACGCCTGAATATCATTGAAAAACCGCCTGGACAAACGGGATGTGCCGTCATTCCGAAGCGATGGGTGGTGGAACGCTCGATTGCGTGGGCGGGACGCAACCGTTTGGCGAGTAAAGAATACAACCGCACTCCAGAATCAAGCGAAGCCTTTCTTTATCTTGGTTCTATCGCAATGCTCCTAAATCGGCGCTATTCGAGATGTTCGTTTTTGATCACACTCTTATTTTACCATAGCGTTTCAGTGCTCTTCAACGAGCCGAAATTGCTGAAATTCCGGTCTTCCAGGTTATCCGCCATCCCCCTGAGCCTCGTTTCAGTGCTCTTCAACGAGCCGAAATTGCTGAAATTATACGCATCAAGCTCAACACCGTTTCTGTGCGTCAGTTTCAGTGCTCTTCAACGAGCCGAAATTGCTGAAATACATCATCTTGCGCACGCTCACCGCGCGCTTGCACGGTTTCAGTGCTCTTCAACGAGCCGAAATTGCTGAAATGCTGTGGCTTCAGCAAACGCTATGGCGTTTGGTGCGTTTCAGTGCTCTTCAACGAGCCGAAGTTGCTGAAATTTAATGGGGTTGATGTCGGTTCTGTTCAGTTGCCGGTTTCAGTGCTCTTCAACGAGCCGAAATTGCTGAAATCGGGTCGCCGACGGCGACACGGCGACATTGAACCTCCGTTTCAGTGCTCTTCAACGAGCCGAAATTGCTGAAATTCCCCTGCCAGTGTGTACGTGCTGCCTGATGCGTTTGAGTTTCAGTGCTCTTCAACGAGCCGAAATTGCTGAAATCGCTACCACGTCGCCCACACCGATCCGGAGACCGAGTTTCAGTGCTCTTCAACGAGCCGAAATTGCTGAAATTGAGGTATCTGTATGTCAACTATCCCCACACCGCGTGTTTCAGTGCTCTTCAACGAGCCGAAATTGCTGAAATCGGTTGATGCTGGGGATCAGCGTAGACGAGTTTCACGTTTCAGTGCTCTTCAACGAGCCGAAATTGCTGAAATTCGCGCTCGTCAGCAAAGCGCGGGCGTTGGGGATTAGTTTCAGTGCTCTTCAACGAGCCGAAATTGCTGAAATTGCAGTTTGTGCTGCACAACCTCGGTATCTTTCCGCGTTTCAGTGCTCTTCAACGAGCCGAAATTGCTGAAATTCAAATGCATAAAGAAAAGTTATAGCCCACGTGTGTGTTTCAGTGCTCTTCAACGAGCCGAAATTGCTGAAATCGGGGACGGCGGTCATGAGATGCGCATGCTGCAGCTGTTTCAGTGCTCTTCAACGAGCCGAAATTGCTGAAATAGCAAAGACGGCTGGCTGGCGTTCAACGACCAGTGGGTTTCAGTGCTCTTCAACGAGCCGAAATTGCTGAAATTCCAAACCACACTTGCTCCAGTCGTCGTAGCGGTGCTGTTTCAGTGCTCTTCAACGAGCCGAAATTGCTGAAATCGAACCCCTCGCACGCCGCGCCTTCTTATTGCAGAGAAGTTTCAGTGCTCTTCAACGAGCCGAAATTGCTGAAATCACCTCCGCCAGCGCTGCGAGCACCCGCGCGGCTTTGTTTCAGTGCTCTTCAACGAGCCGAAATTGCTGAAATTTTACGAAAGGACGCTGCTATGACAACCATCAGCATTTGTTTCAGTGCTCTTCAACGAGCCGAAATTGCTGAAATGAGGGGATGGATGAGGCGGAGCAGAGCGATTTCTGCGGTTTCAGTGCTCTTCAACGAGCCGAAATTGCTGAAATTCTCGGGCACGTTCTCTATAACGATCCAACGCGGCCGTTTCAGTGCTCTTCAACGAGCCGAAATTGCTGAAATTTCTAGTACACGTGTGCTGCTACCGTGTTACAAGCCGTTTCAGTGCTCTTCAACGAGCCGAAATTGCTGAAATCGATTACTGCGATTGCAGGCCCTCTATCACGTCAACGTTTCAGTGCTCTTCAACGAGCCGAAATTGCTGAAATCCAGTACCGATACCCCAATTGACGCGCCGCCGATCCGTTTCAGTGCTCTTCAACGAGCCGAAATTGCTGAAATCTTCCGCATCATCTTCGACCGCGCAACACGCGACTTCGGTTTCAGTGCTCTTCAACGAGCCGAAATTGCTGAAATGCCGTCTCGTATTACGTCCCGTTGAACGAGACCGAAGGTTTCAGTGCTCTTCAACGAGCCGAAATTGCTGAAATACGGCACGTCCGGCACATCCGGCGGCAGCAGCGGGATGTTTCAGTGCTCTTCAACGAGCCGAAATTGCTGAAATGACTGACCGTACGCACAGTGTGGAAACATATTTCGGCGTTTCAGTGCTCTTCAACGAGCCGAAATTGCTGAAATCCAACATTAACTTGATTCGCCCGTGTTGGTATCTCTGTTTCAGTGCTCTTCAACGAGCCGAAATTGCTGAAATCTTGTAAATGCGCACGGTAAACACTTCGTCCTGCGCGGTTTCAGTGCTCTTCAACGAGCCGAAATTGCTGAAATCTCTACGTGTTGTTCTGGCTGGCGCTCGCGGCGCTGGGTTTCAGTGCTCTTCAACGAGCCGAAATTGCTGAAATACCACGCCGTATTCCTGGGAGTACACGCGCTCATCGTTTCAGTGCTCTTCAACGAGCCGAAATTGCTGAAATGCAGGCGTTGCTGGCGCAGCTCGCGATTGTCATGGTGTTTCAGTGCTCTTCAACGAGCCGAAATTGCTGAAATCAAATACCGCCGGGAGCACCACGCCCAGCACACGCGTTTCAGTGCTCTTCAACGAGCCGAAATTGCTGAAATACGATCGCGAGTTGCGCCAGCAGCGCTTGCTGGACAAGTTTCAGTGCTCTTCAACGAGCCGAAATTGCTGAAATGGAGAGCGATTTGGGTGTATGGCAACTATGGTATGAGTTTCAGTGCTCTTCAACGAGCCGAAATTGCTGAAATGGTTTCGGCGCTCCAGGCGCTCGTCGCCCAGATACGTTTCAGTGCTCTTCAACGAGCCGAAATTGCTGAAATCTGCCTTGCTGTTCGTTGTTCTCTTGTGCTTTCCTCGTTTCAGTGCTCTTCAACGAGCCGAAATTGCTGAAATCGATCTCCTCGCGTCGGCGGCGAACGCGAGTACGGTGTTTCAGTGCTCTTCAACGAGCCGAAATTGCTGAAATGGTACAGGGGGTATTTTCGCCTCAATCTCTCAAAAGTTTCAGTGCTCTTCAACGAGCCGAAATTGCTGAAATCACCTCATACGGTCTGGATAGGCGTATGGAACTACAGGTTTCAGTGCTCTTCAACGAGCCGAAATTGCTGAAATGTACGTTAGCACGTCAACGAGTGTGGTTTGCCCGCCGTTTCAGTGCTCTTCAACGAGCCGAAATTGCTGAAATTTGGAATATTCGCACAATTCTGAACGGGATTATTCGGTTTCAGTGCTCTTCAACGAGCCGAAATTGCTGAAATTATGCTGTGTCCATCGTATCCGTCATATCGCTGGAAGTTTCAGTGCTCTTCAACGAGCCGAAATTGCTGAAATTTTTGGTACGTCCAGCGCCAGGGACAGACGACGGTAGCGTTTCAGTGCTCTTCAACGAGCCGAAATTGCTGAAATCCCCGACCGTCCCGAACCCGCCAAAACCGCCGAAATCGGTTTCAGTGCTCTTCAACGAGCCGAAATTGCTGAAATAGTCGCCCGCCACGCGCGAGTACGTCGCGTACTTCGCGTTTCAGTGCTCTTCAACGAGCCGAAATTGCTGAAATGCGGGGTAACGAACTCAACGCCCGCACGATAACGCGTTTCAGTGCTCTTCAACGAGCCGAAATTGCTGAAATCGTTGCGAGAAACTGCGCAGCACTGCTCAACCCCGCGTTTCAGTGCTCTTCAACGAGCCGAAATTGCTGAAATTAGAGTATAATCACAGTAAGTAATCAGTCACTTCTGGTTTCAGTGCTCTTCAACGAGCCGAAATTGCTGAAATCCGTATCCCGACTACGAGCAACTTTACGCGATCAAGTTTCAGTGCTCTTCAACGAGCCGAAATTGCTGAAATGCTCAAGCAATTCCCGGCGCTTCGGGGGATGGCGGGTTTCAGTGCTCTTCAACGAGCCGAAATTGCTGAAATGACGTTGGATGCGTTTTGTGAAATGTTGAAAGCAGGTTTCAGTGCTCTTCAACGAGCCGAAATTGCTGAAATCGAGGAGAATGTTGGGGAAGTCGCAGGCGAGTATCGTTTCAGTGCTCTTCAACGAGCCGAAATTGCTGAAATGATCGGCGCTTCCGGTCGCGCTCGCTACAGCGCGCGTTTCAGTGCTCTTCAACGAGCCGAAATTGCTGAAATCAGTATGTTGACAATTTTATAAAAATGTTGTACGAGTTTCAGTGCTCTTCAACGAGCCGAAATTGCTGAAATTGTTCTCGAACGCCAGCACCTACGCGACCGCGCTGCGTTTCAGTGCTCTTCAACGAGCCGAAATTGCTGAAATCGGATGGGATGGAAGCCCCAAGAGCCTCACCCATCGTTTCAGTGCTCTTCAACGAGCCGAAATTGCTGAAATAAAGCGATTGTCAACGACCGCAACTTGAAGAGTAGAAGTTTCAGTGCTCTTCAACGAGCCGAAATTGCTGAAATAGAATCGTGCGGATATTCCAGTATTCGCGAACACCATGTTTCAGTGCTCTTCAACGAGCCGAAATTGCTGAAATGGCGCGGCGGGTAAGGTTGGATATTCGTGACTTGTTCAGGTTTCAGTGCTCTTCAACGAGCCGAAATTGCTGAAATAAGGGAGTTACACAATGAACGTCGTACTGTCGTATGGTTTCAGTGCTCTTCAACGAGCCGAAATTGCTGAAATTAAACGATTATCTTACCGTCCTGCGTCTCAAACACGGTTTCAGTGCTCTTCAACGAGCCGAAATTGCTGAAATAGCAACGTTGCAAGCGTATACGCCAGCGTCGCCAGGTTTCAGTGCTCTTCAACGAGCCGAAATTGCTGAAATATCCTTCGAACTGCCCTTGGATCCCCGGCGATCGCTACGTTTCAGTGCTCTTCAACGAGCCGAAATTGCTGAAATATTGCGACGCTCTATGTATTGCTCTGGCTGACGCTGGGTTTCAGTGCTCTTCAACGAGCCGAAATTGCTGAAATTCTATGTGCTTGTCTGGCTCTCGCTCGCGGCGGCCGGTTTCAGTGCTCTTCAACGAGCCGAAATTGCTGAAATGTTGACCGTGTTGTTATTTCGTCTTATGTACCTGAGTTTCAGTGCTCTTCAACGAGCCGAAATTGCTGAAATTCTGGGGCGTGGTGTACGACGCGGCCGATCCCGACTGTTTCAGTGCTCTTCAACGAGCCGAAATTGCTGAAATCTGATGCGTTTCACGCGCTTTATTCGCATCGAAGCGCGGTTTCAGTGCTCTTCAACGAGCCGAAATTGCTGAAATCATATATGAATAGGAAGGAGAAGCCAATGAAGCGCCAGTTTCAGTGCTCTTCAACGAGCCGAAATTGCTGAAATCATAAGAAGAAATAACAACCCTGTCAACTTGAATAAAGTTTCAGTGCTCTTCAACGAGCCGAAATTGCTGAAATTGTAACTTCGTGAAACATTATAGCACGGATAAGGAGTTTCAGTGCTCTTCAACGAGCCGAAATTGCTGAAATCTTATCGCAAGGAAGGAGAAGCCCTATCTATGGCTGTTTCAGTGCTCTTCAACGAGCCGAAATTGCTGAAATATTGCTGAAATAATTTTGCAACCAATCTTTTTGGGAGTTTCAGTGCTCTTCAACGAGCCGAAATTGCTGAAATCAAATCTTTGCCTTGTGGTACGTAAAAATGTGACATAGTTTCAGTGCTCTTCAACGAGCCGAAATTGCTGAAATATACTGGTCGCAGCGTTGAGGATGTCGGTCATCGAGTTTCAGTGCTCTTCAACGAGCCGAAATTGCTGAAATTCAGCGCACCCCCTCGTCAACATACAGTTTGATCACGTTTCAGTGCTCTTCAACGAGCCGAAATTGCTGAAATTATGAAATTGTTGCACAATCTTCTGCTTCAGATACAGGTTTCAGTGCTCTTCAACGAGCCGAAATTGCTGAAATCCCTTGGATTCCCGGCGATCGCTACTGGTACTACGCGTTTCAGTGCTCTTCAACGAGCCGAAATTGCTGAAATACGGGCTCGAGGCGCTGCAGCGTGCGGTTGCGCCGCGTTTCAGTGCTCTTCAACGAGCCGAAATTGCTGAAATGCGAGTGATCCGAAACACCTACGCGACCATTAAAACGTTTCAGTGCTCTTCAACGAGCCGAAATTGCTGAAATACAAGTGAAAACGTCTCAGGCAGGCAGCATCCGGGGTTTCAGTGCTCTTCAACGAGCCGAAATTGCTGAAATTTGGCACGTCGAGAGGGGGGGCGTGACCGTCGTAGCGTTTCAGTGCTCTTCAACGAGCCGAAATTGCTGAAATCGATCCGATGTACAAGGTATGACCGCGCCCCCTCACGTTTCAGTGCTCTTCAACGAGCCGAAATTGCTGAAATTATAGTCGACTGGCTGAGCAATTTGGTCGACTACACGGTTTCAGTGCTCTTCAACGAGCCGAAATTGCTGAAATTCGTACACCTCCTATAACTACACACCAAACCAAGGTTTCAGTGCTCTTCAACGAGCCGAAATTGCTGAAATCGGACCGCCGGGCGGCCAGACGCATCACGCACAAACGTTTCAGTGCTCTTCAACGAGCCGAAATTGCTGAAATCACCGGTACAACCCAGAGTAACACGCGCGCCCGTCAGTTTCAGTGCTCTTCAACGAGCCGAAATTGCTGAAATTCCTTCTTCGCCGCGCGCAGTGCGGCTGCGAACGCGGTTTCAGTGCTCTTCAACGAGCCGAAATTGCTGAAATCTTGAGGCGCTCGGGCGCGCGGTCGCTCCGCCGGCGTTTCAGTGCTCTTCAACGAGCCGAAATTGCTGAAATTGCTCCAGGGCACCAGGTGGACAAGTGCCTTCACCGTTTCAGTGCTCTTCAACGAGCCGAAATTGCTGAAATTTTCGTGATAACATTCGAGAAAAATAACACGACAGGTTTCAGTGCTCTTCAACGAGCCGAAATTGCTGAAATCATTATGTTGCTACAACAATACCAACCGACAAAATGTTTCAGTGCTCTTCAACGAGCCGAAATTGCTGAAATCCATCGCGTGGTACCGGTGTTGCTTGACCATCGTGTGTTTCAGTGCTCTTCAACGAGCCGAAATTGCTGAAATACTTTTATCGCGGCAACTTGCTTGAGAGCGATATAGTGTTTCAGTGCTCTTCAACGAGCCGAAATTGCTGAAATGAGTACTGCCGCGCAGTCGGAGGATTCGCCATCGCCGTTTCAGTGCTCTTCAACGAGCCGAAATTGCTGAAATCCAGATCGAGGCGGCCCTGCGCGCGCATGTCGATGCGTTTCAGTGCTCTTCAACGAGCCGAAATTGCTGAAATCGCAGATCGGCATTGTCATCGTTGGTCTCGGTTTCCGTTTCAGTGCTCTTCAACGAGCCGAAATTGCTGAAATTCACATCCCCAGACACAGTATGGATCCACTTCCTGGTTTCAGTGCTCTTCAACGAGCCGAAATTGCTGAAATAAGGACGGCAGGCTGTTCCGCATAATAACCGTGTTGTTTCAGTGCTCTTCAACGAGCCGAAATTGCTGAAATTCACCTGTACAGACCGGAGTAGACAGCACGCCCATCGTTTCAGTGCTCTTCAACGAGCCGAAATTGCTGAAATCAGGAGGGTTCTATGAGTGACGGAACGGCGCGCAATGTTTCAGTGCTCTTCAACGAGCCGAAATTGCTGAAATTGTTCTGCGGCGCCGGCGGGAGTTCGCTGGGTGCGAGTTTCAGTGCTCTTCAACGAGCCGAAATTGCTGAAATCACTGGAACGCCGCACATTCGCCGCCGCACTGCGCGGTTTCAGTGCTCTTCAACGAGCCGAAATTGCTGAAATGGTCAGATACCGCGCGACCGCCGCGACGCCATCCCGTTTCAGTGCTCTTCAACGAGCCGAAATTGCTGAAATTGATGGCGCATCGCTCACAGTGCTGCGATCTGAGATGTTTCAGTGCTCTTCAACGAGCCGAAATTGCTGAAATTCTAGACAACATGAATTTCTTGCGTCTCCCATGCCAGTTTCAGTGCTCTTCAACGAGCCGAAATTGCTGAAATCGACCGCGTCGCCGTCGCCGTCGCCGACCGCGTCGGTTTCAGTGCTCTTCAACGAGCCGAAATTGCTGAAATGAAGATTGTGCAACAATTTCATACGTGTTCGCGTAGGTTTCAGTGCTCTTCAACGAGCCGAAATTGCTGAAATCTGCTCAACTCCGATGAGTGGTTGTCGATTCTCAACGCGGGTTTCAGTGCTCTTCAACGAGCCGAAATTGCTGAAATTGGTCGTTCAGGTGCAGGTTGGGAACGGTGTGTCGGTTTCAGTGCTCTTCAACGAGCCGAAATTGCTGAAATTTACGTCACCTATGTCGAGTTCGACGGCGACTACATGTTTCAGTGCTCTTCAACGAGCCGAAATTGCTGAAATCTCGTCCTCGCGCCGCCGGTGCAGCGCACCGCAAATGTTTCAGTGCTCTTCAACGAGCCGAAATTGCTGAAATTATGCTGCTATCGTGCAGCAGGCGCTCACCGCTCAGATGTTTCAGTGCTCTTCAACGAGCCGAAATTGCTGAAATATTACTGACCTCCTCAGAAACAACGAAGGGACGCCCGTTTCAGTGCTCTTCAACGAGCCGAAATTGCTGAAATTCGATCTCCAACGCGCCTAGTTCCTCACCCTCGAATGTTTCAGTGCTCTTCAACGAGCCGAAATTGCTGAAATTACTGGTAATTGTCGATGAGGCGGCGTTCGTCAAAAGTTTCAGTGCTCTTCAACGAGCCGAAATTGCTGAAATGCTCGTTGATTTCGGCGACCGTCGGCGACTGCGGCGGTTTCAGTGCTCTTCAACGAGCCGAAATTGCTGAAATCTCGACTTCGGTCGGTCGCCAGCCGACCGGCGCGCCCGTTTCAGTGCTCTTCAACGAGCCGAAATTGCTGAAATTTTTGCGGTCGCGGGCGGCGTGTTGGTGGTTGTAGGTTTCAGTGCTCTTCAACGAGCCGAAATTGCTGAAATCTGCCGAGATCGCGGCGCGGCTGCGTGAAGAGGTCGGTTTCAGTGCTCTTCAACGAGCCGAAATTGCTGAAATATCTGGCGCGAGAACCTTATCCCCGCACTGCTTGACGTTTCAGTGCTCTTCAACGAGCCGAAATTGCTGAAATTCAACAGCGTCTTCCTCAGACGCTCCGCTTCCAGCACGTTTCAGTGCTCTTCAACGAGCCGAAATTGCTGAAATACAAACCCGACCAAGCCGCGCTTCGGGTCGGTGATCGGTTTCAGTGCTCTTCAACGAGCCGAAATTGCTGAAATCAAAAGACGACGCGCTGCGGTTGATATCAGAGAGCGTTTCAGTGCTCTTCAACGAGCCGAAATTGCTGAAATCGTAAGCCGGGGATCGTCCCTTCAAACCCGTACTGTCGTTTCAGTGCTCTTCAACGAGCCGAAATTGCTGAAATGAAAGGTAAGGTATTTGATTACGAGAAAGTGCGCATCAGTTTCAGTGCTCTTCAACGAGCCGAAATTGCTGAAATTTGTCGCCGAACACCGATACGGCGACTGGGAGAAGGGGTTTCAGTGCTCTTCAACGAGCCGAAATTGCTGAAATCTTACACTGCCGCGCGTCGTGCTGGTCGAGATCGAGGTTTCAGTGCTCTTCAACGAGCCGAAATTGCTGAAATAGCGTCTTTATCGACTAGCCAAAAAGCGCTTTTGCAGTTTCAGTGCTCTTCAACGAGCCGAAATTGCTGAAATCGTTTTGTGCCGTGCTCGGGCGCATGTTGCCCGCCGTTTCAGTGCTCTTCAACGAGCCGAAATTGCTGAAATCTGGAGCAGGACGGACGGGATCGAACCGCCAACGCGGTTTCAGTGCTCTTCAACGAGCCGAAATTGCTGAAATCTGGAGCAGGACGGACGGGATCGAACCGCCAACGCGGTTTCAGTGCTCTTCAACGAGCCGAAATTGCTGAAAT
>Ga0308414_1003268_pt1 | contig 10372 bp, 10 predicted proteins | sample HotsprSampleOS50_FD_205667 | JGI IMG/M metagenome (GOLD analysis project Ga0308414, IMG submission 205667) | Hot spring phototrophic mat microbial communities from Octopus Spring, Yellowstone National Park, Wyoming, United States - 20090730_OS50 ...
CGTCATCGCCGAGTCGCGACAAAAATGGACATTGGGGCGATATTTGCCGTTGCTTCTTCGGGGTGCTTGGGTAACGACCTATTTGTCTGTTTTGAGCATGTTGCTGGCGATTATCTTGGGACTGCCCATTGCGATTGCTCGCCTTTTTGGTTCGCTTCCCGTTCGTTGGGCCGCCGTGGCTTACATCGAATTCTTCCGCGGCATCCCAATCTTGCTCTTATTGTTCTTCCTCTATTACGGCTTACCCACCATTGCCGACGCGTATGGATTACCGGTGTCCTTTCGGTTGTCACCGATCGCCGCGGCCATTTTGGGCTTTGGGCTGAATTATGCGGCCTATGAAGCCGAGATCTACCGCGCGGGAATTCGCTCGATTCCGCCAGGACAATGGGAAGCCGCCGCTTCGCTCGGCATGGGGCGACTCCTCACGTTCCGCCGGATTATCCTCCCTCAAGCGATTCGCGTTATTCTGCCTCCCATGACCAACGACTTTATCGCCCTTTTCAAAGACACGAGCATCGTCAGCATTGTCGCTGTGGTAGAATTGACAAAACAATATCAAATTTTGGCAAAATCGAGTCTAAAATATCTGGAGATTGGCTTGGTAACGGCTCTACTGTACCTGATTCTTTCCGTCCCGCTGGGTGCCCTTTCCCGGCATCTCGAACATCGGTGGGGAAAAGGCCAGTGAATAAAGACGAATTTGCGATCGAAGTCGAAGGCCTATGCAAGCGGTTTGGACATCGAACCGTTTTGCACCGGGTGTCATTTTCTGTCGATCGGGGCGAGACTGTGGCCATCATCGGTCCAAGCGGGGCGGGGAAGTCCACCCTCTTGCGATGCCTCAATGGCTTGTGCCCTTTCGATGAGGGGACGATCCGAATTGGATCTTATCATCTGCAGGCGGGGCGACGTCCCGCACCCTTTGCCGTGTTGCGTCAAATCCGCCAGCGGTTGGGAATGATCTTCCAGGATTTTCAACTGTTTCCTCATTTAACGGCACTTCAGAATGTGGTTGAGGCCCCGATCCATGTCCTGGGTATGACCCGGCAGGAGGCTGAACGACGGGCGCGCGCCCTTCTCAATCGCGTGGGCTTGGCCGATCGGAGTCACGCCTACCCTCGGGAACTTTCTGGTGGACAAAAACAGCGGGTGGCCATTGCCCGGGCCCTGGCTATGGACCCTTTCGGTTTGCTCTGTGACGAAATCACCAGCGCTTTGGATCCGGAACTGAAGGCGGAGGTCCTAGCGGTCTTGGAGGATCTCCGCCGTGACGGGATGACGCTCGTGCTGGTGACGCACGAGCTGGCTTTTGCCCGCCGTGTCGCCGATCGGATCATCGTGCTTGCCGACGGCGAAATTATCGAGGATGGTCGTCCGGACCGTGTTCTCGGGACGCCCGAACATCCGCGCACATCCCGTTTTCTGGAACAGGTGTTGCTTTAGCGCTGCATGAGAGGTCTTTATGCGGAGGAATCCTACTCGGGCCGTACGTGTCGGCTCGGTCATCTTCGGCGGTGGCTATCCCATCGTGGTACAGAGCATGTGTGCCACGAAGACGCAAGACATCTCGGCTACGGTCGCCCAAATCGAACAATTGCAACAGGCCGGTGCCGGGATTGTGCGAGTGGCCGTTGATAGCCCAGCCGATGCACAGGCTTTAGTTGAGATCCGGCAGCGAACGACGGCCAACCTTTCGGTCGATCTTCAGGAGAATTTCCGCCTTGTCGCGCAAGTTGCGCCGCATGTCAATAAGGTCCGCTATAATCCAGGGCATCTCTACCACCACCAAACGAACATTCCCTGGGAGGATAAGGTCAAGTTTATTGTGGAGATTTGTGCCCATCACGGTTGTGCTATTCGAATTGGCGTCAATTGCGGATCGATTGACCCAGCTAAGCGTGAGAAGTTTCCCCCAAACGACAAGATTTCCCCCATGCTGGAATCAGCACTGGAACATTGCGAGCTGCTCGATCGGTTGGGGTTTTCGCAGTATTGCGTTTCCTTGAAAGAGTCTGACCCGCAGATGGTGATCGAAGCCAATCGTCGCTTTGCGGCGGCTCGCCCGGATGTCCCCCTGCACCTCGGCGTGACCGAAGCTGGCATGCCGCCGGAAGGGATTCGCAAGACCCGGGCGGCTTTGGTTCCTCTGTTGGCGGAAGGGATTGGCGACACGATTCGTGTCTCCTTGACGCTGCCTAACGAACGCAAACACGAGGAAGTTCTGGCCGGTCTGGAGATTGTGGCGGACGTTGGTGCCGGTCGGGTGACGGTCGAACCCTGGCGGCGGGATGGACTCAACATCGTGAGTTGCCCAAGCTGTTCCCGCGTGGAAAATGCCGCCTTCGTGCAGTTGGCCGAAAAAGTCCGCGAATTGACGGCTTATGCGGCGAGTTATCCCATCACCATTGCCGTCATGGGGTGTCGTGTCAACGGGCCTGGTGAGACGGATGATGCCGATCTCGGTCTGTGGTGTGGTCCCAGGTATGTTAATCTCAAAAAAGGCCCTGTCAGCTTGGGTAGTTTTCCGTACGAGGAAATCCTGCCGCGATTGAAAGAAGAGCTCGATATCCTTATTGCCGAGCGCTTTCCCGCAAAGTGACGTTATTCCCCACTCCTGGTCAATCCGTTGTTTTTCACAGGTCCAGATGTTGCCATGATGTCAGGTTCAAAGGGCGTCGATTGGCCGACCTTTCAGAGGTCCAGGTGCGACGGGAAGCACAAGGTGGACCTCAGCCTTTCAGGTGAGGTGACGAGCAAACGGAGGGGCAAATCCGGAGGGGCACGTTTATCGTGCCCGATGAAGCGCAATGGATCATCCAACGTTGTGCCGCGGACCTGACAAGCAGGTCCCTCCAGGAGGCGGACCTGACAAGCGGGTGCGTCCGAGGAGGTCTCTCCGTTTTTATTGTTGTAAGGCCAAATTGCGATTCGCCCCTACGTAACCGCGCCAAGGTCAGAAGATCGACCCGCAAACAAAACGGAGACGTGGTGACACAATTGACGGATGGTTCGTGCCTTTTGATCGCAACTGAACGACGAGGAACAATGTCTTGCGCGTGGACGGACGCGGCCAAAGGGTGAATGGGAACAATTAGATAGGGACTACGTGATGTCTTGGAGAGCGTCAATCTCTTTCAGATTCTCCGCGGGGACTCTATGATGGAAAAAGGTATGTGTTAAAGGATAAGCGAGCCAAGAAACGGAGGGACCATTGTTCGCCGGCCCCATTTTTACCCGAGAGTTAGCAATCTGTCCGCGTCGCAAACAGTTTTTCATAGCGCGGACGGCCTATGCGGCGATTTTGCTTCTGCTTCTCTGCACGGCTTGGCTTGTCGTGACGGGGACCCAGTACATCCGCGACGCGGGGGATTCCGCCCGGTTTGGCGCCACCTGGTTCCAGATCGCGGCCCCCCTTCAGGTGATTCTCGCTATCTTCAGCTCAGCATTGATTACCGCTGCAAGTATTTGTCAAGAAAAAGACAAGCGAACCTTGGATCTCCTTCTGGTGACGGACCTGTCCAATACGGAGCTTGTCTTAGGAAAGCTTCTGAGCAGTTTGGTCACGCTCTTTGCCGCCTTCATTGGTGGAATCCCTGTCTATTTCTTTGCGAGCCTGCTGGGTGGAATCTCGTATGGGCAGATTATTCGCGTGACACTTGTGACGCTCTTGGCCCTTCTTGGGGGTGGCAGCCTTGGGGCTTTGATTGCCTTTTGGCGAGAAAAAACGGTCCAGGCAATCACGCTCACGGTGATGAGCACCGTTTTCTGGTTGGGACTTGGCGAACTTGTTGGCTGGTTTGGGGGTCTATGGGGCCTCAGCGGCCAGTCGCTGGCAGTGGCGATCAGTCCGTGGCGGGCGACCCTGGAAGCGGCCAAGCCGATCCTCGTCGACGTTCCCAGTCTTGGCTGGTTGCGGTACGATTTATCGCTCTTTTTTGTGGTTAACGGCGGAGCTGTCATTCTCATGAATGGCATTGCCATCGCTGGAGTACGACGATGGAACATCGTCCGCGACCCACATCGTGTGATTCCGGAAGACGTCATCGAACTAACCGAAAGCGATTTGCAAGAACAAGCGGCGATAGCCGGTGGTCAACGTTTCTCATCACTGCAAGCCGGATCTGATGTCGTCGCGAATCGCTCATCTGGCCAGGCGGCTCTCGCCGAGCTATCGGACCAGGAACGTAGTTCGCGACTGGCCCAGCTTCATGCGGCCCCGGGTCAAGCGCGGGAGGTGTGGGACAACCCTGTTCTTTGGCGGGAGCTCCGCACCTGGGCTTATGGCCGGAAAATCCTCATCGTTCGTTTGGTGTACATCCTCTTGTTCTGTCTGGCAGCCGTTGGTTTGCACTTCGTTGGGGAGACATCCGAAGGTTTGAATGCCGGCGCAATCGCCGCCATCAGCATTCCGCTGCTTGTGCTGGGTCTGGTTCTGGTGAATGCCCAGGCGGTGATTTCGCTCACGACGGAACGTGATGGCCGAACTCTGGACACACTCCTTGTGACCGACATTTCACCGCGAGAGTTTATTTTCGGAAAACTGCTGGGGACACTTTACAACACGAAGGAGGTGCTCGTCCTTTCGACGGCACTCTGCCTTTGGTTCTGGTGGCGACGATGGTTGACGCTTGAAGACACGATCTATCTGGTCGTCGGACTGTGGGTGCTCTTTGGTTTTGTTGCCATGCTCGGCGTGCATGCGGGCCTGAACTATGTCAATTCAAGGCATGCGATTGCCACAAGTTTGGGAACGGTGTTCTTCCTGTTTGTGGGAGTGGCGGTTTGCATGCGGGTGATGCTTGCCTTTAGCGGTTCGTTTCAGGCGCAACTTCATCCGTTTCTGGCGTTTATGATCGGGGGTGGAGCAGGCCTCTACATGGCGTTGGGCGTGCGGAATCCGTCAAATGCCATTGCCTTAGCATCATTTGCCTGCCCTTTGGCGACCTTCTATGCCTTGACTAGCCTGTTTTTGGGACAGACGCATTTGGTCTTCGTGACGATCGTTGCGGCCTACAGTTTTGCCACGGCGGCCATGTTGATTCCGGCAATTGACGAGTTCGATGTGGCGACCGGTCGGACAACGCTCGACGAGACATGATGATGACGATGGCAGGGACGTCCTGTTTGGCTGAGGAGTCATTTGAAATCGTGACACTCATACTCTCGGCCGTACCGTTCTTGCTTGTGATGGGAGTTCTTGGGGTGGCCTCGGCCTGCTTCTCGGCAGCAGAAGCGGCCTTTTTCACCCTTCGCAAAAAAGACGAAGATACTCTTGGCCAGAGTGGACCGGCTGGCCGATTGGTGATCGACTTGCTCAGGGATATTGAACAACTCCTGACGGCCATTCTGTTTTGCAATCTCGTGGTCAATGTGGCCTATTTTGCTGTTTCTTCGATCGTGACGTTGGCTTGGCAACGGAAAGGCGCTACTGCCGAGGCTGGCCTTTTTGCAACGATCTCCGTCTTGGCCCTGATTCTCTTTAGCGAAATATCGCCCAAGAGTATCGCCATCCTGCGTCCCCGGGAGATTGCCCTGTTGCTTGCCTTGCCCATTTGGTTGGCAGTCCGCCTGACGCAACCATGGCTTCCCTTTTTCCGGGCAGCAGCAATCACAATCCGTCGTATTGTCTGGCCGCATTTTCGGCCGGAACCCTATCTCCACATCCGCGATCTCGAGCAAGCATTCGCGTTTTCTCACCAGAGTGGCGTGGTCCTCGAACAGGAATACCAGATTCTCCAGAATCTTGTGCAGCTTTCGGAATCGAAGGCCGAGGAAGTCATGCGGCCCCGCACCGAGGTTCCCATCTTTCGTCGCCCGTTGCAACTCGCTCAACTGGGGCAGGAGCTTCCAACGAGTGGGTATTTCCTGATTGTGGAGGAGGAAGACGAGGCCTTCACCCGGGCATTGTCCCCCGAACAATTGGTCCGACTTCTGGGAAACGAATTTCGCAATCAGAAGGGGATTTCAGAACATAATCGCCCATCCCCTTCCACGGAGATGCAAACCGTGGAAGACCTGGCCGTGTTTGCCGAGCCTGTGACTTATGTGCCGTGGAACGTCTCGGCAGCCGAGGTGCTTGACACCCTGGTCCGCGAGAATCGTGCGGTTGCTGCCGTCGTCAATGAATATGGAGAGACTGTTGGCGTTATCACTCTGGATGATCTGCTCCGACGAGTCTTCGCCCCTGAGAGCAGCCGCAGTGAGGTCCTCTACAAACGGCGTCCCATTCAGAGCGTCGCTCCCGACGTATGGCATGTGACCGGCTTAACCAGTGTAAGGCGATTGGCCCGCTTCTTCGGTATCGAACCGCCATCCGGTACGAGCGTCACGGTGAGCGGAATCTTTCAGGAAAAACTGGGAAGGATGGCAAGACAGGGCGACGAATGCACGTGGGGACCATTTACTCTTAAGGTTCTCCAAATGGGACGCCATGGGGTTGTTCTGGTTGAAGTTCGACGGACTCAGCAGGGACGCGCGGAGGTCGAACAATGATCATCCTCGGGCTTCTCTGCTTTGCGATTGGACTGGCCCTCAGTGGGCTGTTCAGCGGGACGGAAATCGGGATCTATCGTATTGCCCGGCTTCGGCTGGAGGTGGCAGCGGTCGCCGGTGACTGGATCGCTCAGGGACTCCTCTGGCTTCTCGCACGTCCGGCACTGTTCGTCGCCACGGTGCTGGTGGGTAATAACTTGGCCAACTACCTGGTCTCGTTTGCCATCGTTCTCATGGCTCAAGTCTTCGTAAGCACACACAATGGCTGGGTGGAAATTCTAGCCACAATTGCATTTGCTCCGGTCGTATTCGTGTTGGGGGAATTGCTGCCGAAGCGACTTTTTCTCCAGTCTCCGTTCGGCCTCCTGCGATACACGGGGCCGGTGTTCTTCGTTTTCACAATTCTTCTAGCCCCTATTTCTGTCTTTCTGTGGTTGTGGAACCGCTTGCTTGCACTGATGATTGCCTCTTCGCCGGAGGCGGCGCGATCAGAAATCGCGGGGGCCGAATGGCAGCACATCCTGGCAGAGGGTGAACACGCAGGCTTAATCGCCGATATTCAAATCCATCTCGCGAGAGTGACGCTTCAGGAAGGAGTTCGTCCGATCGTCGATTGCTGCCGTCCCCTGGATTCCTTACCGCGAATCCCCTTGGATATACCCCAGGAAAAAAACGCAGAAATCCTGTATGGCGGCAAGCGATTTGTGCTCGTGACGCATTCCCACGAAGCCGATCGCCTGGTGGGATATGTAGACGTCGCCCGCTGGATACTCATCCCGGAGCGGCCATTGCGCGAAGTTATGCGGCCGTTGTTGCGCGTGCTCGCTACGGAGCGGATGATCACGGTCTTGAGGCTGATGCACCAGCACGGCGAAAAACTGGCAGCCATTGTGGATCCGAAAGACCGTGCCCAGGGAATTGTCTGGGAGGACGACTTGCGTCAGTTCTGTCTGGCAAAGGACACCACGCCATCGGAAACAGCTCAGTCGGAGGCGGTGTTGTGATCAGCGGCGTCCCAACGGACGAGCATACCACTTGGCAGGACCTGTCCGTTTCTACTGGCAATGGTCATCATGCGAATGGTCATTTGGCCCCGTTGCCAAAGCTCCGGACGAAGATCATGAAATAGCCGCGTCAGCTTTTGAGTTCCATAGCCTGGCGTGTGGCATGTCATGAGGAAAAACCCCCTCTCCCAATCGAGCAAAGAAAAGGCAGCTTCAAGCAGCCCGACAATGTGCCTTTCCAGTTGAAAAGACTCGCCCCGCGGACCGTGACCATAACTGGGAGGATCGAGAATGATTCCCCAGTACCGCTTTTCACGGCGTATCTCACGCCGAAGGAATTTGCGGGCATCTTCAACGATCCAGTGAATGGGAGCTTGAGCGAGGCCGGACACTTCGGCATTTCGTCTTGCCCAGCCGACCACGTTCTGTGCTGCATCGACGTGAAAAACCTCCGCGCCAGCGAGCGCTGCGGCCAGGGTACTTCCCCCGGTGTAAGCGAAGAGATTCAGGATCGGACCGAGTGGCCCATGATGCTTGATATGGTGATAGAGCCAGCTCCAATTGACCACTTGTTCCGGAAAAAGCCCCACGTGCCCGGACTGGTTCCGTTTAAGCTCGAAGCTCAGCGGTCCCCAGCGAATAGTCCATCGTTCCGGGATATCCCGAACATCGAGCCATTGCCCGAAATTTCCTCGCGTTCGCCGAAATCGACTGTCAGCTTTTGCCCACAATTCGGGGAAACAAGGAATACCCTCGGCTGCCGGACTGGGGCGATCCAGAGTGATGTCCCCAAATCGTTCCAGCCGCCGACCGTTGCCGAAATCAAGCAGTTCATAATCCTCCGTGAAGAAGGGATCGACACAACGTCTATCCCAGACATTGAATGGCGTTCCGTCCACACTTGTTCCTCGATACGATCAATCAGGGTCATTCCTCCGGCACAACCTTGTACACAAGGTCGTGCTTCCGAGCATGCTCAACAACCTTCAAGCCAATCGACTGCCCCGCCTGGGCCTGCGTTACCGTTTGATGTTCGATTTGCATCGAAGTCACGGGTTGATAAAAGTCACTCGTGTGCCCCTTGATGTGAATAGTATCACCCACCGCAAGCGTCCCATGGGTGATTTCGATGGCAGCCACACCCAGATGGCTGAAGTAGTGGGTAACACGTCCAACAGGGACTTCGGCCATGGCAAAAGCTCCTTTCTTTAAAGACACTAACTGCTCCGTGTGACCTGATTGCAGGTCCACCCAGCAACCACAATCACACGCCACACATCGCCCAAACGCGAACAACGTGACATCCAAAGCCGCTCCGCAACGCGGGCAGAGAATTGCCATGGCATTCACCTTTCGGCTTCAGTATGGCGAAAAAACAATCCGTTGACAAGCTAACGACAACCTTTTCGCCCGCTCGGAGGGGCACGTTTATCGTGCCCGCCGAAGGGACGCCCTTGTCGCGGCCGTTGTATCAGGATGGATCATCAAACGTGATTCAGCGGACCTGACAAGCAGGTCCCTCCGAAGGCGGACCCGACAAGCAGGTCCCTCCGAAAGACGAAATCGGAGGGGCACGCTCGTCGTGCCCGATGAAGGGCCGTGGGTAATCCAACATGGCGCGACGGACCTGACAAGCAGGTCCCTCCGAAACACAGTCCCTCCGAAAGATGGTCCCTGCGAAAGCAAGAATCGGAGGGGCACACTTGTCGTACCCACACGAGGTTCCCCACAGGCAACCACTTCCCATCGCCTCAATCTCGCACTTGTTGCCTGATCTTCGCGCGTTGCCGACGTTCTTCTTTTAGTCGTCGCTGCTCATCCGCGGGAAGAACGTGAAAACGGATCCGAAAAACCTGGTAATCGTTAAGCTGTTGCTCATTATAAAGGCGCTGGATTTCTTGACGCAGCTCGGTCGCGGAGGAAAAACCGTCAGGAAGGGCATCCTCGTCCGTCAGCTCATGGAGAGCCACTTTATCCACCGCGTCGATCCGAATGTATCCAACGCCGGGGATGTAGCTGAGCTGGCCCGACCGCATATGTCGAACCTTCCACACACGGATCGTCTGGGTCTTACGACCACAACGGATATCGTCCAGAAATTTCTTCTTGAACAGCAACATATCACGTCATCGAGGAGCAAAGACAATCAGCATGATCAATCCACCTAGCACGAGAATTGCCGCTCCAATGGCCAGATTCAGCCAGAAGCGGGCAGCACGTTCGGACGCCCGCGCAGCCATCTCTTCGCGCTTCTGGCGATACTCCTGACTTAGCTCATATTGAGGCTCAAATGTGGTTCGGCAGATCGGACACATGACAGGCGTCCCGAGCATGTCTGGCGGCGTCTCCAGAACATGCCCGTGGGGACACGGGATGTGTAACACCTCGTCAGTCGTCTCTCCGATCGATGAACCTGTGACAATTCCTGCAAACGCAGACTGTTCTCCGGCCGATGCATCTGGACCCATTTCTGCGGCTGAGGCCAAACCGGAGGTTCCCATCGGCATGCCATCGCCGACTCCGTCAGGGGCAATTTCCAACGGGGATGTCGCGGCCATTGCGGGATCATGATCCGATTGTGACTGATCCGCACCACGTGGTGGCGATTCTGCCTGCCATTTGCGATTGCCGGGCGGGGGGATGAGCATTTCAGTTCCGCAGAACGGGCAAGCAGCCGCCTGCCCCGCCTGTTCGATTTCAGCTTCGAGGATATGGCCCTGAGGACAGAAAAAGGGAAATGGCATCGGACTTGACCCGTTGACGTATCAACACCTCCGGCATACCGTTTGTGTTCATCGTAATCATTGTCGGAATCTGAGTAAACCAATTGACCCAACTGAACCACCGGTAAGAACAATATCCTTAGAAGATAC
>Ga0308414_1003271_pt1 | contig 10368 bp, 6 predicted proteins | sample HotsprSampleOS50_FD_205667 | JGI IMG/M metagenome (GOLD analysis project Ga0308414, IMG submission 205667) | Hot spring phototrophic mat microbial communities from Octopus Spring, Yellowstone National Park, Wyoming, United States - 20090730_OS50 ...
TTGTGGCGGTCTTCCGGGATGTGTGCCACACCCAGCGCCCGGATGGCGCGCGGTGATTTCCCAACCAGGGTTTGGCCAAGAAACACAATTTCCCCGCCCGTTGGTTTCAGCAGTCCAGCCAAGCATTCAACAAGTTCTGACTGTCCATTGCCTTCCACACCGGCAATCCCGACGATTTCTCCGGCGCGAACCTGCAACGATACACCCCGGAGTGCTGGCGTCCCATTGGGCTTCAGAGCCGTAAGTTGCCTGACCTCAAGCAGCACCTCTTGGGGGCGGGCCGGTGTTTTTTCGACGCGCAGCAGCACCTCGCGTCCAACCATCAATCGGGCCAGAGCTTCCGCCGAAGTCTCGTGGGTTTCGACTTCCCCCACCACGCGCCCATCACGCATCACGGTCACACGGTCGGAAATCGCCAGCACCTCGGCCAGCTTGTGAGTGATGAGGATGATGGTTTTGCCCTGCTGGCGAAGCGTCCGCAACACCGCAAAAAGTTCCTCGACTTCCGGCGGCGTCAGAACGGCCGTCGGCTCATCGAGAATCAGAATGTCCGCACCACGGTAGAGGGTCTTGAGAATTTCGACGCGCTGTTGCTCGCCAACCGACAGGTCTCCGATGAGGGCATCCGGGTCGGCGCGCAGCTTGTAACGTTCGCACAAATCGAGCACCTTGCGCCGGGCGCTGGCCTTATCCACCATCCACCCCGCCCGCGGCTCTGCGCCAAGGATGATGTTTTCGAGCACGGTCAGCGTCGGCACGAGCATGAAGTGCTGATGAACCATGCCCAGGCCGGCGGCAATCGCATCGCGTGGCGAAGTGAAATGGACCGGCTGACCGCGCAGCCAGATGTCCCCGGCATCCGGCGTGTACAGGCCATAAAGGATGTTCATGGCCGTGGACTTGCCGGCACCGTTTTCCCCGATGAGGGCGTGAACCGTCTGTGGGGCAATGGTAAGCGTCACCGCATCATTGGCCACCAGCGCCCCAAAACGCTTCGTGACCCCGCGCATCTCGACGGCAGCGGTGTGAGTTTCCATGGCAGATGGCAGCCGGTCAGTGCACGCCCAAAGGGAAAGCAAAGTGGTGCATCCTGCTGGATTCGAACCAGCGGCCTTTGGCTCCGGAGGCCAACGCTCTATCCAACTGAGCTAAGGATGCAACCGTGGAATGTGGGCTACAAAACTAGCGCGTTCATCCCCGAAAAGCAAGGTCTCTCCTCAACAGAACCTCAACCGGCCGGAACTTCCTCCACCCGCGCCGACTCAATGATCACCGGCTTGAGGGGCCGGTCCTGGGCATTTGTCGGTGTCTCAGCAATGGCGTCCACCACCTCCTGCCCGGCAATGACCCGCCCAAAAATCGTGTAGTTGGGCGGCAGGGCGCTTTTCTTGTGCATGATGAAAAACTGGCTGCCGTTCGTGTTTGGCCCCCGGTTGGCCATGGCGACGATGCCCGGCACATAGCCCGTCCGGTAAAGCGGCGAGGCGGGATTGATTTCATCTTCAAACTCCCGCCCGAAGGCCGATGTTCCGCCGGCACCAGTGCCGGTCGGATCACCTCCCTGAATCATGAAGCCGCGAATGACACGGTGAAAGGTCACGTTGGTGTAATAGCCACGATTCGCCAGCAGTGTGAAGTTTTCCACTGTCCGGGGAGCGTCCTCAGCCAGCAGTTCAAACTGAATCGTGCCGTGGTTGGTGACAAGGGTCGCAATGCGCCGGGTGGACATACCGCAATATCCTTTCCAAAGGTGAGTTGCGTAGCAGGATAGGCCAGAAGGCTCCCCTTCGTCATGGCGCGCAGGTCAAAATTCGCTGACCGTCGCCGAAATGATGCGGATGGGTGTCAGGGGGCGATCCCGCCTCAGCATTTCCGGGCCCTGGTAGGTCGGCGTCTCAGCAATAGCATCCACCACGTCCTGGCCTTCAAACACCCGCCCGAAAATCGTGTACTGCGGCGGAAGCTGGTAATCCCGGTGCATGATGAAAAATTGACTGCCGTTGGTGTTCGGACCGCGATTGGCCATCGCCACAATACCGGCTTTGTACCCGGCCAGATACAGCGGCGATTTGGGGTCAATTTCATCGGCAAATTCACCGCCAAAAGCCGATTCACCACCTGTTCCGTCACCTTTGGGATCGCCAGTCTGGATCATAAAGCCCTTGATGACACGGTGAAACGTCAGCCCGTTGAAGTACTTTCGCTCGGCTAGAAGACGGAAGTTCTCACAGGTTTTGGGCGCATCCTGCGTCAGGAGTTCAAAGCGAATCCGGCCCTTGGTCGTTTCCAGGGTTGCCACCAGGCGCTTGGCAGGGGTCGTCGCCGGAGGTGATGCTGGCGCAGATGGCGGCGGTGGGGGCGGAAGGGAGGGTGGTTGCGCCGGGGGCGGAGAAGTGCAGCCAAAGGTCAGAAGCACAGTCAGCATCAGCAAAAGCAGCGCCGTCCGGTGTTGCGCCGTGCGCTTTTGATTGCCAGAGAAAGTCATAGGTCGAAAAGGTGTCCTCTTCGTGATGGTTTGGAACGTTTTGGTAAAGCAGGTTCACCAGCCATGTATTGGCACGCCGGGTGTACCGATGCAATATGCTCCGACTCACAGATGGGAAAAGCCACGGAGACGGGATGGCCATGACCAGCCGGCAACGTGCAAGTGTTGTGCTTATGCCCTGCCTGTGGCGTATCACCCGGCCGGGAGCCTGGCTGCTGGTGGTCGTTGTCGCCGGCCTGCTTGCCTGCCAACAGACATCTCCCACCAATCAACCCGGTGTATGGCAGCAACTTCGGCGATGGCCGGTGACTTCGCCCCATGGGTTTCGTCTTTCCGGGGCACCAGCACCTTCCACCGGAACGACGGCCCGCCTCGATCTGGCACAAATCACAGGTTTGACGGCCGCTGTCGCCGCCGCAACAACACTTGAACCCGCAGCCTGTACCCATGCCCTGCTCTGGCGCGACATGGCCGCCGGGGAGATACACCTGGCCCGTCGTCGTCTGCCGTCCCCACACCCCGCTACGGCGGACTGGTCCAACGACGCAGCCATCGTTCAGTCGGAATGGGGACTCCGTCACGGGCGACCGGAAGACTTCGAGGCGGCGCTCAAAGCTTTCAACCATGCGCTTGCCACCCCTGCCCACGCCCGGACCGCCCACTTCAACCGTGCACTCCTGTTTCAGCACCTTGGTCTGGCACGCCGTGCGGAAGCCGAGTGGCGACAGTACCTTGACGAAGAACACGACGAGGCCTGGGCCGCCGTCGCCCGGCAGCATCTGGACGACCTCACGCGGCAGCCGCCCGACCTCTCACGTCTTCAGGACACACTGGCCGGACTTGCCGACAACCCGGAGACGCCCGCAGCACAGAGCTTTTTCACCCACCACTTGGGCGCATTACTCGATGGGGCAGGCGCACTGGCCGAAGCCTTTGTGACTTCCGGTGCGTCAGCACGCCTCAAGCAGCTTAACTGTCTGGCTCAGCAAACCAGGCAACGGGCCGGTGATCTGTGGGCAACCGACCTCGCCCAAGCCATCGCCAGGCTTCGGGACACAGAACAGGCGGCCCCGTGGCTGGCAGCCCGGCAGGACCTGTGCCAGGCCCGCCAACGCTATCCCATCGAGGGCCAACCCACGGCCGCCGAGCCACTCTACGAACGAGCGCGCCAGACCTTTCTTGCGGTTGGCGACATGGCCAGCGCGGCCGAAGCCGAACTGGGACTTGTCTATTGCGCCGTACAACGCCCTGAAACCACCCTGCTTGACCGGCTAAGTGCGGCGCTGCTGTCCACGGCGCACAGCCGACACTATGCCCGTCTGGAAGGGCAAACCCTGCGGGTGCGCGCCCAACTCGCCCTCCGCCAGGCCCAGCCGGCGCTGGCCATTACCCATTGCCAATCGGCGCTGGCAATGTTTCAAAACCTCTCTGATTGGGAAGAACTCCAGCGCACGCTGCTCATTCTCAGCGATGCTTACGAGCATCAAGGCCATGCGGCTGCCGCACTCTCCGCCCTGCGGCAGCTTCTGCATACGGGCCGCCAGCACGGTACAAACCCCCGGCGGTACTCCCAGGCCTGCGCCTTTGCAGCCCGAACATGCGCGGCGGCCGGAGCCTTTGAACTCGGATTGACCTTTGCCGGGGAAGCCCGTGCGGCCGCCGCCGGACAGACCTTCCCGGCCTTTCAGCTCGATGCCGAAACGCTGTTGGCGGTGTTGAACATCAAGTCCGGCCGGCCGGCAGAGGCCGCCGCCGCGCTCGACCGGGCAGCCGGGGTCTTGGAGCGGGTTGACGACCCGCGTGTGCGGCGCGTTCTTGCTCTTGACTACCTGCCGACGGCGGCCTGGTGTCGCATGGCACTGGGAGAACCCATCGCCGCTCTTCAGCTCTGTACGGCGGCCGCCGAGAACCTGCGCACCGGGCAGCACGATGCCTACTGGCCGCTTGTGGAATCCGTACGGAGCGCCGCCCACCTTGCCCTTGGCAACCCCCAATCCGCCGAAGCCGCCCTGGAAGCTGGTATCCGCTGGCTGGAAACAACACGCCTCCGCCTGACCCAAACCCCTGACCGCCAACGCTTTTTCCACCGGCATGCCGAGCTGTACGAACGTCTGGCCGCACTGCGGCTGAAACGCGGCCAGGTCACGGAAGCCTTCGCCTGTCTCGAACATGCACGGGCGCGAACTCTGCTCGACCGCCGCCGCCAGCCCACTGGAAGCCCAAACGTATCATCCCGTCTGCCAGTCACCGGGGCGGCTTTCATCAGAGCGTCACAGGCGCGTTTGCCGGAACATGTCATCGTTCTGGCCTACGCGGTCGGGGATGAGCAAACCGAAAGTTTCGTGCTCACACGGCGCGACCTGCGTCACACGACGCTGGCCACTGCCGGCGAACGGCTCGCCCACGACATCCACACCCTGAACCGCTCCCTGGCCGATGTGACAAGTGACATCGCCCGCATCCGCCACATCGGACAACAACTCTACGCCACACTCATCGCTCCGCTGAATCTCTCCTGGACGGCTTCCACGCGCCTGGTCATCATCCCGGACGGCCCACTTTACGGCCTGCCGTGGGCGGCACTCTGTGATGCCGAAGGACGGTGGCTTGCCCAGCAGGTGCCATTCTCGATTTGCCCAAGCGTGGCAACGCTCGTCCAGGCCCTTGAACCGGCACGCGAAAGGGACGCACAACCTGCCCGCGAGCCACCGACCGGAACAGTTCTCGTGGTGGCTGACCCGGACATGTCCGCTGCCGCCGAAGCCCATGACCTGCCACCGCTTTCCGGCGCGCGGGATGAAGTTCTCTGTTTGCAGTCCACTCTGGGGCCAGCAGTGACGGTGCTGACCGGCAGCCAGGCCACGAAAGCACATCTCATGGCGGTGCTGCCTCAGTCCCACATGGCGCATCTGGCCGTTCACGGCCGGGCCGAACCGGACGCGCCACTGCGGTCGGCGCTCCACCTCACGGCTACCGCCGAAGATGACGGGCAACTTACGGCCGCCGAAGTGTACGAATGTTCCTTCCCACAGCTCCGCCTGGTGGTGCTGTCGGCCTGTGAGTCGGCGCTTGGGGCTTCGCTGCGGGGCGAAGGGGCAACGGGACTCGGACAGGCCTTTCTGGCGGCCGGCGCTTCGAGCGTCGTCGCCACGCTGGCCCGTACGGATGACCACTTCATGCGTGACCTGATGTGCGCGTTTCATGCGGCGCGGCAGGCGGGAGCGAGTCCGGCCGTGGCGCTCCAGCAGACTTGGCGCTCGGCTTCAGCCCACCATCCGGCGCAGTGGGCAAACGTAGTTCTCTTTGGTGCACCGTAATTTTTCGGACTTACCAGGCAACGGCAGCGCAATGTAGCTTGGAAGCAGGTCTCTCCGGCGTCCCTATCATTTCTCACACTTTTGCAGGTGAGGCGTGTATGTCCTTTCCCATCAATGTTCAGGTCGAAAATCCGATTGACGATCCGCTCCGCATCGAAAGCTGCACGGCTGAAGTGGCCGACAATGGCGACATCACGGTGAGCGGTGAAGTCGTCCACACCGGTAATGATGGTGTTCGCCGCTACAATCCGTCGCTTCTGTTTATGGTCCTGGACAAGTACAACGTGCCTATCGGAAGCGGCCGCACCATGGCGGGCGGTGAGTTTCTCGTGCCCGGGCAGCGGGCCTACTTTGTCGGGACCGTGCCACGGATTGGCCAGTCAGCGCGGTTTGGCAAGGTCGTTGTCAGTGCCATTCCCAACAGCGGCTTCCGGGAAAACAAAAAGAAGGGCAAGGCGGCCAGCTAAGCTGTGCCTTGCCCCCTCTGTTTGTTCGGTGACAACTTCAACCGCACCACAGCCGGCCTCGTCGTGCAGTGGGTCAGACATCAATGTTTTTCACATCGAGGGCATGTTGCTCGATGAACTGTCGGCGTGGCTTGGCATCGTCTCCCATCAGGATGGTGAACAGATTTTCGGTCTCGACGGCATCGTTGATCCGCACCTGAAGAAGGGTTCGCTTTTCGGCATTGAGCGTGGTCTCCCAGAGTTGCTCCGGGTTCATTTCACCCAACCCCTTGTAACGCTGGATGGAGATGCCCCCTCGGACAAAAGCAAACACCTGCTCGCTGAGGGCATCGCGCTCGGTCACGGTTGTGGTGGTCGATCCGAACGATACCTGGTAGGGCCCCGTCATAGCCTCATACCACTCAGCATAGGTAGCCACACACTTCTGAAACTCGGCGTGGGTTGCCAGTTCCCAGTCCACGGCCACGCTTCGCTCCGGTGAAGCCGCACCCTGAAGCTGGATGACAACGCGGAACAGGTTGTGTTCCTCGTCACGGTCGAGATGGGCTGCGTACCCGGCAGCGTTGAGCGTTTCGGCCAGCCTGTGCAACCAGGTATCGGTCTCAAAGAGCGCATGCCACTTGCGCCCTGGACGGTAGCCACCTTCGCCGGTACTGGCGCGCAGTACCAGCTCCATCAGACGGCTATCCCCACCAAGCCGCCGCGCCAGCTTGGTTGCCAAAGGCTGAAACTCCAGCAGGCCTTCGAGAAAGCGTACCAGCCTGCTCCCCTTGAGCACCTGTTGGGTCGGCTCAACCGTCACCTGCACCTGTTCGGTTGCCTGCTTGAGCAGGTACTGGTTCAACGCCTGGTCATCGAGCAGGTACTGCTCTGATTTCCCTTTCTTGACCTTGTAGAGCGGCGGCTGGGCGATAAAGACGTGACCGCGCTCGATGAGTTCGGGCATCTGCCGATAGAAAAAGGTCAGCAGCAGGGTGCGGATGTGGGCCCCGTCCACGTCGGCGTCACACAGCAGGATGATTTTGTGGTAGCGCAGTCGTTCAATGGCAAAGTCGCTCTTGCCAATGCCGGTTCCCAGCGCCTGGACAAGGGCTTCAATTTCCTTGTGCTCCAGCACCTTGTCCTGGCGGGCCTTTTCGACATTGAGAATCTTGCCCTTGAGCGGCAGGATGGCCTGCGTCCGGCGGTCACGTCCCTGTTTGGCGCTGCCGCCGGCGCTGTCTCCCTCAACGATGAAGAGTTCCGACCGGGCGGGATCGCGCTCGGCGCAATCGGCCAGCTTCCCTGGCAGCGTGAGGTGGGTGAGCGCCGATTTGCGTGAGATGTCACGCGCGCGCCGGGCGGCTTCGCGGGCCTGCGCGGCATCAACGGCTTTTTTGACGACGGCCCGGGCAACTTGAGGATGCTCGTTGAAATAGGTCCTGAGCTGCTCGCGCAGCAGGGAATCCACGATGCCTTTCACATCACTGTTGAGCTTGTTTTTGGTCTGCCCCTCGAACTGCGGCTGGGGAAGTTTCACACTGACGATGGCGACCAGCCCTTCCCGTACGTCTTCCCCCGTGAGATTTTCCTTGAGCTGCCTGCCGAGACCTTCACTGGCCATGTAGGCGTTGATGCTCGCCGTCAGCGCCGTCCGAAAGCCCGACAGGTGCGTGCCGCCATCCACCGTGTTGATGTTGTTGGCAAAGCTGAAGACCTTTTCATCGTAGCCGTCGTTGTATTGCAGCGCGACTTCAACATTCAGGTCGCCCTGCGTCACTTCACAGTAAAACGGCTTGGGCATCAGGACGGTCTTGTTCCGGTTGAGGTGGGTGACGAACTCGGCAATGCCGCCCGGATAATGAAACACATGCCGCCGTTCTTCGGCGCCCCGCTCATCAGTCAGGGTGATGGTCAGTCCCTTGGTCAGAAAGGCTTTCTCGCGCAGCCGCTGCGCCAGAGTATCGAAGTCATAGCGCGTCGTGGTGAAAATCTCAGGGTCAGGCTTGAAACTGACGCGCGTGCCGCGCCGGGTGGTGACACCTGTCTGCTGCAAGGGACCGGTGGGAATCCCCCGCTCGAATTCCTGCTCATAGACGTGTCCATGGCGATAGACCTCGACCCGCAGCCATTCCGACAGAAAGTTGACACAGGAAACACCAACGCCATGCAGCCCCCCGGACACCTTGTACGTGTTGTCCTTCCCAAACTTGGCACCGGCATGCAACTCCGTCATGACGATTTCGACCCCCGAACGCTGTAGGGGGTCATCCCGTTTGATGTCCACCGGAATTCCCCGTCCGTTGTCAATGACCGAGATGGAGTCATCGGGATGGATAAACACCTCGACGTGGGTGCAGTACCCAGCCAAGGCTTCGTCCACGGAGTTGTCCACCACTTCATAGACCAGGTGATGGAGTCCAAGCTCACCGTTGGAGCCGATGTACATCGCCGGGCGAAGCCGGACGCCTTCCCGCCCGGAAAGGTTTGAAATGGAATCTGCGTCGTAATCTCTGGCAGCGTCTTGAGCCGCCACAGCAGGCAGTGCGAATTCGGGTTGCACTTCGGGTTGAATTGTGGGTGTCGTCATGGTGTGAGCGTAATGCGTTGAACCTTTCACAAAATACTTGTCCTGCCGCCCCTGGCGGTCGTCTTTGGATGACGCTCAGGCAGGGCGGGCAATAAAAAAAAGACTTCGGGCAAAACAGGTAAACTGGCGGTCGTTGTCCACGTACTCGGTCATTTCCGCCGATACCTTCCCGATCCCAGCCCGTTTGAAGGGCTGCCGGCTTTTGGTTTTCGTCAGCCCCCAGATGGGTTCGATAGCACGCGCCACAGTGCGAAAGTCACGGTTGACCACGGTCAGGGCAGAAACCGAGGCCAGCAGCCAGTCGCCAAGGCGCGCGTGGTTTTCCGCCGCCAGCAGCCCCCGGCGCGGGCCCAGGCATGAGTAGTCAAACCCATCGGCGCGAATCCGTATGTGTGTGGCCAGGGTTGGACCAAAGAGATCAATGACGGGCACTTCTTCGTCGTTGGTGTAAATCTCCTCCCGTTCGGCTTTGGTGCGGCGTGCGGCTGTGGATTCCCGCGCCAGCACCTGACGGAAACGCAGCAGGCCGAAGACCAGCAGGGAGATGTCTTTCCAGGGCAGGCGGACGGGCACCGCAGGTTCACCGCTCCACACTTCGAGGTATTCCCCCACGGCCACCAACGCCCGTGCGCGCCGTGGCGGATGGAGCGGCGACAACTGCGTATCAGACAGAACCAGTGTGCGCAGCCCGGACTGCGCCAGGCGCTGGGTCAGCAGCACGGCATCATGGGAGGTAGCCGCGCGCGCAATCGGCACCGGAGCGGGTGAAGCCAGCAGACGCTCCGCCTGCTCTGGTGTGAGCCGTCCGACCGTGGCCACTTCCTCAACGACTTCGGGAGTTGGCGACAACGGAGGCAGGAAAATGACGTTGTAGCCCGGCTCGATGTCGTCTGCCTCCCGCAGGCTGGGAAGCACCTGGCTTTCCTGTCCCGGAGTGAGCAGGGGCTGGCCACAAAACAGGCAGGTGGCGCGGTGGAGTCCATTGAGACGGCCGCACTTGGGGCACGCCACGGTCGAGATTTTGGCTGTCGTCATCGTCGTCACCACACACCCGCCACAAGAGCACGGGCTACCGTTGATCGTCCTTGCAGTTTATCATTTCCACAGCAATGATGGCGTTGGAGTTGCCCGTCCGGCCCGGGCCGTGTCTGCCCTGGAAAACCGGCCAACCTTACGGCCCTGTGAGTCGCAGTTTTCGTGAAACATCTGACCGTTGCCATCACCGGTGCGAGCGGTGCCATCTACGCCCAACGTCTGCTCCACTATCTCGATGCCAGCCCTGATGTGGCCCGCATCAACCTGGTCATCAGCGCGCTGGGCGTGACCGTCATCCGGGAAGAACTTGAACTGCCCGTCACCGGCATCAGACAAAGCGATGTGGAATTGCTGCTTGGCCGGCCGACAACCAAGATTACCCTTTTGCCTGCCAGGGATGTCGGCGCGACGATTGCCAGCGGCTCGCACCCCTGCGACGGCATGGCTGTCGTGCCATGCAGCATGGGCAGCCTGGGCTACATTGCCTCCGGCATT
>Ga0308414_1003273_pt1 | contig 10367 bp, 5 predicted proteins | sample HotsprSampleOS50_FD_205667 | JGI IMG/M metagenome (GOLD analysis project Ga0308414, IMG submission 205667) | Hot spring phototrophic mat microbial communities from Octopus Spring, Yellowstone National Park, Wyoming, United States - 20090730_OS50 ...
GCCAGCCGTGCTGCTTTTCGCGGGCCACCTCATTGGGACCGTACAGACTCAGCCGCTGGGATGCGGCCTCCTCGGTCAGGCCGGTGCCGGAGCTGCCGAGTGTCCGCAGCACCTCGTCCGCCGGTTTGCGCGCGGCATCGACCAGCTCGGATGCCACGCGGAAGGCGAGCGGCTTTCTGACGGGCGTCTGAGCGGCCAGAGGGGACGTGGTTGTGTTGCCACTGCTCATGCCGGTCCGCTCCCAACTCCGTCGTGAGGCGGGGCATCCGCCGGATTGTGACGGTAAAGGACGATGGCAACGTGCTCCATGGTGATCATCCCTTCCTGGACCATGGTTTCCAGGTGAGGCAGGAGAAGGTTGATCTTGTCCGCCGTGTCGGCGATTTCAATCACCACCGGCAGATCGGTGGACATTTCCAGCAGCGAGGCTTTGTGGACGACACTGTTGGCGCCGAAGCCCTCGATGCCGCGGAGGACTGTGGCCCCGGCGAGCCCCAGCTCGCGGGCCTTGTGCAGGATCGCCTCGTACAGGGGGCGGTGCTGGTAGCGGTCGGACTCGCCGATAAACGCGCGCAACAGAACGCTGTCTTCATGGATGTGCATAGGTCCCTGGGGTTGGATGTGGGGAATGGTGGACAAGGGGACGAGCGGGTCGCCCAGTGCCAGACGGGGGCGGCCTTCGGTGCTGCTGTGGCGGTACATCATGACATGGGCGCGTTCCAGCGTCGCCATGCCGTGGATCATGAGCCTGCCCAGCGTGTCATTGACGAAGGCGCCGATACGCTCGGCGCCGTCGACGATCTCGACGACCACCGGCACGTGCTCCACGAATGTCCAGAAGGAGCGGGACTGTTGGACCAGGCCGCGCGATCCGAAACCCATGATGCCCTTGAGCACCGTGGCTCCGGCCAGACGCTGGCTGCGGGCGGCCTTGACGATGCGCTGCCAGGTCGGAGTGTGGGGCGCGCGATCGGCGCTCTGGAGGTACACTCGCAGCAGGATTCGTTCGCCTGAAACACTCATCAGCGACCTCTGCCAACGCGATCGTTGCGGCACATCCTACCACCGCTGGCCTACCAGGAGTCCAAATTTCATCGCGGCGACGCCGATCATCAGGCTGCCCAGCAGGTTGAACATGGCTTTGAGTCCCGAGCCGTCGCCGAGCAGCGCATTGGACTCATACATGTAGGTGGAGAATGTCGTATAGGCGCCCAGGAAGCCGACGGCTATGGCCAGTCGGGTGGTGTCCGTCACCTGGACCCGTCCGCTGATCAGACTGAGAAAGCAGCCAAGCAGGAAAGTGCCGCTGATGTTGATGATGAAGGTGCCGATGGGAAAGGCGGTGCCGAAGACGCGCGCCGCCAGCGTGGCGACGGCGTAGCGTGCCATGGCGCCCAGACAGCCGCCTCCGCCGACGGCCAGAAGATTGACCAGCATCTTCATCGGAAAAGAACCTCCGTCGGACCAACGAAACAAGACGACCCCGGCCGGCCTGCTGCGGCCTGCCAGGGCTGTGTGCTCCCGGCGAGCCGCGGCCCGGCCAGGAGTCATTGGCTCTGTCGGAGCGGTTCGGGCGGACTCCACCGCCCTCGATCGCGAGGCGGTGATGATAGCAATCCCGATTTGGGTGTAAAGAAGGATGCCGGGAGACGCCGGGAGGTCGCGTGACAGTCTATGCGGCCGGTGGTCGGGGATCGCGCCGGCGCACGGCGCAGCACGGGAGTCCTCGCCCGTGCCGAACGACTCTTGCGGGCGGTTGGCTTGCGTCCGCACGATGGGCTGCACGACGAGGCACAGGCCGCAAGGAGGCCAGGATGTCCAGCAGGGCGCCGCTCAATCGGCTCGCCTCGCCTGCGGCAGCGAAGGCGGCAAAGCAAGGCGCTGCCAGTCGGTCGTGATGCTCAGCAGCGTCGGCGGGACTTCACCCGCGAGGCACTGAAGCACGCCTCGGGTTTTTCCGTCCGGTCCGGTCATGAAAGCGATATCCGTCCGCTCCGGAAGTGAGATCTCCAGACCCTTCGTGCTGAGACTCTTGAGGCCGCCCGCCGCCAGCGCTACCACTTTACCGTCGTCGGAGAAGCGGATCGCGACCACGCCGATGGCGTCAACTTTCACCAGGCGTCCCCGCCAGGTGAAGGTCTCGCGGATCGCCTCACCCGCCGCTTCTCGGCTCCCCGCTACCCGCACGTACGTGCCGTCCGTCAGCACGGCGTGACCGTCCGCCGGCGGGGCGGCGTGCGACACGCGCCCGGGCTGTCCCCAGGCTTCGAGCCGCGCCGACCAGCCCGTGACCTTCTCCACGCCGGCCTGTTCCAGAAACCGCGTCACCTGTGCGGTACACGAAGCAAAATGCCAAACTCCAGGGTACGGGCAAGATGCGCAAGATGCCCGTGCTACGGAAAGCCCGCCGGCTGGTAGTAGCACGGGCGTCCTCGCCCGTGCCAAACGGGGCTCCGCCACGGCCATCCTGACTCCAACCAACGCAGAAACTGTCACGCGCCCCAGCCCATCGCCGCGGCGCCCTGACGCCGGCCGGAGGCCGCGGCCGGCCGAGGGTCGATGCCATGGCGGTGCGGCTGAGGCGTAGATGTGCGGGTGCGACCTCTCAGTGCCGAAACCGACGCTCGCCGGCGCAAGAACCCGTCTACACCCGTCGCGTTCAGTGCAGTCTGACCTCGAACAGGCGCGCTTCGGGAACGCCGTTGGTTGCGGCGGCGACCAGACGAAGGCTGGTGCATCGCATCGGCGCCGCCAGCCGATGCACGCGCTTGCGTTGATAGTTGTCCCCTTCGCTGATAACCGGCCGGCCATCCAGCTCGATCGTGTACTGTCGGACGGTCTCGGGTTGAGGCCCACGGATGACAGTCGCCCGCGTGGACGCGTCGGCGCTGAGTGTCAGTTGCCGCTGGAAGCCGCTGTCGAACCAGAGGTGGATGTCGCGAACCTCCACCGGGGCCCGCCAGTCGAACCGCACCCACGCCGGCGACCCGGCGGCCAGCGGCGCACTCCTCCAGCCGTGGCTGCGCAGCAGATCGCCGCTGTCGGGATCAAGTTCATCTCGCGTCAGACCGTCGCAGAGGTTCTCCGGCCGGCATGGTTCCTGGAACGAACTGGCGGTGATCTGGGCTGTGTGGGCTTTGTTGAGGCTCAGATCAAAGCGGGTATTGAGGAGCGTCGCATCCTCACGCAGCATGAGCTGCTTCAGCTCTTGCACGTGATGGGCGCTGGCGACCAGTTGTGCCGGCGTGATCGAGTTTCTCATGCAGTAGGCGGCCGCGAATCCGACGGCCTCGCCTCCAATCGCGCACGTCGCCATGACGCGCGTGGAACCCAGGGCCACGTGGGTGACGGAGATGTCCCGCCCGGCCAGGAAGAGATTCTCGATGTTGCGCGAGAAGTAGCAGCGCAGGGGAATGGCGTAGGGGCGTTTCAGGTCGTAGGACTCGAAGGGCGGGCTGGCCGGATCGTCCATGGCCAGCGGCGGGTGCAGGTCGATCGGCCAGCCGCCGTAGGCCACCTCATCCTCGAAGTTGCGCGGCTGCTGGAGGTCCTGCTGTGTGAGGATGTGCGGGCCGAGGAAACGGCGGCTCTCGCGTTTGCCGGGACTGGCGCCGATCCAGTCCAGGGCCCAGTTGGCCGATTCGGGGAAGCGTCCGGAGTTTTTCACGTAGTCCCACAGGCCCAGGACGATGCGGTAAAGCTCGTGGCGGATGCTGGTGGCGTGGTCCTTGATGATGTCGTGCTGGCCGCCCCATTCGATCCACCAGAAGCCGTACTCCCACGACCTGATCGGGCGCCCGGCCTTGAGGTCCTCGGCGGTGAACTTCCGGGCCCAGGGCGGGGCGGTATACGGCACCGGCTGCTCGGTCCGGTGCGAGGTGAATAGGAAGGAGGAGCCCATGGTGTGGATGTCGTCGACGTCCAGGGCCAGCGATTCGCCGTGCATCGCCTTGGATTCGCGGCCGATGCGAAAGTCGGCCCCGGCTTCGTAGCCGAGTCGGCCGTCGCCCGTGCAATCGGCGAAGAAAGCGGCGCGAATCAGAAACTCGTCCTGGGTGATCTGGCGGACGGCGCGAACGGCGCGGATTCGGCCGGGTTTGCCGGCGAATTCGTACATGCGATTCGTGCGCGGCGGCCGGGGGATGGCATCACCGGTGGGGCCGGAGTCTTCCATCTCCGCGCCGACGACGTCCGTGTCCAGGAGAAGAGTGATGTTGGGCTCGGCCACGACCTTCTCATACAGGATGACATCCCACAGCGGATGCTGGCCGGCCGGGTTGCGCACGGCGTCTTCGAGGCGCAGTTCCTCGATGAGGCCGGACTCGCGGATGCCCTTGCGCATGCCGTGGTGGTCGGCGCCGACGATGTGCATGCGGACTTCGCTGGAGGCGTTGCCGCCAAGGACGCTGCGGTCCTGCACCAGCACCACGCGCAACCCCTGGCGTGCGGCGCGGATCGCAGCGCAGAGCCCCGCCATGCCGCCGCCGGCCACGAGGAAGTCGGTTTCGATGGTGTGAAGATCCATTGGGGTGCCTTTCACGCGAACGGCCGCTGGGGCCAGTAGCAATTGACGATGCCGAGAACTGTTCGACTGACAAGCGACCTCTGGAGCAGCGATTCAACCGCGTCCGCCGGCGAACCCCCCCTGCATCGATCGTCAGCCCGCCTATTTCGTCGGCAGTCGACAGTCCAGCGGACCCAGGTCGGCGCGGCGCGCGACGACCTGGCCGTCCAGTTCTACTGAGTAGCCGTCACCGGCCTTCCAGCGGACGGAGACGTTGCGGCCTTTGTAGCGGACGTTTTCCAGCGAGAATGACTCCACGGCGGTAGCCGACAGCGGCCGCAGGCGGATCGCATCTTCTTCCGTCGGCTCCAGGCCGACCAGATGACGGATGACCAGGTCGATGTAGTAGGAATGGTTGTAGTCCAGGTCATGCGGCTGGGCGAGGGGCTGGTCGGGGTCGTTGTATTCGGGGATGCAGACGATGTTCAGGTTGGTTCCGCCGACAAAGTGGGCGTTGCGCGTGTAGCGGCGAAGCAGGTCGGCCGCTTTCGGAGCCGTCTCTGGAGCGATGGTCTTGGCGGCATTGGCGGCGGCGTCGACAAGACGGCACACGCCGTAGGGCCAGCTTGGCCAGTTCCAGTAGCACCAGGGCCAGTTCCCCTGCCTGGGCAGGAAGTCGGGGAAGGGATAATCTTTGGCGAGCATCGGCGGGACCGACCTTGTCCCGAAGACGGCGGGGTCGTAGAGCTTGTCCAGGGCCCCGACATGCTCCGGCCGGGCGATGCCCGCCCAGAACGGATAGAATCCGACAAAGACCTTCACCTTCGAGCGTTCATCGGTCTTCGTGTCCAGGTCGTAGAAGAAACGGTCCTCGGGGTCCCACATCTTTTCGAGGATCGCCCGCCGGGTTCGCTCGGCCAGGGCGTGCAGACGCGCGGCCTCGTCGCTCTTGCCCAGCCAACCGCAGATCCGCGCCATGGCCAGGTGGTCCAGATAGCCGCAGCAGGCCTGGTCCACGGTTTCATAGTAGTGAAGGCGACGCTGCTGGTAATGACGCAGCAGCTCATCGGGCGTCCCGGGCCACTGGAAGTTGGGCGAGAAGAGGATCTGCTTCTTCTGCTGCTCCAGTTCGGCAAAGCGCTGTTCCTTGTTCTGCTCCGTGACCGGCCGGCTGAGACAGAGTTCGGCCACGGGGTTGAAGTAGTAATAGCTGGCGAGGTATTCCGTGGCCGCCGGAACGCTGTTGGGATACTGCTCATATATGCCGTCGCCGTCGGTGTCGAAGAAGTTGTCGTAGCTGTGGACGGCGCCCAGGAGCTGGTCGAAGCGATCTTCGGCGACCTTGCGCGCTGACTGCGGGTGGAGCAGCCAGGTCTGATAGAGAGCGTAGACGCCGTAGTTCACGTAGGGCGTGACGGTCGTCGACGCAAAGCCATAGCGCGATGGCCCTTCGAGATTCAGGTGATGGGTCAGGCGCCCATCCACCATGTTCTGCGGGTGGTAGAACGTGTTGGTCGTCTCGGTGGCCCATGTTGGGTCGCGCATCCAGCGCAGGTCGGTAACCGACAGGCACACGCCCGATGCCGAGATCAGGTTGTCGAAGTTGATGATTCCCTCAAGCGGGCCGGAGCAGACGCGATCGGGCAGGCCGGGCCGCATCATCTTGGTGGCCAGCGACCACCAGCGGTAGTAGTACAGCTTCTGATAGTACGGGTCGGAACAACGGAAGCGCGGTATGGCGTCGGCGAAGAACGCGTTCCATGCCGCGCGGTTGGGCTTCAGCGGATCGTTCTGGGCCAGAAGTGCGCGGACATCGGCGGCGCGGTCGGCTGCCAGCCCCATGCCCAGCGCGAATGACAGACGCACCTTGCCGCCGGCAGGCACGCGCGGGCGGTAGACCAGGCGGTAAACCGTGCCCTCGACCAGCACCTCATCGGCGCGCCGGGCAGCGCCGAACGCCGCATGCAGCGTGTGCCCGTGGTATCCGCTTGCGGCCGCGGTCACGATCATAGCGCCTTCGCCATCCACTAGACGGGCCGTGGAGGGCATGTTGCCCCGAATCACCAGTTCCCCAGGGGCCTCAGTGGCGGTGGGGTTCTCCAGTTCGACGATCGCGCCGGCCAGGTGCCCGGGCGTGATGTAGACGGTGCGCCGTTCGATCAGCGCGCCGCGCCTGGTCGGCCGCAGGACGATGTGATCGGGATACCACGATTCGACGCTGCCGGCGGCCACGTCGAACAGGCCGTGGTCCCAAATCTGGTCGAGGAACTTGACCCAGCAGCCATTGCGCCCGACGCGCACGGTCAGATTGCCCGAGCCGATCAGGTCCTTGTCGCGGCGGCCGCCCAGATACTGGCAGTAATCCTCGCCCAACTCCCCGCCTCCCGCGGGCGGCTGCTGCTCGGCGAATTCGATCCAGGACGGGGACCGCTCGCGCAGCAGGTTGGTCAGGCCCTGATACCAGTCGGCCTGCGGCGGCTTGAAGGCTTCGGCGGCGATGAAGAAGCCGTCAATGGTGACGGGGGCGCTGTCGCCGTGGAGGGAGATGCGGATGGCATGAGTTCCCCGCGCCAGCGGCCCGACCGGCACTCTGGCAAACTGCCACTGGTTGGGCGCTCCGAGGCGGATGGCCGGTTCCTGTCCGATTGCCTTCCCATCCACGGCGAGCTGGTAGGCGCCTCCGGCCGAGCGGCCACCCGGTCGGATGCGCACAAAGATGCACGCGTTCTCGAACGCCACGGGAAGTTCAACGAGATATTCGGCGAAGTGACCGACCTGAGTGCCGAAGCCTCCGCCCAGCGCCCGGCCGCTGAGGAACTGCCAGCGATCGCGGACCTGGCCGGCTCCCTGCTGGCGGACCCAGCCTTCGGCCTCCTGCCAGACAAAGTCGCGCGCCGGGTCAACGGCGGCCGAGAGGGCCGTCCCCGCCAGAAGCAGCAGCGCGGCGAGGCATCTGATGGGTGGGAGCATGCTGGACCTCCAGTCTGTCCGATCCGTCCGGGCGGCGCTTGCCGCGGACACGCTTGCCACAAATACTCCGGGACGCTGTAATGCTAACGTTATCATCGGCCGGTGACAAACGACGGCGGCATCAAGGTCGCTGCCGCGGCGCCGGATGGGCGAGGCTCCGGCCGAGCGGCGGCCCGCCGGGACGCTCGCCCGCCCTGTCACCGATCGCCGGCCCCAGCGCGCTGCGAGCGTGGTATACCCGGGCAGGAACCGCGCCGGGATGGGCCTCCGCGCCTGATTGCAGCGCATTCGGAGGAAGCACATGCGGCGATTCACCACAACCGTTGCGTGCTGGGCGATTGTGTTTGTCCTTCCGGCGCCGGCCGCGCGGGCGGCGCACTGGCCTTCGCCAAATCGTCCGGACGATCTGCGCTATCTGGACGGCTGGCGGATGGCGGCGGCCAACCCGCGCCGGACGGGCTGGGTGCCCGAAAGCGTGCCCGGTCCGCTTCAGCTTGAGTGGTATAAGCCCTTCGAGCCGTTCATCTCGCAGAAGGTGCAGGTGATCGCCGCGGACGGCCTGCTGTTCATTGCAACGGCGCGGGGGCTTTATGCAATCGACGCCGAAACCGGCGAGCAGAAATGGGTATATGCCACGGACATGCCGCTGGGCCATTCGCCGACCGTCGTGGGGGGCGTCGCCTATGTCGGGTGCTTCGACTGCCGGATTCACGCCATTGATGCGAAGACGGGCAAGGGCATCTGGATATCCGAGCCGGCTGGCGCGGGCTTCGCCACGAATCCGGTGGTGGAGCAGGGAAAGGTCTTCGCCGGCAACCGCGACGGCATTTTCTATGCGTTAGACGCCGCCACAGGTCGCACCCTCTGGACGTTCCCGACGGAACTGCGATTGCCGATCCTCTATTCCGCCGCCTACCGCGACGGCACACTGTATTTCGCCGGCAACGACATGCATGCCTACGCGCTGGAAGTGGCGACGGGCCGCCAACTGTGGAAGTCGCAGAAGCTCCCCGGCGCCTGCTTCAATTCCTGGTGGCCGGTGATCTACCGGGACCGCGTGATTCTCACCGGCAGCAGCAACTATCGCGGACACGGCCAGCCCCATACCATCGGCGGCTTCCTGTTCCTGGAGGACCAGGCCATCTTCCGATCCAATGAGAAGCAGAGCGGCTGGGGCGGAGCACTGGCGATGGATGCCGATGTGCCCTGGACGTCGGACGCCCAGCGCCCGACGCTGGACATGAGCCGGCGCAGCCCCGAGGGCAACGGGCCGGTCAGCGAGTATTACGAATCGATGCCCTGGCGGCGAACGTATTTCGTGCTCGACCGCGGCAGCGGACGGGAGTTCACCTATGACTTCGACGGCGACGGCAGGCCGGACTACGCGCCGCTGGCCTACGTGGGCACGCACAGCGGCAACCGCTACCCGCCGATCGTGGGTGGGGACGGCCTCCTGTACCAAACGGCTGGCGGCGTGAGGGGCCAGGACTGGATTTCCCGCGGCGGGATCGTGCGCTGGAAGCTCGACTCGCCGTTCATCGGCGTCATGTCCATCGAGGCCCACGACGAGTCGCAGTTCATCTCCGGCGGCGGCAACCTGATCCAGTATTACCACGGCGAGTATCACGACGGCACGCAGGGGTCGATCGACATCGGCACGCGCCGCATGCTGGCGTTCTACTGGTACATCGACAAGATCGCGCCCGACATCGTGGCCTGGGGCAGGCGCAATCCCAACTACATGCACGGGCCCGGAGGCAGCAATCCGCCGATCTCGTATCGCGGCCGGGTGTACCAGTTGCGATGGAATCACGTGATCTGTTTCTCGCCCCAGGGCGGGCGGCGCAGGCTGGCCGTTGCCGATGTCCCCGACACGGCGCAGGCCACGGCCGCCCCGACCCCGACGCCGGATTCGCTGCGGGTGATTCTCGCCGCCGAAGTGGAGAAGATGCTTCAGGCGGGACACCTGCGGACGGGCTGGATGAACCGCGGGCTGTGTGCGAATTATCTGGAGCAGAGGACGACCGACGATTTCGACGACTACTTCAGCCTGCCCGCAGAGACCATCCAGGTGCTGGCCCGTGCCCTGCCGTTCCTGCCGGCCGACATGCAGCCCCGCGTGAGGGCATACCTGAAGGCTGAGTTTGAGGCCTTCCCGCCAGACCAGGTGGCCCACATCGGCTGGCGCGGGGCCGCCCGCGAGGTGGCCGACCTGCCACCGGAAATGGCCGGGATTCTCGACCGATACGGCCCGATCACGCGCGCCTCGGGGCGTGTGCGCGAGCTGTACACGTTTCCGCCGCACGCCAACTATGCGCTGTTTCGCTATGCGGAAGTGAGCGGCGATGCGGCGGGCCTCGCGGCGCGGCTGCGGCCGGTGGGGCCGGTGCCGCGCGAGGAACTGCTCAGGCTCTACCCCTGGGCGCACAACGCGTTCATCGCCGCCCTGGCGGGCATCGTCGGCCTGAGCGAGAAGGCCGGGCGACCCGATGCCCAGGCCAGGGCGGAATTGGACCGTCTGCTGAGACTGCGGGCGGAGCTGTTCTCAAAGGACCGACCGGCGCCCAGGCCCTCGGCGGCCAGTGGAACGGCCACGGGCGGCGAGGACCAGGCGATGCGGAACATGATCAACGAGTTCCTTCCCCAGACCATCGCGAGGAACTTCATGTTCCTCACACCGCAGCTCGCCGCCTGTCTGCGCGAGCGCGCGCTGGATAAGGTGCGCGACGCCTGCCGCGAGTACGAGCGCATCCATCCGCACTGGGCCGTCAGCAGGGCCGAGGAGGGATGGGGCGAGAACAGCTTCAATCCCCTCTTCGACTACCACACGCTGTTCCAGGCGAAGGCCATGATCCTCAAGGAGCCTTACCAGGAGCTTGCGAAACACCTCGAC
>Ga0308414_1003275_pt1 | contig 10362 bp, 8 predicted proteins | sample HotsprSampleOS50_FD_205667 | JGI IMG/M metagenome (GOLD analysis project Ga0308414, IMG submission 205667) | Hot spring phototrophic mat microbial communities from Octopus Spring, Yellowstone National Park, Wyoming, United States - 20090730_OS50 ...
CCGGTTCCTGGGAGTTGGACGATGTTCGTTTCCAGATATCAATTGGCACATCGTTTTTCTGAGCTGGGCCAGGCGTGCTGCGGCCCTCCGCAACATAATATTCCAGCAACTTCAATAGACGCGACACGATCTCTGGATGTCGATTGTATTCGTTTGTCCGCTCACCGACATCCTTACTCATATCGTACAGTTGGCACGGGGCGTCGGTGATTGTGCCCCGGCTCCATCCGCCGGAGTCTGGGCACAAAATCAGCTTCCATTGCCCGTGTCGGATCGCGAAATTGCCGCGAATCGAGTGATGCACCACCGCTTCACGAACCGGCCCCGTATCTGCACCCAGCAGGACTGGTAAGATGCTGATGCTGTCCTCGCCGGCATTCGGCGGCAACTTTGTCCCGAGAATCTCGGCGCAGGTGGCCATAATGTCGGTCAAGCAGACGAGTTGATCACTGCGACTTCCCGCCCGGACCTTGCCCGGCCAGCGCACAATGAACGGCACACGATGCCCGCCGTCCCAGACGTCTGCCTTGTAGCCGCGACGCAACTCGCTTGGGTAATGCCCCTTGCTTTCCAGCTCATCGACCTTGGCCGCTGGGGAACACCCATTGTCACTTGTGAAAATGACGAGTGTGTTTTTAGCGAGGCCTGTTTGGTCAAGTGCCTCCAGCACCTCACCAACGCTTGCATCGGTTTGCATCACGAAATCAGCATACCGGTTCAACCCGCTTTTTCCTTGCCATTCTGCGGTCGGCACGATCGGTGTATGTGGCGAGTTAAGCGCGAGGTAGAGGAAAAACGGTTGTTCAGTTCCAGCGCGAGCGCGAATATATTCGACGGCATGCTGGGTCAATTTGGGCAACATGTCGATTGGTTGGATAATTTCGGTAACCCGATCGTCCTCGAACAGAGACTTCATCATCCGCGCGTGATGGAACCCATAAAAGTGATCGAAGCCACGGGTCAGGGGGCCATCAGGAGTGCGTGCCCCGAGTGGCGCTCCCTCTCCCTTCTGGCCTTTGGCGTCCACCGTGAAACCAAGATGCCATTTGCCTATGCAGGCCGTCGTGTACCCGTACTGCTTGAGAAGGCCCGGGAGTGTCAGCCGATCCCTGTCGATCAGGGGAGGACTGTAATCATCCAGCACGCCAGATTGAAGACGGCTCCGCCAATTGTAGCGGCCGGTGAGAATACCATAGCGCGTCGGCGTGCAAACCGACGAACTACTGTGTGCCTCTGTAAAGATCATGCCTTCCCGCGCCAATCGATCGAGATTTGGAGTAGCAATCTTGCTCCGATCACCACCCAGGCATTGCACGTCACCATAACCGAGATCGTCAGCAAGAATGAGCAGAATGTTCGGTTTGATATCGCCTGAGACTTCTCCAGCCGCTGTCAGGCTGACTGAAGTTGTGATGACGAGAATCAAAGCAGGTATTATTGGGGTTTTCATTGGTAACATTCTCCTGACGACTTCGATAACACCACGCTGCCAAATCAACGGTATTGGCGAAGAATTTTTGTGGACTGTCAGCCATTCCAACATTAACGCCACCAGGGTAGCGACTCCGTGCTTTAGGAAAAGCACGCTCTGGACTTTTGGGCCGGGAGCTTTACTAACGATGCTCATACACCGTGCCGTGTATTCAACATCACTTTGGTTCTGGAGGCAAGGGCCGATACCTATGATACACGGTTCTCTTTTTATCGACGGACAGACTCAATCTATTTGGGTCCAATTGTGTCTTGCAGGATCCTATTTGTGCGCTCGAGAGAGGATCTGCACAAAGAGTCGTTTCCTCCTGAATGCTTCCAGCGATAATCCACGGGGCAATGACGATCGGCTCAACTTGCCTGCCATGTTTTCTCGCAAATTATTGACAACCATCCGTGGACAGTTCATGATGTATGCCAGCTTGGTTGCGATTTGTCGTTTCCCGTTTTTCCTTCCAGGAGGCATGAACGATGTGTGAACACTGCACACGGCGAGATTTTTTGGGGAATGGTGTTCTGACCGCATTGGCAATGTCAGGAAGTTGGAATTACACCTGGGCGTCCCAAGCTGCGGCACCACAACCGCCTAGCAAGGTACGGGTCTGTGTCCTGTTTGCTGGTTCGCCGGGCCCCGCCGACCGCGGATGGAATGCCGATCAAGGGCATTTCGAAAAAATGCAAAAGGTCCTCTCCGAAGTGGAGAATAAGCTCGGAAATGTCGAGCTAGTCGTCGGGCAGTCGCAAAATGCGGAACAGACGGCTGCCTTGCTAGACAAGGCTGGTGAGGGCGTACCCGTGCTAGCGATCAATCTGCATTGTTTCGCCTTGACACGGCTGGTGAATCCGGTCCTAGAACGTCGTCACCCCATGGCCGTCTTCTCACTGCCGGCCAGTGGCCATGACTGGATGTATCCGCCGCGCTGGCAACGGGCAGGTCACCGGGTGACCCTCTTTGCCACCAATGATATGAATGAGATTGAACATGCCATCCGTCTGCTCCGGGTCATTCCAATGCTCAAGCAGACACGGATTCTGCTCTTCCCGCCGGCTCGTGGAACGGCACCGGCCCAATCGCCGGAACTCATCAAGGAACGACTCGGGGCAGAAGTTCTCGCGGTTGAGCAGTCGGCTTTTGACGAAATGATGGCGGCCGTCGAGGATGACGCCGTTCAGGCGGAAAAAGAGCGCTGGGTCAAAGGTGCCAAGCAAATCATCGAGCCGACGGACGAAGACATCACCAAGGCTGCCCGGGTGAGTGTGGCGCTCAATCGGCTTATGGAGAAGTACCAGGCGCAGGGTCTGGCCGTGGGCACGTGTATGGGTTGGTTACCACGCGGTTTCCCCTGCCTGGGATTTACGCGATTGCGTGATCGTGGCATTCCGGCGGCATGTGAGGGCGACATGGACTCGCTGCTGACCATGCTGCTGTTCCAGTATGCCTTTAACAAGCCGGGCTTCCAAGGCAATGCTACCTTTGACACGTCTCGCAATGTCCTGTGGACCGCCCATTGCACGGGACCGCTGAAACTCGACAGCGTCGATGGCCCAGAGCATCCTTATCTCCTTCGTGGTCACTCAGAGGTTGGCGGTAGCGGTTGCGTTCCCGAAGTGCAGTACCGCGTGGGAGAGGTCATTACTCGGACGAAGTTCGTCAACCTCGATACAATTCTCGTCAGCACGGCGAAGATCATCGAAGTCCCGGAAAAGTCCGTGCACGCCTGCCGCACACAAATCGTGACCCAGGTCCAGGATGCCTCCACAATGGTTGCTAATTGGAGTAGCGCCTTGGAAACCGAGGACGCTATGACGCTTCTCCATCGTGTCGTGTTTTACGGCGATCACATGGAGAGCGTCCGACATCTGGCACGGCTCATGGGATGGAAAGTCATCCAAGAGGGATAAGGCCAAAAAACATCACGTCGAGTTGAACGTTGACCAGACTCTGGGAGGGGAGGGTCGGCGTCCTGTTTATAGGCAGGACTGCCGACCGTGACGATTCTTTAGGGGCGAATCGCAATTGGCCCCTAAGGAATATAATGAAGGTCCGCTTTTCGGAGGGACGCGCTTGTCGCGTCCGCCAAATTACGTTTGATTGTCCATTCTGATACGACGGACACGACAAGCGTGCCCCTCCAATTCTGTGTGTCGCCTCACCTACCGACCTGGGGCGTACGGCCCGCGGTATCCGTAGTTCGGCAAATTCGAACCAGCCGGGCAAACGTCGCTCGGCTTTTTGTTTACTCGAGCTACCAGTCGAACTCGCCATACCATTCGCGGGCAAAATAGTCACGGAGTCCTTGTGGCCACGCGGACGTTTGCGCGGCCGACGGACGCTTAGCTTTCGGCCGTTTTTCCTCCTCCCCTGCTTTTGGCCCTTCTTCACGATTGACCTTCGGCAGCCACTTCGCTAGCTCCGATTTTACCGAGGCGTACTGAGGATCGCTGGCCAGGTTAGTCCATTCCATCGGGTCTTTGTCGTGATCATACAGCTCTTCAGTACCGTCGCTGTAGCGAATGTAGCGCCACCGCTCCGAACGAACAGCGTGGTTCATAAACCCGTGGGTCGTGATAACAGGACGATCCCATTGGGCTTGAGGGTCCTTCAAGAGTTTCTGGATGCTTGTACCCTCCACATGGCTCGGAGTTTTCAAACCACACAAGTCACACAACGTGGGATAAAGGTCTAGCAAGCTAACCGTCCGCTCACAGCGACTCCCCGGTTGCGTCATTCCAGGAACAGAGATGATCAACGGAACCCGTGTCGCTTCTTCCCACAATGTGAATTTTCGCCAGTGGAGTTTTTCGCCCAGATGCCACCCATGGTCCCCCCAAAGGACCACAATCGTGTTGTCCGCATAGCCGCTCTTGTCGAAGGCGTCGATCAAACGGCCAACCTGTCGATCGACGAACTCTATGCTGGCCAAATAGCCCTGAACAGCCTTTTCCCAATTGTTCGTGGCCAGAACGCGTGCATGATCTCCCTCGGGTTTGGCGATCTTCTTACCGATGGGCGGGACATCATCAAGGTCATCGTCTTTGACTTGCGGCAAGACGATTTTGTCGAGGGGGAAGTCATCGAAATACTTGCGTGGGACGTACCACGGCAAGTGTGGGCGAATGTAACCCACAGCCAGGAAGAAAGGTCGCTCATGTTGTTGCTTGAGAAAGTCCGCAGCCCAGTCCGTCAGCCGAGTATCGCCCATCGCCGGATCATCGACATCAAGCGGCCCCCAATCGAAATGGGCGGCATTGGGAATACCGTTGAGCGGCTGATGAGGCGGCATCGGATCACCCGGCCGACTCCAATAGACCTCCCATGACTTCAGGTCGTTAAAACTATTGTGAAAAAGCTTTCCACCACCATGAACTTTGTACCCGTTGGCCATGAAATGCTGAAACAGCGTGATTGTGTCGGGCATTTGAGGTCGCCAGGGGTTATCGTTGTGATACACCCCCGACGTGGAAGGCAAGACACCACAAAGAAGACTGGCTCGCGAGGGGTTACACGCTGGTGCCGAACAGTACGCGCGGGTGAAAACCATCCCCCGAGCGGCCAGCCTGTCAAGATTCGGGGTTTTGGCTTGGGGATGGCCCCCCAGGAATCCCGTCCAATCGTTGAGATCGTCGATGGCAATAAACAGGACATTGGGCCTAGATCGAGGCGACTCGCCTGCACATGTCAAGGAAGGAATGGTCCCGGTAAACAACGCAATGAATCCCAGGGCAACCCATCCTCGTTTGCTATAACACCTCATCGAACAGACTCCTTTGGAAAGAGACCAAGCATGCTTGCCGTTTGATAATGAGCTTGAAAGCCCTTGAATCCTCGCAACGCCCGTTCGAGAAACACTCCAGGATTCAATTATTCTTATTGTCCAACGGCACACTTGCGCACGACAACACTCGGTTTGCGATCTCCTCCAGCTTTTTTCGCCGTTGCTTGCGGGTGACCTCTTTCTGCAGTATCTTAACGACAACACCTGCGTGACTGGAGGCAGATTGATTTGGGTTGCGGCGGGGTGGGTGCATGCCTTATCGCCGCCCGTGGGATATGGTTCGGTATGTCACAATTCGATCTGTGGAGGACAGAGCCGTGGAACGATGGCCAATCGGTGTCTTTGCCAGTATTGATGCGGGTTTGGGAGTCCAATTAGCGGTTGCTCACGAACTGGGCGTACCCACCATCCATTTGCACACACCTGAGAAGTCCTCACGGACACCTGAAAATGCAAACCGATTTTTGCAGCAATTAAAGGATTTCGGCTTAACGATCACGGTTGTCTTTGCCGGATTTGAAGGGGAAAGTTATGCCGACATTCCAACGGTCGCCAAGACTGTGGGGCTTGTCCCGCCAGAAACTCGCGCCGAGCGCAAGCAGGAGCTTAAAGAGATTGCCGACTTCGCAAAAATCCTCGGTGTGGATGCCGTCGGCCTTCACATCGGTTTCATTCCCCATGACCGCAACGATCCGCTCTATCGAGATGTTTTAGCAGCCGCGCAGGAGGCTTGCGATCATTGTGCAAAGCAGGGACAGCGGATTCACCTGGAAACAGGCCAGGAGTCTGCGGACACACTTCTGCAGTTTTTGCAGGACGTGGGACGGGACAACCTGTTTATCAATTTCGATCCTGCAAACATGATCCTTTATGGCTCTGGTGATCCCATCGAGGCCCTGAAGAAGGTGGGCCGCTATGTACGTAGCGTCCACTGTAAAGATGCGAAATGGGTTGCCCAACCGGGGAAGGAATGGGGAACCGAAGTCCCCTTCGGCACAGGCGACGTCAACGCCGAACTGTTCTTGAGGACCCTGGCGGAACTGGGATACGATGGCGCCCTGACAATCGAACGGGAAATCCCTCAGGAACCGGAACGCCAGAAGGCTGAAATCGGTCAGGCCATCCGCGTCATCCAGGAGATCAAGCAAAAGATTTTCGGTTGATCGGATGATGGAAGACGAGACTTCAGAAAGGATATTGAATCCTTGATCACACGCATTTCCGGCATTTTGGTTCAAATCACGGAGGAAGCGGCGACCGTTGAGGCCGGGCCGTTCTGGTGGGAAGTCTTGATCCCCGAATATACGCGGCGGCAACTTCAATTGCGAATCAATCAGGAGGTTATTCTGCACACGGTCTTGTATCTGGAAGGTACGGTCAACACAGGGCGACAGACTCCGCGTTTGGTCGGTTTTATTAGCGAGATCGAACGGGAGTTTTTCGACTTGTTGTGCACCGTGGACGGAATGGGGGTGAAAAAGGCCCTTCGTGCCATGTCCCACCCCGTCAATGAAATCGCCAACGCCATCGAGCAGCAAGACCACCGATTCCTTTCCAGTCTGCCTGGGGTCGGGCCAGCAACGGCGGAACGAATCGTGGCCAAACTCCGCCGAAAAATGCCAAAGTTTGCCCTCTGGGTGACCCAGCAGAAGGTTGCTGAAGAGGCAATCGTGGAACCGGATCTTGTCACGCAGACCTTTCAGATGCTGGTGGCTTTGGGCCACAGTGAGGCCGAGGCCCGCCGCCTGATTGATGCCGTTTTGTCACGCAAGAAAAAGTTCACCAGCGTGGACGAGATGCTGCACGCGATTTACGAGAGGCATACCCAACAGGGAATATCGCAGACGTGACGACAAGTCCTTTGACCAGGGAGATTTCAAAGTCATCGTCGTCGGAGTCTGGCTTTTCTCCGACGGTCCAAACGGACGTATGTCCGCAGTGCGGTGCACCTGTTGAGTCAGATGACAGGTTCTGTCCGGCCTGTGGGGCAGCTCAGGTCGTTCGGGCCGAGGTGGCCAAAGCCCCGCCGATACCGCAACGTACGACATGCGACAACTGCGGGGCCGAGATCCGTCTGTCGCCTCATCAACGGAGTTACACCTGCGAGTATTGTGGAAGCACATACGTCTTTGATTTTGCGCCCGAAGTCACCGGACGGCAGCCGCCTGAGTTTGTCCTTGGGTTCACGATTTCACCGGACAGAGCGAGACAGATCTTGTTGGACTGGGTTCGGCAGAAAGAGCGATGGATTTCTCGTTCTGTTCGCGAGGCAATTCGCCAGGCCGAGATTCGCGGTGTTTACCTCCCTTTCTGGTCCTTCTCCATGTTGGCTGAGAGCCGTTGGCAAGCGACAATTGGAGAATATTGGTACCGCACGGAAACATACACCGCTTATGAGAACGGCAAACTGGTAACAAAGACCCGCCGGGTCCGCGAAACCGAATGGTGGCCGCTCTCGGGCAAATATCATCAGTATCTGAGCGGCTATCTCGTTTCGGCCAGTCCCAACGTTCCGCAAAACAGGGCTGATCAACTCACGCCGTATTATTTGGCAGGGTTACGGCGATATGACCCGTCATACCTGGCCGGCTGGGCATGCGAAGAATACACCATCGAGCGACCGCGGGCCGAAGCCCTCTGCAAGGAATATTTTCAAAAATACCAGACACAATGTATCTCGGCCTTTCTCCCTGGAGATACGCACCGCGGTCTGGTTGTTGAAACGGAGTTCACACAAGAGAGTTCCGACCTGATCCTCTTGCCCGTCTATAACATCCGCTTCAAATATCAGGGAAAAGAATACCGCCTGTGGATGAACGGGCAAACGGGCAAAATCGTCGGTCAACTGCCACCGACGTGGGTTATGCCTGTCATCTTCATCCTGGCGCTTTTGGCCGCGGCAGCTGTGGTCGCCTATCTGCTCCTGCGATGACCTTTTGGTCCGGCCTTCCGGTCAGTCAAAGGCTAACTCGAACCGGAAACCCCGAAAACTAGCGGGGCTTGCACGGAAAGCCCCCCATCACGGCGTCACGAACATCGTCATAAATAGGCAAGCACTCTGCCATTCCGAGACGTTCCAGGACCTGCCGATGTCTCGAGTTGACGCCGCAGAGCCGAAGGATCCCGCCGTTATTTTCCAAGTGCCGATGGAGCTTGATGAGTTGCCCGACCACAAACGACGTCAACAAATCAAGTCCATCGAGGACCAGGATCACTCGATTGACCCAACACCATTCCAGTAACTTGAGGATCTCGTCAGACAGAGGTACCAGCTCCGTTGTCTGTGGTCCGTGAGGTCGTGGTCGAATAATCAGCCAACCTTCCCCCTGGGTCACGTCGAGATCCCATCCAAGCGAGAGAGTCGTCATGGGCCGACTCCTTTCTCCTCCCCGAGCCATTTGCTGACAAGCTACCGACGATGGCACACGGGGTGCAAAGCGAAGATGCTACCGACCTATTGTAGGTCCCGATCAGACTGCGCCAACCACCCTTCGTTGGTATTTAGAATGCCACCTGCGACGGGCAAAATCCCTCAATGTCGAACGGCATACAATGCCAACAGGTGATGTTCTTTTGCCCTCGGTGCCTTTCTCGGGCCAGGGAAAACGTCATTTTCCCCGCACTGGTCCGTACCACTCGATCTGTTTTCGTGGACAGAATTGGAACCCATGCTGCCGGCAAAGGGGTTCCAGCCAGGAGGCCTTTTCTGCGAGGATTTGCCGATCGATCCCCTGGGGCATGAGCAGGACCCGACTGCGTTCGATTTCCGGCACTTGTTTCAGGTAATCTTCCACCTCCACCAAATCGTCCGCAGTGTCGATGACGAATTTAATCTGGTATGGGTAATTGAGGACAATCTTCCTGACAATTGCGGGGCAATGACGTCGCTTCTCATGTGCGGCGGCCCAACGGGGATGATCTTTCCAGGACGGCGTCGAATTGCTGAGCTTGGGACTGATCGAAGCAAGATGGCACACCACCGGTAGATAACGCGTCCCCGAGGTTTCAATCGTAATGTGATAACCATCATCGGCCAAATGCCGAGTCAACTCCACGACACCAGGGAAGAGCATCGGTTCGCCGCCCGTAAGAACAATATGTCGCGCGGAAAAGTCCCGCACACGAGTGAGGATTTCTTCTACGGTAAGATGTTCTCCCTCAACCGACCAACTAGTGTATGGTGTGTCGCAGAACCAGCAGCGGAGGTTGCACCCGGCAGTCCGTATGAAAACACTCTCCGTACCCGTCAAAAATCCCTCCCCTTGCCGCGATTGAAAAATCTCGGCAATACGGATCCGGCGTTGTCCTTGAGACTGAAACGTCACGTCGTCGATGCTAGGAAAGACACGGCACATACTGGTTTCAAGCCGACTCGTTCAATCAGCATAAGGGATGGGGTCTGGTATTCCGACTTCGGCGAATCCCTTTTTTCGCAGTTGGCAGGCATCGCATTGTCCACAGGACCGACCGTCGGGCAAAGGATCGTAGCACGTATGGGTCAAACCGTAGTCCAGCCCCAACTCAAGTCCATGGCGAATGATCTCAGCCTTAGTCAATCGCAGCAACGGTGCCCGAATGCGGAACCGCCCACGTCCCTCCACGGCGGCCTTGGTCGCCAGGTTAGCCAGCGACTCGAATGCGGCGATAAACTCAGGGCGGCAATCGGGATACCCGCTGTAATCGATCGCATTGGCGCCGATAAAGATATCCCAGGCCCCACGCGACTCTGCATACGCCAGGGCCAACGAGAGCAACACCGTATTTCGGGCCGGGACGTACGTGACGGGAATAACGGGCGTCAATGGATCGATCGGGCGACTTTTCGGAACATCAAGGGAGTCAGTCAGGGCACTTTTTCCAAAGGCCGTGAAATCGACCTTCAAAACCAAATGTTCCACAGCCCCAAGCGCCTCCGCGATTCGCCTGGCCGCTTCCAACTCGCAGCGATGCCGCTGACCATAGTCAACCGTCAGGGCATAGAGGGCGTACCCCTCCCGGCGGGCGATGGCCGCTGCTGTGGATGAGTCCATCCCACCCGAAAGAAGAATAACCGCTCTTGGCTTATTCGCCTCGGACCGAAACTCGCCCATGTCCT
>Ga0308414_1003277_pt1 | contig 10356 bp, 8 predicted proteins | sample HotsprSampleOS50_FD_205667 | JGI IMG/M metagenome (GOLD analysis project Ga0308414, IMG submission 205667) | Hot spring phototrophic mat microbial communities from Octopus Spring, Yellowstone National Park, Wyoming, United States - 20090730_OS50 ...
TTGAAAGTGTGGACTTAGTCTGTGAGCAGACTGACCAAGGGGATTAATTAAATAAATATTTTCTAAATCTGAATAGTCTACAATTGTTCGCATAGAAGGACCTGCTTTTACCTCATGGGTAGTATCTGAATACTTATACAACATATTATTTACCGTTTCACTACCACCATCTACAGCTCTAGGTCCTGAATTAAAAAAAGGGGCAAGTATATTTAGATTTCCTAATGGATGTTTTAACAAAAGCGTATGAGTAATACCCCATTTCCAAGTTTCAATTTTAGGACTAATTTTTCCCATTAAAACAGCAATACTAGTTTTATATGCATCTAATAATATGTCTTCCTTAGATTCTTTGGATTTAGTATTGACATTATCCCACCAAGGACTTTTTAAATTTTTATAAACATTTCTCATAAAGTGATGAATTCTTGAAGTACTGGCAATAGACTTATACCTTTTTTCTTCAAATTCATCTAGAAAAATTTTTCTACCCAATTGTAAAAGAAATTCAGCATAAATAGCTGGAGCAGCTTCTTCAATTTTTCCTCTCTTATCCCATTTTTCTAAAATTCGTAAACCTTTCTTTTCAATTTCAAGTAAGTTAGCTTCATTTTTCTTAAGGACTGCTAAAAGATCTGGTAAATAAAAATCTGCCGAAGTAAAATAATCATCTAAGATAAACTCTACCATATCTTTTTTGTCAAAAATTTCTTTCGACTTAAATAATTTTTGTAAACGCTCAGTGCGATCATTTGCCTGCCAGTAACCAGAAATTCGATAAGGTAAATTTCCAAAATGTTTATGATTTGCTGTAAAAATATATCCTTCTGGGGGGTTAATTTTTTTAGGGCGAGCTGAGAAAGGAATCTCCCTACCCCACTCAAACTTCCCCGACTCCCCATCTAAAATCCTGTCCGTTGGAAAATTATTGTCATACAGCCCCCCACAAGCAAAATAAGCAATATTTCCATCTTTGTCGGCATATACAATATTTAAGCCCGGAGCCTTTAAGTAACTCGCAGAGTTTTGAAATTCAGTTAAACTTTTTGAAAAGTTAAAACCTACAAAAGCTTTTATATATTCGTTTGAATCATCAAACATAGACCAACGTAATGCGACAGGAAACTTTAAACTTTCAGTAGAATCTAAGACTTCATTCATAATTAGGCCATGAATAGTAGAACGAATCTTTAAAGTTACAGGGTCTTTTCCTCTTACAAAAATTTTTTCTTCAATGATTTCTAAGGGATATTCTTTTCCTTTATACAAGTAAACATTTTCTTTACTCTCAACAATTTTTTCTTTATAAAAATCCATATCATCATTTTCAAACATGGTAAGCCCCCAGGCATGATGCTGGTTAAAACCAATTACTGCGAAGGGAATCATAGGTAAAAAATGTCCATAAATTTCAAACTCGGGAGTATGTAGATAAGCTTCAAACCAGATAGAAGGATTAGAAAAAGCAATATGAGGATCATTAGAAAGCATTGCTTTGCCTGATTTACTTTTTTTAGGTGAGATAACCCAAGAATTACTTCCTTGAAAAAGAGGTAAACCAAACTCCTCTAAAAAAGCATGATATTTTTCTAAAAAAGAACTAGTATTTTCAGCAAAGTACTTAACGTCTTGAGTATTAAAATTTGTTAATAAATTATAATTTACTACTTCTTGAGTAAGTTCTTCAACCATTTTCCCATATTGTAGTTCTAAAGAAGTAATAACTGGATCAGCATGCACCCCTTCTCCAAAAGTTGCAGCCATAAAAGCTACAAAACCCATTACATCTTCTATTTGAATAGGCTCCATCTCTAGACCTAAAAGCTTTGCCTCAGCTGGAACATTTTCTTCAGATATAAAAGCATTTACTCCCTCACAGTAAGAGTAGACCATATCTAAGTCTTGCTTACTTATCTTATGTAAATTTCTTTCCAAATAAGCCTTAGAATTTCTAACAAATCCTAAAGTACGATAATATTTATCAATACTTAATCCCTTTTCCCCTACAACTTCAGAAATCCTTCCTGCAATAACTCTTTTCATAAGTTGAAATTGGAAGAGCCTCTCTCTTGCTTGAACATATCCTAAAGTAAAAAATACATCATGTAAATTTTTTGCAAAAATACGAGGCACACCAAACTCATCAGTAAAAACCTCTACTGTATCATGTAAACCTTTTAGATAAATATTACCTGTGTAACGAGGTGGTTTTGAATTCATCCAAAAAAAGATAGATGAAATCGTAAAAAAAATTACTATAATAAAAAATACTAAAAACCTATGTAAGGAAACTAAGTAAGCTTTATTTAAGTCTTTCATAAACTCACTTTGAAAAGTGAGTTTATTTTTTAAAGACTTTTTTTACTTTCTTGCTTTGAGTGAATTTGGTTGCCCAGTAGAAGCTAGCACTGCTCTCCAGAGGTAACTTTTTTCTGGTTTTAAAACCTTTCTTTCTGCAGTGGCTAGGGTTATGGGAATGTTAGTAAATACATTATTCCATGTACCAACTAACATTCCAGTCTTTCCAGCCATTCCTGCGTGAACAGCATTTTGTCCCAAAAATCCACAAAACACAGAGTCTTCAGCATTAGCTGGCACACTCCGTATAATATAGCTTGGGTCTATATATTTTAGGTTAATAGGTATATTTTCTTTTTTAAAAAAATCACTAATTGCACTTTTTAAAAACAAACCTATGTCACCAAGCTTTTGATTACCTGAAGGGTCTTTTTCATCAGTTGCAACAAATTTTTGACCTGCTCCTTCGGCAACTAAAACTACTGCACTTTTTCTTGTAAGAATTCTTTCCTTAAGTCTTTCGAAAAATGCACCTTCTCCTTCTAAGTCAAAATCCTGCTCGGGAATTAAAACAAAATTTACTAGCTTAGAAACCAAAGCTGCATTAGCAGCAATAAATCCTGAATGACGTCCCATAAGTTTTACAAGTCCTATACCATTGGGAGCACCTTTGGATTCAGTATATGCTGTATAAAGTGCATCTACTGCTTTTGCAAAAGCAGTAGAAAAACCAAAAGTCTTATGCACAAAGTTTATGTCGTTATCTATAGTCTTAGGAATCCCTATAATAGAGATTTTTAAATTACGTTTTTTTACTTCTTCGTAAATAGCATTTGCTCCACGTAGTGTGCCATCTCCACCAATACAAAATAAAATTTTTACTCCAAGCTTCACAAGATAATCTACCATTTCTTTAGGATCCTGGTTACCTCGTGAAGAAGATAAAATAGACCCACCGTCCTTATGAATGTTCACTACAAGATCAGGATACAAACTAAGTGGTTCGATTTGATTCTTTTCCACAAGGCCTGCATACCCATAACGAAATCCTAAAACTTTAGGAACTTTATACCTGTAATGTAATTCCATAAAAATAGCACGAATTACATCGTTAATTCCAGGACAAAGTCCCCCACAAGTTACAATTCCAGCTACTACTTCGCTGGGATTAAAATATATTTTTTCTAGAGGTCCGGACTGTTCAAAGTAAATATGCTCCTTTTGAGAAAGAAAATCTTGAAACTCTTCTTCCCCGCTAAAAGCAGACTGCATAAGTACAAAAGATCCATCCTTTGTATAAAAATCATATCCTGCTGGGTTAGGTATAGTACGAGGTCCTAGTGTATCAACTTTAGTATTCATAAGCCCATATTTATAAAAATATAAGTTGAAATAAAAGTATTTTTTTGTTTTTCTTCAAAAAATATCCAAAACCATCCCGCAAAAACTTGGCTATATTTGAGTTTAAAAAATTTTTTTAACAGATGAAAGGTTATTTATAAGACTAAATTTCCTTTAAAAATATTAAGCAAATCCCAAGTGTGAAAATAACATAGAAGAGAAATTACTAAAAAACAAAATAAATAAAAGGAATAGAATCTCGGCTCAATAAAACAATTGTAAAAATTAAAATTACAGAAAGTAAAAGAGAACTATAAGAAAAGTCTTGTTCAAGAAAGCTTTCAACTTTTTGAGGAAAATATTTATAGAATAAATGAGAAAAAATAATTATAAAAGTCATCCAAATAAATTCCAGTTTTAAATGTCTCGCTAGTTCCACTCCTTCTTGAGTGAAAAAAAATAATTTCTCAAAAATATTCCAAGTAGTTTGTAAATCTTTAGAACGAAAAGGTACCCAAAGTAAAATAACTAAAATTGATACTATAAACCATCTTGCAAAAAGAAGGATTTTTTGTAAAATTCCTACTTTTCCCCCTGTAGTTACTACACTGGTCAGTAAAGAATTAGGTTTTTTAAAACTTTTTTCTATTACAAGCAGCAAGCCATGTAAAAATCCCCAAATTAAAAAATTCCAGCTGGCACCATGCCACAATCCCCCTAAGCACATAGTAACCAGTAAATTAATTTTTGTCCTAAGTGCCGAAATTCGGTTACCACCTAGAGAAATATATAAATAATTTTTTAACCAACCTGAAAGACTGATGTGCCATCTCTTCCAAAATTCTGAAAAGGAGGTCGAAAGATAAGGTAAGTTAAAATTCTCTGGAAGCTCAATTCCAAACATAAGTGCCGAACCACGGGCAATATCGGAATACCCACTAAAATCACAATATATTTGCATAGCATAAGCTAAAACACCCATCCAAACAGAGACATTAGAAAAACTAGTTGGTGATGCAAAAATCAAATCTACTGTCAAGGCTAATCGATCAGCAAAAATCACTTTTTTAGTAAAACCTAATAATAAGTAGTAAGCAATTTTAGTAACGGGAAATTCACAATTGAGCGCAGAAAGTTGAGGTAAAAAAAACTTAGCTGTGACGATAGGTCCAGCTACAAGCTGAGGAAAAAAAGTAAGATAAAGGGCATAGTTTAGAAAGCTTTTTTCGGGAGAAATTACACCTCTATATACATCAATCGTATAACTTAAGGATTGAAAAGTATAAAAAGAAATTCCTACTGGCAAGGTAAGTTCTAAAGCAGGAAAAAACGTACTAGAAATTCCAATATAGTTTAAAAAAACAAAAAACTCCTTATGAAAAAAACCATAATATTTAAATAAAAAAAGTATACCTAAATTTAAGCATAAAGATAAGGAAAGCATTTGCTTTTTTTTAATCGAGTTACTTAAGGATACTATTCTTTTTGCTATAAAATAATCTAATAATGTAGTAAAAATAATCAAAAGCAAATATTTTGGATTCCATGAAGCATAAAAAAAATAACTGCTCAAAAGTAATAAAATTTTAATCCAAAAATAATCATTTATTTGTTTAAAAAAAGACAAAAGAGAATATATTAGAAATACCAAAAAAAGGAAAAGCAAAAATAAAGGGCTGGCAAAATTCATAAGTTCTAAAGTTTTTGCTTAATATTAAACAGAAAACTTACATTTTACTCCACAACTAGGGCAAACACATATAACTTCTGCTTTTACTTTTCTTTTACCATCTGCAGTTTCAACTTTTCCAGTAGCTATGAATTCAAAGTCTACTCCTTGAGGCACATAATGCCCACTTCCATACTTTGCAGTACCTTCTATTAAGTTATTACAAGCATGACATTTTACTCTAAGTCTCAAACTTTCAGCCATAAACTCTAATTTACCAGAAAGCTTTTTACTAGCAAGCAGAAATCTTTCTAGACAAAATGTCATGTGTATTTTAAAAGAGTGTGTATGACATTTTGTCACTATTGTGTATCTTAAAAGCATGCCATCTGCATGGATTTTTAAAATTTATTGAATAAATGTCTATTTTTGGTTACATATTTTTTTTAGCTTGTTTTAATTTTGTCCTACTCTCATAGTATACTTTATCAATTATGCAAGATTTTCTTTTGAATACTCCTCTAAAAAACCTAGAATTTGTATCTTTAGATTTAGAGACATCAGGATTAAATCCTGAAAAAGACGAAATTATTGAAATTGGAGCTATTCGATTTACTAAGGAAAAAAAAATATCTGAATTTCAGCAATTAGTTAAATCCATTCGTAAGATTCCCAGAAGTGTTACAAAAATCAATGGAATTAAAGATAAAGATCTGGAATCTGAAAAAAATATAATCGAAGTTTTACCTAATTTTTTAAGTTTTATAGAGAGTTCCATTTTAGTAATGCAAAACTCTATTTTTGATTTAAACTTTTTAATTTTTGCTTCTAAAATGCAGAGGCTTGAATTTCCTAATCTACCTGTCTTCTGCACAGTTCAAATGACAAGAAAACTCTTCCCTGAATTTAAAAAATATGGTCTTGTCACACTTCGAGAAAAATTTCAAATTCCAGCTAATCGAATTCGTACGAAGACAAAAAACTCTTTTCATGAGGCTTTGGATGATGCCTATGCTACTATGGAAGTTATTAAGTCATGCTTAAATTTAAGCAAAGGTTGGGAAAAAACTTTCCCAGAAGTAGCCTTTCACTCTAAAAATTATCTGTTTTCTAAAGATTATGATTATTTTTTAATTTGACTGTTTTAAATTTTTACGTTCTGGTTTTCTAGTTTCTTCGTGTTCGTATTTTTGAATGCCTAACTTTTCGTTTCTCTTGACCATATAAATAAAATGTTTTACGTACTGAGTATATGGATCAGGTATGTCCTTAGGATCAAATTCTAAAGGAGAGTCAAGAAGACTTTTCACTCCCGAGAGGTTGAGATCCTCTTTACTAGTTAACATCAATGTTTCTAATTTTTTACAAATTTCCCTATCATTTACATCTAAACTGAGCTTACGCATAGCTTCGATTAGTTTGTTAAATCCTGGTTTGTTCAAATTCTCAACCTCTCCCCTACTATTTTAGCATACTTTTTTATTTTTCATTAACAATCAACTTCTTTTTCTTTGGAAGTTTCCTACATTAACCTACGAGCCCTATACTTCCAATCCCAATACATAATTTCCTCTTCAATGGTAGAAGCATTTTCTTGGTATTTTTCTAATAAAGCATAAATCATATAAGCCACATCTTTCTGAAGACCTTTCTCTAGTTCTATTTCAAAATCTGTTTCATCCTTCCTTACAATCATAGCAGCTAGGCGAAAAACTTCATCCAGGATTTTAAGTTTTTCCTTATTGACTTCTAGTTCTTCTTTGTTATTTGCATTTTTGATCATTACATCTAAAAAAGTACGAATAAACATAATGTCTTCTGCGGTTAAGTTAAAATCAAAAAGAAGCTGTTTGACCTTATCTAGTTCCAAGTTCCGCAAGTGTATACGAGCCAAGAAAACAGGGTTATCAGAATTCATGTTTAAATTCGCACTGTTAGTTGCCCGCATTGAAATTCCAGTAGAATCATCTATTGGTTTGTTTTCCCCTTTTTCATCGGGCAGCATCATAGCTTTAGGATCTTGAGTTACAGCAATTTTTTTCTTTAAGATCAGAATATTAACTGTAGGAAAGCGAATCTTTAAAGATACCATATCACTTCTCTGCAGAGATTCATCAGCTACTATGTGATGAAATTCTACCCCCTGCTCTGCTAAAGCTATAACTTCTTTGACAGTATTAAAATGATATATGATTACGGGTAAAATATCACTCTCACTTCCCGAATTTAAAAATATGGTCTTTATATCCCTAGAACCTCCGTGTTGGTATGGAATAACTAATTTAGAGGATTTGACATTTACAAAAGATAACTCACCTAACCTAAAATGAGTTAGATTAAAATCTTCCCCTAAAAACACAACCCTTGGCACAGGTACAATAATGGAATTGTTTTTAGCTCCTTTGGGAACTTCAGGTCCCTTAGGGGTAAAAACCACATAAGTCATTTTACTAAGTCTTACTTTTACCAGATATCCACCAGGAGTTTTTCTTTCTTCATATTGGTGATCTATTTCTTCAAAACTCATAGGTCTTTAGTTCTTTCCCTTTTCTATCCTTTTTTAACTAACTTTGTATGGAAACCTTTTTCTTTTGTATTAAAATATTTACCTTTGGATACCTTACTTTCATACTTACCATTTCATTTTTTGGAAAAGACTCATCTACAACTATATGTTTAAAAACAATTCCTCTTTCAGTAGCTTTCAAGACATCCTTATAACTTTCATAGTGATATAAAATTACTGGCATAATATCACATTCACTATAAGCTGGCAGATAGAGAACCTTAGCCTCTTTAGAACTACCGTACTGGTAAGGAATGCTCATCTTTCCATCCTTTGAGTTTACAAAACTTAATTCTCCTAAAATAAAGTGAGTTAAATTAAACTCTTCCCCTACAAAAACAACACGTGGCACTTGCACAGGTATTCCTGGTTTCCAATCGGGCATTTTAGGAACTTCTAAATTTCCCTTTGAATTGTAAATGTAGTATTCATAAGTATTTACATCTACTTTGACTCTAAATCCTGCTGGAGTCCTTCTTTCTTCTATAAATATTTCTTCCATCATAACAATCCCATTTGTTTCATTTTATACTGTAGAGAACCCCGAGATATTCCCAGAGCCTTAGCCATTCTCATTTGATTCCCAGAAAATAATTTTTTTGCTAAAAGTATTTTCTGTCTTTCGATTGCCTCTACACTCTTCCTTAGGTCGAGGTCCTCCAGATCGTGCTGGTAAGCAGACTTTTCTCTACTTCCCAATTCTTCCTCTAAATGTTTCTTTGTTAAGGAAGAATCCTTACACTTCAGGATGGAAGATTCTAGAATATTTTGGATTTCCTCAAAATTTAATTCTCTAGACATTTCTTCGAGAAAATCCATTGCCTCCTTAGAAACTGTTATATTTTTTCGATTATATAAACTGGATACTTCTTTAATTAATCCTTTAAAAATGGAAAGTCTTTTTTCTAGATTTATTACAGAAAGTTTTGGAATTACCAGTAAATTTTCTCTAATTATACTTTCAAAAGGAGAAAACCAATTTTCCAACTCAATTTCCCCTAACTCACAAAAAATAAAAATAGTTTCTCGTGTATATTTTTTTATAAACTCATATAAAATTTGCTGGTGTGCAAGTCCGAGAGACTTTATAGTCTCAAAAGCTAAGCTACCCTGCCTTGATATTTGTACCCACTCTTCTAAAGCCTTTTCAAATTTTCCTACTTGTGCAGGGACAAAGTTAATTAATAAAAGTTCTCCACTTTGATTTAAAACTTGATGTATATACTTAACAATTTTATTTCTAATTTTTCCAGATTCAACAGATAAAGTAAGATAATGTTTTTGCTTTGTCTTTGCTAGTATTTCTTGCCAATTTTCTACTGTGGATAAAATGTCTTCTACAAATTCTGAACTTCTTGTTTCGTGGAAAAGAGGAGATTTTTTCAAAATTCCAATCCTTGTAGCAATAAGACCTAAAACCCACGAATTTAATTCCAAATTCGTTCCTGAACCAAATTCCATTAAAACGAAACCTAACATTGCTTCTCTGTATATCCTAGCCACGATACAGTACTCACTTTCATTATGATATAAATTGTATCCTTTTGCTTTTAAAAATACAAGAGGTTTTTCACTAGCCTCAACTTTTTCAAAATTTCCTTCTCCTCTTGCTAAAAAATCATAATAGTATCCTTCTTCTCTATAACCAAATTGTGCTACCTCTACAAAACTTTCCTCCTCTTGTGAGTATAAGACTACTATTCCACATTTACCTTCCATTGCCCTTCCTGCTTGAAAAAAAGCTATCTCTAAATCTTTGATCCAATTTTCTCTTGGAAACTCTAGATTTGCAAAAAATTCATAGGAAGGTAAATTCATTATTTTCTTAAACTGTTTATTTTTAATCATAATGTCAAGCATAGTTTTTTTGGAAATGTCGGATATCCGACCATAAAGAAAACAAAAGAAAAGAGTTTACCTAGAGAAGGACAATGTAAAACTTACAAAAAACTATGCATACAATAGCAGTAGCCAACCAAAAAGGTGGAGAAGGAAAAACAACGACCTCTATAAATCTTGCAGATGGACTAGCAAGAAGAGGTTATAAAACTATCCTAGTAGATATAGACCCGCAGGCAAATTCCAGTGGAATTTACGTAAATCCAGAACAGCTAGCAAAAACAATGTTTCATCTATTCCATTTAAAATTAAAATTAACAGAAGTATTGGTCCCAACAAAAAAAGAAAATCTTTGGCTAGCTCCTTCCCATAGAAATTTAGCTGAAATGGAAGTGTTAAGTGCAAATTCCCTAGAAGCTCCCTATATATTAAGAGATGCAATGGATAGCGTCGAAAATATAGATTTTTGTATAATAGACTGTCCTCCTAGCTTGTCAATTTTTACAATTAATGCCCTAGTAGCTTCAGATTATGTATTAATTCCACTTCAAGCCGAAAAATTTTCTGTAGATGGGATAGCAGGCTTGCAGCAAACCATCACTAGTATTCAAAAAAGAATTAATCCTAAGCTGGAAATTTTAGG
>Ga0308414_1003278_pt1 | contig 10355 bp, 5 predicted proteins | sample HotsprSampleOS50_FD_205667 | JGI IMG/M metagenome (GOLD analysis project Ga0308414, IMG submission 205667) | Hot spring phototrophic mat microbial communities from Octopus Spring, Yellowstone National Park, Wyoming, United States - 20090730_OS50 ...
ATAAAGATGAATTATGTGTGAATGCACTCCACCATCGGAAACTAATCCTATTAAATGTAAAGGTTTATCATTTTTTTTGCAATAATTTATTAATTCTAATAAAACTTGGTTAGTATTAACCTCTTTGTTTAAAAAAGCATTAGAAATACGTTGAAGTTCTTGGTAGACGATTCTCCCGGCGCCCAGGTTCATGTGACCTACCTCAGAATTTCCCATTTGACCATCTGGTAATCCTACTGATTTTCCTGAGGCTTCTAATAATGTATGCGGATAAGTGTTCCAAAGTTTCCAAAAGTAATCTATATTGGCGTGGTCAATGGCTGAATATTTAGGATTTTCTGCTACCCCCCAACCATCTAATATTACTAAAATTACCTTTTTATTCATCTTTATTAAGACACAAAGTTAGTAATTTTCCATATACTTTATAACTACTTTCTTGAAAAGTGTTATAGATCGATTGAAACTTCTCTTTCCACTTAAATTTTTGATTCTTTTTTTTATATTTATAGACTTCTTCCAAAAAACGTAGATAATTTACATAATTAGATTCCCATAGTTTTAATCCTTTACTTTTTAAATATTTGTATTGTTTTTTTAGTGTAGTTAAAAAAAAGTTTGTATCTTCGGTAAAAAAATACAAAGTGCTTTCTAACAAACGAATTTCAAATTCATAGGGTAAGTAGAAATTTTTATCATTTAAAAAACGAGCTTTTTGAAGGGCATAATTCGCTTCTTTAAAGTCTTTTTGTAACAAAAATAATTTGGTATAATTGATGGCTGCCATAGTCCCTCTCGTTGGATGCAGGACTTTTAAATAATTGAGAAAATGATTTTTTAAAATTTCTTCTGCCTTTTCCCATTTTTCCAAGATTAATAGCAATTGAACATACTTAGTAAGATGATAAAAATCTTCATAAAATATCTCAGGATATTCTTCCTGGATTTCTTCATAGAGATGGTAAGACTCCAAAAAATTAGAATGATAATATAAATTTTCTGCAATTTTTAATTTTGTGATGGATAAATCCTCTAAGTCTAAAAGTTCTTTTTCATTTTTACAAGCCTCTAAGGCATTTATCAATAAATTATGAGAATTTTCTAATTGTTTGTCAAAAAAAATATGATAATTGTAAAGTCCATGATATAAATGAAAAAATGCTAATGAATGTTGAGATTTGTCCATTTGATTAGAAAGTTCCAAAAGCCTGTTTTTATATTTTTCAGCTTCTAATGAATTTTGAAGTGCCGCTAACTCAAACATTTTAGAACGTATACGACGCACTTCAACGTAATAATTGAATTTCTCATATTCTTTTTCATTCGACTTAACAATATTAAGAATTTGATTAGCAAAGTATTGTATGATATTTTCTTCATGATTTTTATAAGAACCTCTTTGTAATAACTCAAAGGCAAGTAAATTAAATGCTAAATCATTGGAATAATTTTTTTCCTGTTGAAAAATTTCATGCTTCAAATTTTGATATAAATCTCTTTTACTTAAAAATTTAAGTATTTTAAAAACATTATTTTCAAACATAAACTGGTAGCATTTGTCCAAAAGTACAGAACAAGCCTTATAAAAGTGATTTTCACTTAATTGTAATTTTTCTAAAATAATTTCCTTCGGCAAATTTTTATTTTTATACTCAATTAAAATCTCTAATAACTTTTTTTCTTTTCCGATGAGTTGAATTTGCTTTAATTTTTCAATTTCGTTTTCTTTTAAAACGGTAAGAAACTGTATAAGATAATTCATTTATTTTTTTCAGTGATTTTTATCAACGCAAAAATTGCATAATTAACGCAGTCAACATAATTATTATCGACACCCTCTGATGCAATAAGTTCTTGATGATTATCTTCAATTTGTTTAATTCTCATAAGTTTAACCAAAATCATATCCGTAAATGAAGAAATTCTCATTTCTCTCCATGCTTCGCCGTAATCATGATTTTTTTTTTGCATCGTTTCATAACATAATTTGACTTGTTGGTTATAACATTCTAACAAATCTGCTCGAATTTGTTCTGGTTTACAACGAATCAAAATTAAAGCCATTAAACAATAATTAATAATTCCGATGTATTCGTTTTGAATATTTTCACCTACTAAATTGATTTTAGTTTCTTCAATAGAACGAATGCGTTTAGCTTTAATGTAAATTTGGTCTGTTAAGGAAGAAAGTCTAAAGATAGTCCAGGAAGTGCCGTAATCATGATTTTTTTTTAGAAAAATATCTTTGCAGCAGTCAATTACTGCAAAGTATTGATTTTCGGTATTCATTTTTTGATAGTATTTTGTGGCTTATCTTTTTTACCGAATAATGAAAAATGAACAAAACGTTTAGGATGTTCTTTGAATTCTACTAATAAAGCATTTAAACTTTCGGTAGTTTTGATAATGGATTGATGTAGTTCATCGCCTTTTAATAATTTACCAATGGTTCCTTCACCTTTATTGATGGATTCGGTAATGTTCTGTAATTGGTTTAAAGTTTTTTGAGCGTTTTGCATAAGTTGTTTGATATCACCTGCACCGGAAGCTAAGGAATCGGAAAGTAATTTAACGTTTTGAACGATTTTTTGAAAGTTATTTTTTTCTTGTGCTAACGTGGAAGTAAATGTACGGGTATTAGCGGCAATGGTGTCAAATTTTGTAATTAACTGTGGTAATTTTTGGGTAGTTTGTGCTAAGTGTTGTGTAGTAGCTTGAAAATTCGCTAACATAGTTTTGATACGATAATGAGAGGAGTCTTCAATTAAATTTCTTATAGATTTTGCTAACAAATTTACTTCTGTTAAAGTACTTTCTAATTTTATTTTAACGGGTTCAATTTCTGTCATGGCTTTGTTAATCATACCTACTTCTAAGGAGTCTTTTAAAGTATCTCCTGTTATACAAGGTTCACCATTGCCCATAAGTATTTGAATACCTTTGGTTCCTAAGAAGTCGGTAGAATGTATCATAGCGATAGAGTTTTTGGGAATATCGAATGCATGAGCCACATCAAAAGTAACAATAATATCTTTGGAAATAGGGTCAATTTGGATAGCATTAACACGCCCTAAATGATATCCATTAAATAAAACTTTTCCACCAACCATCAATCCATCAATATTTTTATACCTTGCATTTAATGAAATTCGACTTTGAAAAAATGAAGTACCTTTTAAATAGTTCATTCCAATAATAAACATAATCACAACGATAATAGTAAAAATACCAACTTTGACTTCTTTGGAATATTTATTCATGGTGACAAAAATAAGATTTTTTTAGTTTGTAAAGAATTAAGATTAAAAGATAGAGTAGATAAAGAGAATAAGAAGATTAGTTGTTACTATTCAGGGCGTGCCCCTTGCACTGCGTGCACCTCCCTAGGGAGGTTGCTCAGCAATCCTTTGCTTGGTATTTTCGCAAGCTCAATGCCTCACAAAGGCAGTGCCGCCTCTGCCCCTCCTAACATTGGAGGGGTGTCCGAAGGACGGGGTGGTTTCGCCCCTCCTAACATTGGAGGGGTGTCCGAAGGACAGGGTGGTTTCGCCCCTCCTAACATTGGAGGGGTGTCCAAAGGACGGGGTGGTTTCGCCGCCCTCCGCATCCCTCACGCTTACTCTATCGAAAGCTTCCTTAAATTACGTTTCGCTTTTTCAGTATCAAATCTTAGTTATCTTTCAATTTTTTTATTTCGCTTATTGTTGAACTGTATCAGTTCTATCAGTTTATCAAAATCTTTTTTAAAAAAGATACCTGCCCCACGATTGGTTGAAAGCAATGTATTCGATAAACCTAAACTTTCTCGATTGAAAATTTCAATGGCTAATTGCCCTGGATTTTCTTTCGTTTGTGCTTTTTGGTCAGAAGGTAATAATTTGATGTGAATAGAAATATTACCGACGGTTAAGTCGCGTTGATTGGTATTCATTATGGCACCGTCTCTGCTGATAGTAACTTTGTTCTGAAATAATTTCGCTTGAACAAGTACCGTAACATCATCAAAACGGTTGGAAGACAAAGCGACACCGAAGTCTTCTTTTAGAGATTGTCCGAGCCATGAGTTTAATTGATTGGATAAAAGCTCTGACAAAGAGGAGGTAACTCCTGAGCTGCCCGCTCCCTCACCAAAAAAAGTATTAGGTGGTGCAAACCTACCAAACATCAATAAAGAAAATACTTGCCTATTTAATTCCTGCGGGTCATTTTCAATGTTTCTAAATTGTTGAACTATGGTAATTGCTTCATTTTGTGTAAGGGTGGGCATAATAAGGCTTAAATGAATTTCCGGGTTCAATAATGATCCTTTTAGTAACATCAAAACTTGTACTTGAACTCTTGCAGAGTTTTTTAATGTAGTATCTAATGAAGATAAACTGGCATTTACTTTATATAAAGCACGAATATCAATAGACGCTTCATAAGGGTCACCAGACCAAGCAATCGTTCCTCCTTCTTCTAAAAGAAATTTTTTATTAATGACATTTTGAGTAGTAAATAAATAATCTCCTTTTTGAATAGTATATTTTCCTAGCATACTAAATTCACCATCAGGAGTAATATTTAATGTTATAATTCCAAAGCCATTTCCATGAATAATATCCCCTGCTTTTTCATCAAAAATAATGTACATATCGGCTTCCGGAGTAGCCTCAATATTCATATTTAATTGAATACCAGAAATTTTAATTTTATTTTTGATTTTTTCATAAGACTTTCCTTTAAAATAAACATAATCTAATCGAGAACCTTTGACATAAGAATTGATGGGAATATGAATAGATGTACCTTCGTCTGTAATTACATCTGCATTGATGGTGGTGACTTGAGCATTGCCTATAATTTCAAACCAGCCTTTTTTCACTATTGCTTTGCCATAAAATAGTTCATTATCTTGTTTTTGTGTATTGAGGACGGTAAAATTATTAATATTCGTAAATAAAAATTTGTATTGAATTTCAAATAAATTTGAATAATTCAAATAACCATTGGCTAATGCTGTTTTTCCTTTAAAGTCTTTGATTACTACATCTTGTAACGTTAAATTACTTTGGTTGAACCTAATAAAACCTTTATCAGTGATGTAAAATTTTGTTTTTAGGTATTTAATTCCTAAGGATGCATTAGAAAATTTAGCTAATCCAAAAATTTTCGGTTGGTCTATATTTCCATTGATAGTTAAATTATCTAAAGAAATTGAACCTTTTAGGTCATATACATATTCTTGAATAAATGGCTGAATGAGTTTTAAGTTTAAATTGGAGGTAGTCAAATGAAAAATTAAAGGTGACAATTTGTCAATAGGGTTATAAAATCCAGACAAGCCCAAAATGGTATCATTTTGTTGAATAAGTCCTAACTGTAAGGAAATTGCATTGGTACTTTCTGACCAATTGGATAAAAGTATTAATTTTCCGTAATCTATATTATGAAAATTCAGTTTTTCAATTTGACCATTGATATTAGCCAAAGGCTCTTCAAATGGTTTTTGTATTACAATTTTTGCGTCTATATTTCCTTTGAGTTTGGAATGAATGGGATAAACTTTATGAATCGTTTGAAGTGCTAAATCATTTATTCTTAATGTAATACGATTTTTTCTTTCGGAAACTTCTCCATTCAAATTTAAAAATTCTTCTTGATGATGAATTTGAAAATTTTCTATAGCAAAAAAATCACCATTAAATGAAATTTTATTATCAGGATTAAAATGCCATTGAGTATCACCTAATTTTGTAGTGGAACTTTTTTCATCAAAAGAAAGATAAGAAACGGTATCAATCATTCCATTGGCAACCCAATGAATACGGTTATTCAAATCTTTTTTGTTTTGTTCTAAATGTAAATCAAATCCAAATACATTTCCTTTGATACTCGGTTTAAATTCTAATTGTGATACCGTAAAACCACCGATTTTCATTGAATCGGCTTTAAATAAAGAAATCATATCCCAATCATTAGCAAATTGGTTCTTGACAACCCTCGTTGTAAAATCTAATTGATACATTTTCATTTGATTATAAATCAATGAATCAGAATTGAACTTCCAATTCAATTGAAGACTTTGAAAGTAGTTGCAATCCAAATGAATTTGGGTTTTATTAGCTACATAAACTTTTTGTTCTAAAAATGTAAGTAAGGGGTCAAGATTAATGATTTCAACATCTAATTTGATGATTTTGTCCATAAAATACACTTTTTTGTTTTCGTAGTAGCTTTGCAAACTGTCAGATTGATTTTTAAAATAAAATTTTAATTCTTTCCATATTTCAGAACCAATCTTTGGCATTTCTTTGTAAAGAAAATTAGTTTGAAGTTCTAAATTGATTAAATCGGAATAAAAATCAATGGATTTGATCGAATTTTGGTTTTGAATAATTATTTCTGCATCTTCAATAACAAACTCTAAATTTTTTTTTGTATTTTGAAAATTAGATTTATAGAATCTCGCAAAACCTTTCATGTTGTCTAAGGAATCACCTTGTAATTTTAAATCTAAAAAACTTGATATAACCAAAGGTTCTTCTGTGAATTGAAATTTGTTTAAATCAAACTTTTGTATATTGCCAAAAATATTGTAAATAGGCGTTTGGTTAAAATCAAAAGCAATATCTACATTAGCTGTTGCTTCTTGGTCTATCAAATGAACATGACCTTTTAGGATTCTTTGGTTAAACACTAAATTTCCTTTTAAGGAATCAACAAGATTTGTTAAAATTGGAGAATCATGAATAAAAAATTCAGCTTTTGTGTCTATATTTTGAATTTCAAAATTTTTACCATCAATTTTTCCAATAAAATTTAATGCAGGTGCAATGGTATCATTGAAATCAAATATTTTATCTAAATTTAAATGAAAAGTTTGGAGGTTTCCCTTATATAAAATTTGTTCTGGTTGAAATTTCATATTGATATCAGTAATAATTTTACCGACATCGCCTTCAAAAGAAGCATCTGCAACAAAATCTTTAGGAAATCCTGTAAATTTTCCATCAATTTTTACTATACCAAAGTTAGTAATTTGCTTCGGTAGTTCAAGAGTAGAAAGTAAACTGTCTATGTCAGCGGTGAAAAGTGTGCTATTTTTAACTTTCGCTTGAATAAAAATGTCTTCTGAGCTTGTATAGTTATCAATTCTAATATCCGTATTCAAATGGGTTCTTTCGTTCAGTGTTAAAAGTAAATCATTGCCTTTTATGGTAGTAAGGTTCATTTTTACTTTTCCTTGTAAATCTATACGTCCTTTTAAGGGCAAAGTATCTTTTGGAATAAAATAGGAAATATCTCGGAATGTTACATAAGAAGGCTTAAAGTCTAAACGATAATCTTTTTTGTTAATAGTTTTAAATAAAGTAGGAAAAACATCGTTCCATATTAAAGCTTGAAAATCTAAACGGCTTTGGTTTAACTTCACCAACATATCACTGAATTGGAAGTATGGAATGGTATCAGGATAATTGGGATTAGGAAATTTTACTTTGATTTCGCCACTTAGAGTATCCACAATCATTTGAGTGAATTTTTCTTGCGTGGTTAAATGTTTAACATGGATACGCATTTGGTCTCTTTTATGGAAATAAAATCCACCGATTAATTGCGTATTTTGGAGATGTAAATTTTGGTAATTCCAGTGTTCAGGAAGATATTTTCTTTCAGAATCTGACGCAGAGGAATCTATCAACGAAAAATAAAAATCATACAAATAAATATTTGGGAAGTCTATAAATAAATCCCTACGGGAGGGAGTGGTATCGTTATCCTCACCACGAAAAACCTCTTCAATATTAACGATTCCATTTTTATTATAAATATGAAGTTTTGCGTTATAAAGCTCAATAATTCTTGCACCAATGACATTTTGATAAGTTTTGGGAAATATCATTTCATAAAAATCTAAGGAAATCACTCCTACATAGACCTCGTCTGAGATAATCATAGGTACGTTATTTTTGTCGTAGATTTTTATTTTATTCAAAACAATTTTATCCATTAGAGCAATAGAAACGCTTTCAATTTCTACTTTGGTTTTTAATTTTTGTGAAGCAAATTTTGTAACATGAGGTAAAACAAAATTTTGAACGGAGTCAAATTGCAGGGCAAAAAGTAAAGTAAAAAAGAAAATGATAAATGTAACGAATAACATAAAAAGCCATTTCATAAACTGAAATAGCCATTTTTTGGTATGAAATAAAAAACGATTCGTTGCAGTTGGCATTTATTTCTGCAAAATTAACAATTCCTCATGAAACGTAGTAAGTTTGATAAATTTTTAAGAAATTTTGATACTAATGAGGGCGTGCCGCTTCGCTTGCCCCCAAAGGCAGTGCCGCCTTCGCCCCTCCTAACATTGGAGGGGTGTCCGAAGGACGGGGTGGTTTCGCCGCCCTCCGCATCCCTCACGCTCTACCACGTAACGCAAGCATCACTACGAACTTTAATCTCTAAGAACTAATTGTATCTAAGGACATCTTCTTCTGAAATTGTTGAATAAATTCCCAAAAAGCCGATAAATTATCTGTTCCTGAGTGGGTATTCAAAAAATCCTTAATAACATTTTTACACTCTTCAATTATCCTCGAATCGCCAACAATATCAATAGTATGGAATTCGGGCAAACCACTTTGCCTCGTACCCAAAAAATCACCAGGTCCTCGAAGTTGTAAATCCATTTCAGAAATTTTAAAACCGTCTGTATATTTTTCCATCGCTTCTAATCTTTTTTGAGTAGTAGGATTTACTTTATAAGGAATTAAAAAACAATAAGATTGGTGTTCACTCCTTCCCACTCTACCACGTAATTGATGTAATTGAGAGAGACCAAAACGTTCAGCATTTTCTATAACCATAATGGTTGCATTAGGAACATCAACACCTACTTCAATGACGGTGGTGGAAACTAAAATTTTGGTTTCACCTTTTTTAAAACGTTGCATTTCAGTTTCTTTATCTTCGGGCTTCATTTTGCCGTGTACTATTCCTACCAAAACATTAGGAAAACTTCTTTGAATGGCTTCGTAGCCTTGTTTCACAGCAATCAAATCCAATTTCATGGATTCCTCTACTAACGGGTAAATAAAATAAACTTGCCTTCCGTTTTGTATTTCTTTTTTAATAAAACCAAACAATTGAAGCCTTTGTGCTTCAAGAACCACTTTAGTTTTAATAGGTTTACGCCCTTTGGGTAACTGGTCAATAATAGAGATTTCTAAATCACCATAAAGAGTTAGTGCAAGGGTTCTTGGAATAGGTGTAGCCGTCATTACCAAATGATGTGGATAAATTACTGAATTTTTTTTCCAAAGTTTTGCTCTTTGTTCTACACCAAATTTATGCTGTTCATCTATGATGGTTAAACCTAAATTCGCAAATTGAACATTTTCTTCAATGAGTGCATGAGTACCGATGATAATATGAATATTTCCATTTCTGAGCCCTTGATTTATAATTTTTCTATGTTTTTCTTTTGTTGAGCCTGTTAATAATGCCACTGAAATGTTTAAGTTTTGTGACCATTTTTCAATCGTATGATAGTGTTGTAAGGCTAAAATTTCAGTCGGTGCCATTAAAGCACATTGGTAACCGTTATCAATAGCCATTAACATAGAAAAAAAAGCAACAATGGTTTTCCCAGAACCTACATCTCCTTGAACTAAGCGGTTCATTTGATAAGGCTTTAAACAATCATTCCGAATTTCTTTGATAACTTTTTTTTGGGCATCCGTTAATTCAAATGGCAAATAATGATGATAAAAATTTAGAAAATTCTCACCGACTTTTGTGAATATTGGTGCCTTTGTTGTTTGATAGTTCTTTCTTTTTGCTTCCATAATCCATTGAAAAGCAAGCATTTCTTCATATTTAAAACGAAGTAATCCATAGTCTGGTTGTTGAATACTTTGTGGTTGATGTAAATATTGAAACGCAGTTTTTCTATCCAATAAATGGAGTTTTTGAACAAAAATTTCAGGAAGAAATTCATAAAATTCATTTTGAGCAATTTCTAAAAGATACTCAATTACGGAAATAAAAAATCGGTTATCGATACCATTTTTCTTTAAAACATCAGAACCAGGATAAATGGGTACAATTTTCTTAAAACTACCTTCGTTATCTAATTTTTCAATTTCAGGGTGACTAAAATTCGGAGCACCTTGTATCCATTCCGGTTTACCATAAAGCATAAAAACATCTTGGTTATTTTGAAACCTTTTTTGTATCCATTCAATTCCTTGAAACCAATGGATTTGAGCAAATCCGGTTCCATCGGAAAATATTGCAGACAATCGATATTTATTATTTTGGTTATTTTTAATCACTTTCAATTGAGAAATTTGACCAACTAAGGTAATCGGTTC
>Ga0308414_1003280_pt1 | contig 10346 bp, 14 predicted proteins | sample HotsprSampleOS50_FD_205667 | JGI IMG/M metagenome (GOLD analysis project Ga0308414, IMG submission 205667) | Hot spring phototrophic mat microbial communities from Octopus Spring, Yellowstone National Park, Wyoming, United States - 20090730_OS50 ...
AGGGTGGGCTGGTAACCTACCGCGCTGGGAATACGCCCCAACAGCGCGGACACTTCCGAACCCGCCTGCACGAAGCGAAAGATGTTGTCGATGAACAGCAGCACATCCTGTCCCTGTTCATCGCGGAAGTATTCCGCCATCGTCAACGCGGTTAAGCCCACGCGCAGGCGCGCGCCCGGCGGCTCGTTCATCTGCCCGAACACCATACACGTCTTGTTGATAACGCCGGAATGGTTCATTTCCAGCCACAGGTCATTGCCCTCGCGGGTGCGCTCGCCCACGCCCGCAAACACCGAGACGCCACCGTGCTCGGTCGCGATGTTGCGAATGAGCTCCTGGATCAGCACCGTTTTGCCCAGACCTGCGCCACCGAACAGTCCAATCTTTCCACCTTTGTTGAACGGCGTCAGCAGGTCGATGACCTTCAGACCCGTTTCCAGAATCTCGGTGGTGGTGGATTGCTCCTCAAAGGATGGGGCGGGGCGGTGGATGGGCATATGCTTCTGGGCGTTGACCGGCCCACGCTCGTCGATGGGTTCGCCAAGCAGGTTGAACACCCTGCCCAGCGTTTCGGGACCCACCGGGACGGAAATCGAACCGCCTGTGTCCACTACTGGCATCCCACGAATCAGCCCGTCCGTGGAGTCGAGCGCGATACAGCGCACCATGTCGTCGCCCAAATGCTGAGCTACCTCGCACACCAGATGGATGCCGCGTTCGGGGTCATCGATGGACACCGCGTTCAAGATAGCAGGCAGTTCCCCTGCTGGAAAACGCGCATCCACCACCGGTCCCATGACCTGCGCCACTTTGCCTGTAGCCATCGATATTGCTAACCTCCCATTATCCTCTTTATGAAAAGATTTCGGACACCTTGCACTCGAAGCCGGGCAACACGTCCTCACCGGTAAGTGTGTCTTCCTCACCGTAAACCCGAAACGTACCCCCGCCACGATGTACCGCCACCGTTCGGGTAGCGGGGTCTACCACCCAGACCATGCGCACCCCGAAGCCCAGCCAGTCCTGCACCTTCTGCGCCACTTCGCCATAGGTGTCGGTTGGAGAGACGACCTCCGCCACCAAATCGGGAACAAACCGCGCAAAATGGCGCGACCAGCGTTCGGGGGCGCGGTCACGTGACACGTAGGCAAAATCGGGCGCGCGCACCGTTGCAGGCTCCTCCGACAGCACAAAGCCCGTCTCCGCAGCGAACGTGTAACCCAGTTGATGTTGCTTCACAAATTGCGCCACGACAACGGCAATCTGCATCGCGATGTAGCCATGTTCATCGTTTGCAGGTGCCAACTCCCTCAGTTCCCCCCCGGCCAGCTCTAGCCTCTTGTCGGTCTGGTGGCACAGCTGCCAGAACTCGTCTACCGTGTATGTGCGCTTCTCCGTCGCTACTGCCACCGCTCTTCCCTGCCTTCACCGCGCGAAAAGCTCAGATACCTTACACGCAAAACCGGGCAACACATCCTCGCCAGACAGGGTATCCTGCTCCCGCAGCACCTGCGTCGGCTGACCCGTGCGGTAGACCCGAACTGTCTGGGTAGCAGGGTCAATCACCCAAACGAGGCGCACCCCTGCCTTCAGCCAATCCTCAACCTTCTCTGCCACAGACGAAAACGTGTCCGATGGCGACACCACTTCTGCCACCAAATCGGGCGAAAAGTCGGCGAAACGTTCGAGATAGCTCTCCCCAACGCGCTCGCGAGATACATAAGCCATGTCAGGCGCGCGAACCGTCGCGGGCTGCTCAGACAACACGAACCCTGTCTCCGCTGCGACCACATAGCCCAGTCGTTGGCTCATCACGAACTGACCAACCAGCACCTGTAGCTTGCCCGCTACCAGCCCATGCTCGAAGTTCGCTGGTGCCAATTCCCGTAAAGCCCCCTTTACCAGTTCCAGTCGTTTATCCGTCTGGTGACACAGCTCCCAGAACTGGTCTACCGTGTATGTCCTCTTTTCAGTGGCAACCGACATTGCCTTTCCCCGCCTTTACCACGCAAAAAGCTCCGATACCTTGCACGCAAAACCGGGTAACACATCTTCGCCAGAAAGCACATCCTCTTCCCCAAACACTCGCACAGGCTGACCGGGGCGATGCACGCTCACCTGCCGGTTGGACGGGTCAGCCACCCACACCATCCGCACGCCCGCCCGCAGCCAGTCGTTCACCTTCTCCGCAACCATCGCGTAGGTGTCCGACGGCGACGTCACCTCCACCACCAGGTCAGGGACGATGTCGGCGAAGCGCGCTGGTAGCGCACCTTGTGGCAACCTCTCCCGCTGGACGTATGCCACATCTGCTGCGCGAACCGTTTGCCCCTCGTCTCGCTCACCGATTGGCAGCACTACGCCGGTCTCTGCTCCCAGCACGATTCCCAACCGATGGGTCACCACATAGTTAGACAGCAAACGGGTCGCGTTGACGACCACCACGCCGTGTTGCCATCCCGTTGGGGTCAATTCGCGCAACTCCCCCCTTATCAACTCCAGTCGTTTATCCGTCTGGTGACACAGCTGCCAGAACTCGTCTACCGTGTATGTCCGCTTCTCGGTCGCAACCGCCATCGCCTTTCCCCGCCTTTACCACGCAAAAAGCTCCGACACCTTGCACGCAAAATCGGGCAGCACGTCTTCGCCCGAGAGAGTGTCTGATTCACCGTACACCCGCACCGATTGATTGGGGCGATGCACGCTTACCTGTCGACTGGACGTATCCACCACCCACACCATCTGCGCGCCCGCCAGTAGCCAGTCGTTCACTTTCTCCGCCACCATTGCGTAGGTGTCCGAAGGCGACGTCACCTCTACTACCAAATCAGGAACTATTTTTGCGTAACCCACAGGCACCTGTTCGGGAAGCCGCTCTCTTCGAATAAACGCCGCGTCTGCGGCGCGTACAGTTGGTTCATCACCTGCGTGCAAAACACATCCTGTCTCGGCTCCCAACGCAACGCCGCGTTGACCACTACTTGCATACACATCCAGCAGCCGCGCGATTCTAGCACAAACCCTACCATGCTCCCATCCAGTTGGCGTCAATTCTCTCAATTCCCCCCTCACCAGTTCAAGCCGTTTGTCGGTCTGGTGGGACAGCACCCACAAATCCTCTATCGTGTGTCTCCGTTTCCCTGTGACAGCCGCCATTGTTTTTCCCTGCCTCAGTTGTCCTGCCAGGTCACGTGCCCATCTGCCCAGATTATCGCCCGTCCGTATGGGGTCTGGATGTATCCTGTCATCGTTTCGGAAGGCCGGTCGATACCGGACAGACTGTTCGCGTTCATCAGGTAGAAAAAGCTGGTGCCCGGCAGGTTGAATATCTCCTGATTCTTGATATAAGGCATCAGGACCGCCTGAATATCCCCCGTATTGGGGGGAAAGGTCTCGTCGTAGTCCTGTACATACATTAACAGCGCCAGCCCAATCTGTTTGGCGTTGGAGACGACCGTTTCGCGCAGCGCCTCACGGTGTATCGCCTCGTACTGCTCCCTGTTCAGCTTGCGCAGGTTGACTACCCATGCCGCACCATGCGAAACGTACCAAACGGCGTCGCCACTCGGTGACAGGTCGGCAGCCTGCACATCAGCGCAGATGAGAGTGCGTCCGCGACTACCCACCAGCCACGCCGACCGCACCTTTGCCGTGTCTGTCCCCGCTTTTAGTTCACTGGGCACTATCTCTATACGCAGCGCACGGCGGCTCACGGGAGGCTCATAGAAGGGAGGCTGTTGCGAGACAGGCTGGCTCGTTCCCGCGAGAGGGTCCACAAGGATGAACTTTCTCTCCGTTTGACCCTCAGGCGTTTGATGGAACACGGTAGAGACCAGCTTCGTACCATCTGCTGTCCACGGCGCCAACATCCAACTCATATGGGGACGCCGGGTTTCGGAGGAGGCGAACACCTGTTCGTAGGGGACAGGCGAGCTCAGAGTACCATCCGCCCGAAGTACCTCGTAGGACTCCTCGCCCAGCAGCAGGGCAAAGGGCTTTACCGGCGAGACGTTCATCTCCTTCCAGCGGTCGGGTTCTCCTAAGATTTTCAAGGTGCCATTCGCTGCGTGCAACCGCGCAAAGACAGCGCTCTCGTCCCAGAGGTTTTCCGCTATTTCGCGCTGACCAGCGTACATCTTCAGCAAAGCCACAGGTGCACCCGCCATCCACTGGATGTCCAGCACCAGCTTCTCCCCGCCAGTGCCTTTCCACACCTCTATGGCTCGCTTCTGGCGGTGGTTCCACACGAGAACGGACCACTGAAACCGCTCCGGCGGGTTCTGCGTATCGCCAGCACGCGCATACCGACGCAGGACGACAGCATACTGCCCGTCAGGAGACCACTTGCCGTCCACTACTTCGGGGGGTACCGCCAGCTCGCGCGACGCAAGCATTACCGCTTCGCGCTCGGTAAACACGACCGGCAGGCGTACGACCTCAGGGGGCTGTGCCAGTCCCCACGCTATCGTCAATGCCACACACAATGCCGCCAGCAAGGGCAGCAAAATACGGCGGAACATTGTTTGCACCTCCGGGCAGACGTGTTACTCGTTCTCCTTCAGCGCCTCCGCTCCCGACACCACTTCCAGAATCTCTTTGGTAATCGCTGCCTGTCGGGCGCGGTTCAGGTTGAGGGTGAGTGTCGATATCATTTTACCCGCATTGTCGGTAGCGGCGGACATGGCGGTCATGCGCGCGCCGTGTTCGCTGGCGGTGGCTTCCAGCAATGCCTGATAGACCAGATTCAACACATAGCGTGGCAGCAGGCGTCTTAACAACTCTTCGGAGGAGGGTTCAAAAATGAAATCCAGATGCTCTACATGCCCGTTTTCCGCCTCAACCTGCTCTACAGGCAGAAGTCGCTGCACCGTCGGGATTTGCACCAGCGCGCTGCGAAAGCGGCTGAACACCAGATAGAATTCGTCAACCTCCTCCGACAGGAACATCTGCTGGGCAATGCCCGCTATCTCCTGGGCGTGTGCGACAGTAGGACCCGACAGGGGAATGCTGAAGTGCTGCACGGCAGGGTAGCCGCGCCGTTGCATGAACTGCATCCCCCTTTTGCCCACAGTCAACAAGCGCACCTGTTCGGAATCGTACTGCTGTACAAAGTCCAGACAGCGACGGATGACGTTAGTGTTATAGCTACCGCACAGTCCTCTGTCGGCAGTGATGAGCAGTACTCCCACGCGGCGTACCTGCTCACGGCTTTGCAAAAGAGGGTGCTCTATCGAACCGCTTGCCAGCGCCAGCGTGCCGATGAGAATCTGCATCTTTTCGGCGTAGGGGCGTGCCGCCAGCACGCGGTCCTGCGCCCTTTTCAGGCGTGCTGCCGCAATCATCTTCATCGCGCGGGTAATCTGCTGGATATTGCGCGCGACGCGAATGCGTTGCCGAATTTGTCGCAGGGTTGCCATCGCTTATGCCTTGAACTGTTGCTTGAACTCTTTAACCGCTTTCTCCAGAGCGTCTTGCGTGACCGAATCGATCTCTTTCTCGCGGCGGATATGCTCCGGCACCTCGGGATATTTGTCGTGCACGAATGCGAGGAACTCCCGCTCGAAACGCTGGATTGCGCTCACCGGAACATCATCCAGATATCCCCCCGTGCCGGCAAAGATGACGATAATCTGGTCTTCCACCGGCATGGGCTGATACTGCGGTTGTTTGAGCAGCTCCACCATGCGCTGTCCGCGCGCCAGCTGCTGCTGTGTCACGCGGTCAAGGTCCGAGCTGAACTGCGCGAACGCCTGTACCTCGCGATACTGGGCGAGGTCGAGCTTCAAGCGTCCCGCCACCTGCTTCATCGCCTTAATCTGGGCGTTTCCACCCACGCGCGATACCGAAATACCCACGTTCATCGCGGGGCGAACGCCAGCGAAGAACAGGTCGCTCTCCAAATATATCTGCCCGTCGGTGATGGAGATGACGTTCGTCGGGATGTAGGCAGAGACGTCGCCCGCTTGCGTCTCGATAATAGGCAACGCGGTCAGCGAACCACCGCCTTTCTCATCAGACATCTTGGCCGCTCGCTCCAGCAGGCGCGAATGCAGATAGAACACATCTCCTGGATACGCCTCACGCCCAGGCGGACGGCGCAACAAGAGTGAGACCTGGCGGTAAGCCTGCGCGTGCTTGGACAGGTCGTCGTAAACCACCAGCGCGTGCATACCGTTGTCGCGGAAGTACTCGCCCATGGTACAGCCCGCATAAGGGGCGATATACTGCAGCGGCGCGGGGTCGGATGCGCTCGCCACCACCACTGTCGTATACTCCATCGCACCGTAGTCTTCCAGCGTTTTCACCACCCGGGCGATGGTACTCAACTTCTGCCCGATGGCAACGTAGATGCAGTAGACTGGCGAGTCGGTCTGATGGGTGTATTTCTGGTTGATGATAGTATCCACCGCGATAGCGGTTTTGCCCGTCTGCCGGTCGCCGATGATGAGCTCGCGCTGTCCCCGTCCGATAGGGATCATGCTGTCGATGGCTTTGATACCGGTCTGCAGGGGTTCTTTCACGGGCTGGCGATGCACCACGCCCGGCGCCTTAATCTCCAGCAAACGATATTCATCGCTCACGATAGCCCCTTTGTCATCGAGCGGCTGTCCCAGCGGGTTCACCACCCGTCCCAGCAACGGTCTGCCCACAGGCACAGACAGGATGCGCCCTGTGCGCTTCACCGTATCTCCCTCTTTGATGTTTTCGTCGCTGCCGAGGATGATAACGCCGACGTTGTCCTCCTCGAGGTTCAGCGCCATGCCCATCGTGCCGTCGGGGAACTCGACGAGCTCGCTCACCATCACATCCTGCAAGCCATACACGCGGGCAATACCGTCGCCCACCTGCAGCACCGTACCAATGCCGACCTCTTCATAACCGCGCTGGTACTGCTCCAGCTCTCTCTCCAGAATGGATGTAATCTCTTCAGGTCTTATCGCCAAGGCTCCTGCCTCCTCATCCCTAAGCATTCAGCAAATACTGCCGCAGCCGCAGCAGTTGTCCACGCACACTACCGTCGATAATGGTATCACCGATGCGCACCACAATGCCACCGATCAAGGACGGGTCTACCTGCGTCTGCAGAACCACGGTCTTGCTGGTACGCCGTTCCAAACTGCGAACAAGCGCCTGTTCCTGATCGCTGTCCAGAGGGTAGGCTGTCATCGCCTGCACGCGAAGGATGCCCAGGTGTTCGTCGCGCAGTTCCACATACTCGCGCGCCACCTGGGGCAGTAAGCGCTCGCGCCTCTTGTCCACCAGCACGCTCAGCAGAGATGCCAGCAGGGGGTGCGTATGCCGCGCGATAGCCTCCTGCACCATCTGCTGCTTGCGCTCACGCGGGATGAGCGGATTCAGCAACAGAGTGCGCAGAGGCGGTTGCTCGTTCAAAGTATTCAGCAACTGCTGCAACGCCTCGTTCACCTCATCTACAGCCTGCCTGTGCACCGCTGCGTTGAACAGCGCGCGGGCATACCGTTTGGCGACACGTTCCTCTCTCATGCGCTGCTCGCCACCTGGTCAATGAAGTCCTCGACCATCTTGCGGTGTCTGGCGTCAGCGACGCTCTCCTGCAGGATTCGCGATGTCGCCAGCAGGGTCAGGTCGACCACCTGCGTGCGCATTTCCGCCAGGGCCTTTTCCCGCTCGTAGCGAATGGCCTCTTCAGCGTCGCGTATCATCTTTTCCGCCTGCTGTCGGGCTTCCGCAAGAATGTGCTCCCGTACCTCCTGAGCCTCTTTCACTGCCTGCTGGATTTGTGCGCGCGCTTCCGCCTCGATACTGGCAAGACGTTGCTCGTACTCGCTACGCAGACGCTCCATCTCCTGACGGGTATGCTCGACCTTGTCATAGGTCTGAGCGATATCCATCTGGCGCTGCTCCAGATAGCTGGTAACAGGAGCCCACAGGAACCTTTTGAGCAGCACCAGTAACAGCACGAACCCGACCATCTCGACAACGATGGTCGCCGGTTCGATGCCCAGTTGATGCATGATTTCGCCCATGTGTCGCTTCTACGCCTCGCTATCCTTTGACCTTTGTCGTTGTGAGAGGTGGGGTGCAAAAGCACCCCACCGGCAGCTACTTGGGCAGATTCGCGAGTGCATCGATGCCGGGCAGCCTGCCCTGCAGCAAGAAGAACATCAGCAGGGCATAAATCACCAGCGACTCGATGAACGCCAGAGCGATAATCATCGCGGTTCGGATGTTCCCCGCTGCCTCTGGTTGACGTGCCATGCCTTCCAGCGCCGCAGCGGCTGCACGCCCCTGCGCAATCGCCGCCGACAACACCGCTACTGGCAAGCCGAAACCGACTGCCAGCGCTAACCCGAATAGATACAGACCCACGCTCTTCCTCCTTGTACTCAGTATTTTATCGAAAGCGGCACCGTGTGCCGCGATGGCTACCTCAGCCTGCTAATGCGCGTGCTCTTCTTCGTGCTGAGTCATGAGGGCGATGTAAATGCCCGCCAACAGCGTAAATACCAACGCCTGCACAAAGCCGACAAACACGCCAAACACCAGTATCGGAAACTGGAAGGGGATGGGCAGCCAGATAGGCAACAGCGATGCCGCCAGTCCCACCAGCACGATAATCACCTGCTCCTTCCCATACATGTTCCCATACAAACGTATCGCCAGAGATAATGGCTTTGCCAGCTCGCTAATAATCTCCAGCGGCACCATCAACGGCCAGAGCAACGGATGTGTCCCCATGGTAAAGTGCTTCAAATAGCCTGCAACGCCGTTGGCGCGAATGCCCTGCCACTGTACATAAAAGAATGTGATCACCGCCAGTGCAATCGTCGTGTTCAGGGTGGCAGTCGGTGCAGCCTTACTGAAAACAGGCACCAGCCCAATCAGGTTGGAAGTCAAGATGAACAGGAACAGCGTGCCCAGAAAAGGAGCGTGCTTTTCCCCGCCAGGCCCAATGACGTTCACTGCGAAATAACGGAACGACTCCACCGTCTGCTCTGCGACGTTCTGCCAGAACCCGCGAGGAACCTTCTCCATGCGGCGTGTGCCTGCTCTCGCTGCCAGCAAAAGAAGCACCGCCACGAACCCCGCGTTCGCCACAAACAGCCATGGACTGGCATGATGACCTTCCAACTTCGCTTCTCACGACCTCCTGTTACATCTCCCGCGATTTACGAACCGTTTTGGGCGACCAGTATGCGACGCTCAGCCACGCCGGACGACGCCACCCCCGACGAAACGCCAAAACTCCCACCGAGATTGGCAGTAAAGTAACCCCCATCACAAAACCAGTAATCCACATTGTCGGCTGTCGCGAGACTATCCATAACACCACCAGCAGCACCGGATAGCGCCATAGCGCATGTTTCCAGTACCACCTTCGAGGTCTGGTGATACTCGGGTTCAGGGCATCCGCCAGTTGTTGCAGGCTCCACAGCGCCAACGCCGCCACTACTGCACCTACCAGATAGCCCGCCGCTGCCTGCCATTGCCTGTAATGTAGCAGCAGATACCCACCTGTGGCAGCCAGCCATGCTATACTTCTGTAGGCGACGCGCAGTTCCTGCATCGCTATTTTGGCTTACGCTCCTCCCGCTCGATCTGGTGAAGAATATGCACCATCTCCACAAATCCCAGCACGATACCCACCACCAGCCCAATCATGGAGATGACCGGCTCGGTGCCGAATCTTCCGTCCAGCCACCGTCCGGCGAAATAACCCATCACCGGCGGTATCACCAGCGACAACCCGATGGTACTTGCCAGCGCCATCGCTCGCATGCCTTTGTTTATCGGAGCCTCCGCCCGACGAGGCTCACCTGGCGGGCGAACGTCGGGCGCTGGTATCTCCGGCGGCTGGGGAAGCTCAGGAGCTTTGGGCAGCTGCGGCTCCTGCTCTTCCCGGTCGCTGTCGGGCGTACGCTCGCTCGGTGACGAACCGCTCATGTAAGACGCGCACCGCCTTTTCTACGTCGCTCTCGTTGACCAGACAGGATAGCGACATCTCCGAGTCCGCCGTCTGCAACACCTGAACACCTGCTTCATACAGCGTGCGCAGGAACAGCGCCATGATTCCCGGACGACGGCTCAGTTTGGCAGCAATCAGGGAAACCATCGTGCAGTTTTCGAGCACTTCCACAGGAACTTCCTGTACGGGGATAGCCTCTCCGAGAGCGCTCAGCATCTGCTTCTGTAACAGATACTCCCGAGAGGGCTTGTCGCCCACGCGAAAGATAAACAGACGCTGAGGAGGGTTACCAGCCGGCATCACCAGTCCATCCAGCAGACTCTGTACCAGGCTCCAGCGGTCGCGAGGCACTGCGAAGCTCAGGGTGTCATGGCTGTAGCTGTTCAGGTAGAGGTTGATA
>Ga0308414_1003282_pt1 | contig 10338 bp, 7 predicted proteins | sample HotsprSampleOS50_FD_205667 | JGI IMG/M metagenome (GOLD analysis project Ga0308414, IMG submission 205667) | Hot spring phototrophic mat microbial communities from Octopus Spring, Yellowstone National Park, Wyoming, United States - 20090730_OS50 ...
TGGTGAAGAACCCACTGACCTTAAGTTGCACCCCCAATCCCCAGGATATAGACTTATTCTCAATAACATTCTATTCCCTGCTGCAAAAAAGAAAAAACAAAAAACGTAATTGCATTGATAATAATCAGGGCGTGCCCTCGCCTTACTCGCCCCACTTCGCTACGCTTCGTACGGCTCGTGCGGCAACGTCGGGCTGAAACTCCCTAAATCCCTCCTATTAGGAGGGATACAACCTCCCTTCCTTCCTATTAGGAGGGATAAAGGGAGGTTGCTCAGCAATCCTTTGGGGACTTCGCCACGCTCAGCCCCAAAGGCAGTGCCGCCTCCGCCCCTCCAAACATTGGCGGGGTGTCCGAAGGACGGGGTGGTTTCGCCCCTCCTAACATTGGAGGGGTGTTCGAAGGACGGGGTAGTTTCGCCGCCCTCCGCATCCCTCACGCAACACGGTATTACAAGCACCTCAGCTTATACCCATGCAACACAAACAGTTTGCTGGTAGTCAAAATTTGAATTCACAAGAAACTAATATAATAAACGAAAAAAACGTACCTAAATAACTAAGCACGTCCTTTTCTTTCCATAAACTATTGAATGAAATAACTACTTACTTTGTAAGTATAATTGATTTACTTTTTCCCAGTTAACGATATTCCAAAAAGCAAGTATGTAATCCGGCCTACGGTTTTGATATTTTAAATAATAAGCATGTTCCCAAACGTCTAACCCTAAAATAGGTTGACCTTTTAAATCGGCAATATCCATTAATGGATTGTCTTGATTAGGTGTAGAAGTAATAAACAACTCTCCATCTTTGACTACTAACCATGCCCATCCGGAACCAAATCTTGTTATGGCAGCCGTAGCAAATTCTTCTTTTAATTTTTCAAATGAACCGAACCTTTTTTGAATAGCTTCTGAAATTTCTCCTATCGGCTTACCCGTTGAATTGGGCGTTAATATTTCCCAAAAAAAAGCATGATTCCAATGACCACCGCCATTATTTCTTATTGCATTTCTTGCAGAATCCGGTAAACTTTGAATATTCGATATCAATTCCAATAGACTTTTATTTTGTAACTCTGCATGTTTCTCAATAGCAGCATTTAGATTGGTTACATAAGCATTATGATGCTTACTGTGATGAATTTCCATTGTTTTGGTATCAATATGAGGCTCTAAAGCGTCATAAGCATAAGGTAAATTTGGTAATGTGAATGCCATAGCTCTTTATAAAATTTACTGCAAATATATATTTCTAAATCCTTTTTTTGCAAATAAATTTTCACTTTTTGCTAACTTTTTAGGACAATAAAATTATTTTAGCCAATTTTACCGTTTAAATAATTCATGTTCCACCACCAAGTATCGCAAGCATTCCTGATGGTGCCTTTTTTACTCTCGAATTAAAGGTAACCTTTATCTTATCAAGATTAAACTTCCGAATCTTGTAATTTTCTTTCCATCAAACCGTACTAACTTCATCACATACGTATAAACTCCCTCTGGGCAAGGGCTACCATTTTTAGTACCATTCCAAAAATTATTCAAGCCATTTCCTGTTTCAAAAATCAAAACACCCCATCTATCAAATATTTGAATTTCAGCGGATTGGATACCGCTCATTTCAAACTTGAAAAAGTCGTTGATGCCATCTCCATTGGGTGTGAAGACGTTGGGAATAAAAATCGCAATCTGGTTCGCTACGATAAGTTTACCGTAAGTGTAGCAATCAGTACATCCGTAAATATTGGTAGCACACAAAGTTACATCGTACTGTCCTTCTTTTGTATATTGATGGGTAACGTTGCTTAAATCCGTTTTTACCAAGCTATCGCCATCACCAAAGTACCAAACGTACCGAACAGCATCTTGTGTTAAGTTGGTGAAGTCATAGACAGCTTCTTGAAGGCTAAGGATAGTATCTTTGTCAGGGCGAACGGTAAACAAAGCCTTAGGCGCGGGAAGGGCTTGAATAGTAAAAGTGGAACGGTTGCTGGTGCAATTGGCAGCGGTGAATTCATAAGCAAAGAGGGTGTCATTAGTACCTAATTGAATGTTTAAGTTGGACTGATTGGACAAGAAATTGCCTGCGTTATCGTACCAAAGGACGTTGACGTTGGCAGGAGGGTTGACTGTTAAAACATGGGACTGGTTGGTGCAAAGGCTGTCCAAACGGTCTGTTGTTTGCAAGAGCAGTACGTTGACTTTTACAGCGGAACGAGCAGAAGTACAATTATTTGCGACGGCTTCCACGTAATAAGTGATGGTATCATTCAGCAAAGGCGTAATGAAAGGATTACCTGTGAACAATAAGTTGCCGGCGGAAGGGGCGTCGTGCCAAAGGAAAGTGGCGCCCTGTGGGTCAGTTGCATTGAGTACCACACTTTCAACGGAACAAATCGTGGTATCTTGAACCGCTGGTGCGCTGGGGGTAGGATTGACATTGACATTTACAGTGGAACGTGCTGAAGTACAATTATTTACGACGGCTTCCACGTAGTAAGTAGTGGTATCGTTCAAGTTTGGCGTAGAAAACGGATTGCCTGTAAAAAGCAAATTACCTGCGGTAGGAGCATCGTACCAAAGGAAGGTAGCGCCGGCGGGTGCAGTTGCATTCAAAGAAACATTTTGCCCTGTGCAAATAGTAGTATCGTTGACGGTAGGAGCGTTCGGAATAGGATTGACATTGACTTTTACAGCGGAACGTGCTGAGGTACAATTATTTACGACAGCTTCTATGTAGTAAGTAGTGGTATCGGTCAAATTGGGGGTAGTAAACGGATTGCCTGTAAAAAGCAGGTTACCAGCGTTAGGGGCGTCGTACCAAAGGAAGGTAGCGCCGGCGGGTGCAGTTGCATTTAAAGAAACATTTTGCCCTGTGCAAATAGTAGTATCGTTGACGGTCGGAGCGTTCGGAATAGGATTGACGTTGACTTTTACAGCGGAACGTGCTGAAGTACAATTATTTGCGACGGATTCCACGTAGTAAGTGGTGGTATCATTCAAGTTTGGCGTATTAAAGGGATTGCCTGTAAAAAGCAGGTTACCAGCGTTAGGGGCGTCGTACCAAAGGAAAGTAGCGCCGGCGGGTGCAGTTGCATTTAAGGAAGCATTTTGCCCTGCGCAAAGAGTAGTATCGTTTACAGACGGAGCGTTCGGAATAGGATTGACGTTTACAGTGACGGCGGAACGTGCTGAGGTACAATTATTTACGACAGCTTCCACGTAGTAAGTAGTGGTATCATTCAAGTTTGGCGTATTAAAGGGATTGCCTGTAAAAAGCAAGTTACCTGCGTTAGGGGCGTCGTACCAAAGGAAGGTAGCGCCGGCGGGTGCAGTTGCATTTAAGGAAGCATTTTGCCCTGCACAAAGAGTAGTATCGTTGACAGACGGAGCGTTCGGAATAGGATTGACGTTGACTTTTACAGCGGAGCGAGCAGAAGTGCAGTTGTTTACGACGGCTTCCACGTAGTAAGTGGTGGTGTCAGTCAAATTTGACGTAATGAAGGGATTGCCCGTGAAAAGCAAATTTCCGCCCGTGGAATCATCGTACCAAAGGAAGGTAGCGCCTTGAGGGTCAGTAGCATTTAAAGACGCATTTTGTCCTGCACAAAGAGTAACACCGTTAACGGAAGGAGCTGTTACAGGGGGATGTACGTTAATGTAAACACTATCCGTATCACCGCAAATGCCGCCTGGGAAGGTAACTGAAACATAATACCAGCCTGAGTATGAGGAATCGGCATTCGGGATAACGGGGTTTTGGTTAGTAGAAGCGAAATTATTGAGACCAGACCATTCATAAATAGCACCGGGAAAATAATTGCAAAACAGCTCAATATTTTCGTTGTGGCAAATATCGTTAGCAGAAGCCGTTGGGATAGCTTTAACAGTAGCAAAATTACTGAAGTAACCAAAACGAGTTCCGCTAGTTACTCCGCCGTGAATCATACCAAGATGAAAAAGATTGGTAGAGTTCGTGATAAAAATCGGTTGATTTTGAGGATAAGAGCCAACGGGCAAAGAAAGTTGAGCGGAGAGCCATTGCCCTCCTGTACCGGGAACAGGGTTAAACATGCCTGCTGTAAGAACTCCTGCGTTTCCATTAACCAAAAAATTTCCTTGACCTCCGTTTTGAACCATGACATTGATAAACAAGCTTTCAGTAGTGGAACGAACAATGGAAACGGAGGAACTACCGGTGCAAACAATAGAAGGGATAAGGCTTAGTCCTACTTCACAACCGTAACCACTTAGATGCAGAACGTAAACAGGTTGGCTGGCTTGGATATATGCAGAAGGATTGCTAAGAACATGCGTATAGGTTTGACCAGCATTGATGGTAGCCACGAAATTGCCGTCAATATTAATGGAAGTACCGTTTTGGGTAGCCAAAATAAACACTCTATCGGGGATATTCAAAAAACCTTTCATGACGATGTAATCCGTACCAATTTTATCGGTAGGAACGAGTTGGTCACCGCCGATGTCATAACAGCTGGAAAGGTTCATAGAATCATCTTTGATAGTGATAGCTACCGGTTTGGTTGAGGTGACTCGTGAACCTGCCAAGTGGTCCGATGCATTTCCGCTAGTAGCGGCAGCAGAATATACTTGTCCCTTGTTTAGCGTAATAGTAAAAGGAACTCCCGCAGGGTGCCCTACAATGTTTTGGGACGGTATTATGGTTACATCGGTGTTATCTTCGGTGGCTACGATATCAAAACTGGAGTAAGCTGGAGGATTATAACCTCCGTTGTTTAAAAAAGTTTGGCTTGGTATCCAAAAATCTGTGCCTAAGGCATTTTGTCCTTTTAATGCAAAAATTTCGGGATTGCAGTTGCAATTAGAGGAGATAATTTCGTAATAAACCGTGATGTAGGTAGTGGATTGTATTAAAAGACCGTAATTCAAAATGGTATTCGCGGGTTTTGTTTCAATAAAATCAATCCAGGGACCCAAGTCCACGGTCTGTGTACTGTTTGCGGGGATATTCACCACTTGTGTAGGCATGCCCCCGCCCGCAGGTTGACTAATAGTAACGGTTGCAGGCTGGTTGTAAGTAGTTATACGTAGATATATCGGCCTATCCCCGTGAGCAGATGTTGCCTCTGGTGCCACAAACCAAAAAAGCGTATCTGTTTGCGATAACAAAAATATGGGTGTAAAAAAAACTAACAAAAAAATAAAAAAAAATGAATTTTTACACATGTGTTTTCATAAAACAATTATAGGCAAAAATATGTAATTTTTTTTTACAATAGCTAACTTTCGCAAAAAATTTAAAAGAAATAAATGCTTATTGGTCAGATGAAAAATTTTGAAGTTTAGAGTTGAATTTTCAATAAATATCTTCTTAAATTTTCCCATGCAATAGCGATAACTCTTTCTATAAAAATTTCTCGGGAACTATCGCCCAAATGATAAGTTTTTACAAATTCTAAATCATTAGCGATTAATGCAATACAAACTGTACCTACGGGTTTTTGGGGGGAACCGCCATCGGGACCGGCAATACCTGTTGTAGCGATACCTATGTCTGTTTTCATGAGTTTTTTTACACCTTTTGCCATTTGTAACGCACAGGGTTCAGAAACTGCACCAAATTCTTCTAAAATTTCTCTTGAAACATTAAGTTGTTCGGATTTAATTTGGTTACTATATGCTACTACACCGCCTATTAGCACCTTAGATGCACCACTAAGTTTTACTAAACTTCCCGCTAAATTACCTCCCGTGCATGACTCAGCAATCGAAATCGTTTGATTTTTTTCTTTTGATAATCGTAATACCACTTCCTCTAAACTCTCTTGTTCAAAGGAAATGATATAATTTTCAAGTAATTTTGTCATTTCTTCGCATTTTAATTGAAAAACTTCTTTAGATTTATGGTCATTTTTATCAATATTTAAATCTAAACGCATTTTTAGCAATTTATAGCTTGGTAAGTATGCAATAGAAATGTAGTCTGGAAGGGAATTTTCAAAATTTTTTAATAATTTGGTAGCTTCTGATTCTGCAATTCCCGTTAAATGGAGATGGTAATGTTCTGTATATCTTTCAGAAAGATTTTTAAGTTTATCAAAAATATGATTTTCAAAAATGGCTTTCATTTCGGTTGGTACACCGGGTAAACAAAACAAATATTTTTGGTTAGGTAAAGCAATCATCATACCGGGAGCAGCACCAATAGGGTTCAATAAACCTTCCGCACCTTCCACAATTAATGCCATACTCAAAACCAATTCGTTTACTTCCTTGTTACGTTTTTTATAAAAAGCATGAATATTTTGAACAGATGGTTCGTGGTAAACTAAGTTTTTATTGAGCCACTTAGCGATGGTTTTTTTGGTAATATCATCTTTGGTAAGTCCTAATCCGCCTGTAGTAATTATGATATCATTTTCTTTATAAGCTTTTTGTAAAGTTTCGATAATCAATTTTTCATCATCAATAATACAAGTTTTCCGTTGAATGTTTAAACCAATCATTGATAATTTTTCACCTATCCATGCACTGTTAGTATCTAAGGTTTGACCTATAATTACTTCGGTACCTATCGTTACAATCTCTACATTTTTCATTTGAAGACATCAGTTTACAAATCTATGAGTTTTTTATAACTTTGCAAAATGAAGCATATTTTTTCCATTTTACTTTTTATAGGTTACTCTATCAGTGCTCAAAATCATTATTTGATTGATTTTTCAAATGTAAATAATGACCAGGTCACTGTTAAATGTGAAATAAAAAATACTTACAAAGACAGTGTAGATTTTCATTTTCCCATGACGGTTCCCGGAACTTATGATATTTTAAATTACGGTAAGTATATTGAGGGCTTCACTGCAATAAGCCAAGATTTACAAACTTTGAAACATAAAAAATTGGGAATGAATAGTTTCAGAATTTATGAAGCTCAAAAATTAAAGGAAATTCTTTATAAAGTCAATGATACTTTTGATACATTAGTGAAAGAAAATAAAATTTTTGAACCTGCAGGTACGAATATTTTAGAGGGTAAACATTTTTTGATAAATGGTGGTGGTTTCATAGGTTTTTTTGATAAAGAGGAAAATCAGCCATTTGTTTTAACGATACAATATCCTGATAGTCTTGAAGCGTTTTCAGCTTTTGAAAGCCAAGTGCTTTTCAATGTAAATGAGGGGCAATTAATGAAAGAAAAAAATCTTAAAGCTCGACAATTTCAATACTCAAATTATCATGAATTGATAGATAACCCTATTATGATTTCGGTTCCTGATACCGCAGAATTTTGGGTACAGAACACTCGTGTGCTCATTGCTTGTTATCATGAAAAAGGCATAAAAGTAGCTAAGGAAACCAAAGAAAAATTAGAAAAATCATTAAAAGCTATTGGCAATTTTTTGCCTCAGTTGCCTGTTAATCAATATGTTTTTTTGATTTATTTAAAAGATTTTGAAAAGGAATTTAACCTGTTTCGTTCAAAAGGAAAAATGTTAAAAAAAATTAGGCTTGCCTTAAAATTGCAAGGTATGGGATTTGGTGCATTAGAACACGGTAATTCTTCGGTTTATTTTCTTTTTGATGGCGGTAGAAAAGAATTTATTAGAGAATTACAAGGCGTGGCTATTCACGAATTTTTACACATCATAACTCCTTTAAGTCTTCATACTGAGCCCATTGGTAATTTTAATTACATTCAACCGGTGTTTTCAAAACACTTGTGGTTATACGAGGGTTCCACAGAGTATCATTCCGGAATTGTTCAAATTCAAAATCAATTATTAACCTTTGAGAATTATTTTGAGAATTATGTAGAAAATAAATTATTAAATGCAAAAAAGTTTCCAATAAAACAAATGACATTTTCTGAAATGAGCCAAAATGTGATGTTACCTAAATACCAAAAACAATATCCTCAAGTATACGAACTCGGAGCTTTACTTTGTATGGCATTGGATATAGAAATTATCCATCTTACCAATGGAAAAAAAAACTTAAAATCGGTAATTTTAGAATTACTTGATAAATATGGAATAAACCAAAATGCTCCCGAAGACCAATTAATATCGGAAATAGTGAATTTAGTACATCCAGATTTGCAAAAATTTTTTGATCAATATATTTTAGGAAATCAATATCCAAATTTTGAGAATTACTTAAAAAAAGTAGGAGTAATTTATGACAAAATTTATTATCCAAAAATACCTGTGGTAATTCAAAACGGTACAATAACCAAGATAAAGAATTCGGATTTTAATATGTTTAAAATTGGGGACTTAGTTACACGAGAAGCGATAAATCAAGCATGTTATGATGAAAACGGCTTTTTAAAAACCACTACAAAAGTTCAAGTAACAAGAAATGGAGTTGCTCAATGGGTCGAGTTTCCTGTTGTTTCTAGTAGTGACCAATACGGATTTCAGAAAAATCCTAATGCTACAGAGCAAGAAGTTCAATTCAGAAAAATTTGGATAGGTCAATAAAATTCTCGAAAAAATATTAATTAGGGCGTGCCCCTTGCACTGCGTGCTGCACCTCCCTAGGGAGGTTCCTCAGCAATCCTTTTTCGTCACGTTCGTTCCTCAAAAGGCAGTGCCGCCTTTGCCCCAACTAACATTGGAGGGGTAACCGAAGGACGAGGTGGTTTCGCCCCTCCTAACATTGGAGGGGTATCCGAAGGACGGGGTGGTTTCGGCGCCCTCCGCATCCCTCTCGCTACTCAGAACCGCAAGCATCCCTGCTTGTGGTTCTATCTTTAAACAAAAAAATGGTAATAAAAAAATTAGTTTTTTGGATAGAAAAAAATTGTATATTTGCGGAAAAATTTTTTAAAAATGATGAATCGTTATATAGTTTGCATATTGCTTTCATTATTAGTATTTTCTAGTTGCCAGAAAGTAGAAGAACAACAACAAAACCCTTCTTTAATACAAACTGAAAATCAAAAAAAAGAAAATGAAAATTCTGATGTTCAAACTTCAAACAATGGTGAAGGAACAGAAACGAAACTAACCAAAATTGAATTTGAAAAGGATAATCATGATTTTGGAATAATTAAAGAAGGTGAAAAGGTAACGCACGTATTTAAATTTAAAAATGTAGGTACTGAACCTTTAGTAATTAAAAATGTAAAACCTGCTTGCGGATGTACTACACCCGATTGGACTAAAGACCCTGTACCACCAGGTGGTGAAGGAAAAATTGAAGTTTCCTTTGATTCACAAGGAAGAACCGGTATCCAAAATAAATCCGTGGAAGTATTTGCTAATACTGATCCCGAAGTGCATACTTTAAAATTCAGAGGGGAAGTTAAAAAATAAATTTTTACGGTAATTCACAACTTCTAAATTGAAATTATTAATCAAAGTGGATAAATCCAATGGAAAATCTAGATGATATTGAGGAGCAATTTGCCCACTTTCATAAACTTATAAATGAAGTTAATCAACTTAAATTCAAGTATTTAGAAGTTATAGATGAAAACCGTTATTTGAAATTAAAGTTACAAGAAAAAGAAATTGATATAGAAAATCAAAAAATTTTTATAAAAAATTTAGAAAATCAATTAAAAGTTCGTAATTTAGCCACCGAAACAGTGGTCTCAGAAAATCAACAAAAATATATTTCAGATTTGTTGGAGGAAATAGACGCTTGTTTACGTTTGTTAGAAACAAATTAAAAAATTATGAAGCCTAACGAGTTTTATATGGAATTGAATTTAGGAAAAAAAATTTTGTCCATTAAAGCTCGTGATGAAAATCATAGTTTATTGTTTCGGCAGGCAGAGTCAAGGATAAACCAAAAAATGGAGTATTACAAAAAAAAATATCATATAAATGACGAATCTACTTTTTACTTAATGATTTGTCTGGATTTTGTAACCGATTTAATAAAATCGGAAAATGATTTAAAAAAGTATCAAAACCATTTGGAAATTTTATCTCTTGAACTTCAACAAGCTTTGTCTTTAAACCTTGATAACAAAAATCTAACTGAAAGTTTTTAATTGATTGGTTCTAAATTCCTCTGTTTGAACTAACCAAAATTTAAGAAAATGATTGAAACTGTTATTATTGGTATCGTAGGAATATTAGTAGGCTTTATCTTTGGAAGATACTTATTAAATAAAATTTTTCAAGATTTGGAGGCAAAAGCCATCGAAAAAGCTAATATTATAGTGAAAGAAGCTGAAATTCAAGCTGAAAACTTGAAAAAAGAAAAATTACTCGAAGCTAAAGAAAAAATTCAAGAACTAAAAGCTCAGTTTGATGCTGATGAATTAGAAAGAAAAGAAAAAATTCAAACTGCTGAAAATCGAGTAAAACAAAAAGAAACTTCTTTAAATCAAAA
>Ga0308414_1003284_pt1 | contig 10338 bp, 9 predicted proteins | sample HotsprSampleOS50_FD_205667 | JGI IMG/M metagenome (GOLD analysis project Ga0308414, IMG submission 205667) | Hot spring phototrophic mat microbial communities from Octopus Spring, Yellowstone National Park, Wyoming, United States - 20090730_OS50 ...
GCCCTGTGCGAGGAGTACCGCGCGGGGCTGGGGCAGATCGTCGCGAGGTATCAGACAAGGGCGAAGTGGTGAAGGGGAATGGCCAATGACGAATCCCGAAATCCGGAAGCCCGAAAGAATGACGAATGACGAAATCCGAATGCCGATGCCGCAACTGGCAACTGGCAACTAACAACTGGCAACTCCTCAGCACTCACGTCCTGGAAGACCACTTCGCCATGCCAGATTTCGAACATGCCGCTGTTAGCGCACCATCGCCCGCGCCTCGGTCAGGGGCAGCGTGCTCAGGCTCGTCAGCGACCGCGACGGCAGTTGCAGCTCGACGCGGCCATCCCGCGGGCTGACGGCGGGAAGATGCCGGTAGAACTCGCCCTCCGCGGTGCGAACGGCACCCAGCCGCGTGAGATGCGGGGGCAGACCCTCCACGACCGCGCTTCGCGCCTCGCCGCTGTTGGAGATATGAATTGTCAGGTCCTCGCCGCGGCGGAATGCGGTGATCAGCACCTCGGCCGAGTCGCTGCTCGTGGCCAGCGCCTGGCTCCCCGGCGGCGTTAACTCGCACCAGTGCTTCTGAAAGCAGAACCGCTCGGTCAGCACAGGCTCGCCCGCCGCGATCGGCCGATCCGTGGCCATGAGGTTGTAGTCACCGGTGTATTCCCAGAGCATGATGGCCTGCGGCCGCGCGTGCAGCAGCAACTCCTGATAATGCACCAGCTCGCGCACGGCGTAGGCAAAGGTGCGGTAGTCCTGGTTGCGCCAGGCGTGCGGATCGACGCCCGCCTCGGCCACGTGGAGCGGCAGCCGCAGCTTTTCGGCCAGATCGGCCCAGGCGGCATACTGCTCGGGGCGTGCCCCGGTCCAGGAGTGAAACGCGATGGCTCCGATGTATTTCAGCGCCTCGGGGTCGGCGGCCGTCGCCAGGGCATAGACGTGGGTGTCCCGCGCAGTGGCGGCGTCGGCCAGCACGCAGCGCGTCTTAAGCGACAGCCGCTGAAACATAGCCCCCAGGCGCTTGATGGCGTCGCGATGCTCCTCGGCACTGAGCAGCACATCAATGCCGATGTTGGGTTCGTTGAAGGTGAACAGTTCGGGTTCCACTCCGTACTTTTCCCTGGCGTACAGCAGGTAGGTGCCGATGGCGCGCAGCACCTGCGGCCACTGGGCTTCGCTGATACGCGCCTTGGGGCGGCTTCCGGGTGAGGCGTTGGGAGGCAGCGGCAGGAAATCGACCATCCACTGCGGCATCCGCCAGACGGCGATGGTATAGGGTATCTTGCGGCGCTGAAGCTCGGCCATCAGCTCCAGTTCGCGGCGGATGCGCGAATCGGGCGTGTCCGAGGCCGCATACACGGCGTAGTCGAAGCTCTCCGGGTCGCCGCCGGGATCGCGCGCCGCCCAGAGGCGCAGGCTCATTTCCGTGCGGGCGACGGCCGGCCGCAGGTGATCCAGCGTGTGGCGCGTGACGGGGGATTCGATGTTGAAGCAGTAGTTGCCGCCGATGCCGTGGATGCTGTAGCGCAGCACGGCCGGGTCGACCGTGAGGCGCACGGGAGCGGGCGCCGGTGTCGGCTCGGATGCCGATGACGACGCGGCCATGGCGGCCAGCAGCAGAAGAACGATCAATGGGATGGTGCTGGACATGCTGCTGTTGGATACCGCGGCGGAGGGCAGGACGTTGCCCGATGAACACGGCATGCCCATGCATGCACCAGCATCCAGAATGGCGCTGGTTCGGAAACAGCTCGGTGGCCGCCGCGAGCATTGGCATCGGCCGCCTCGTGCCAGTATCCTGCACCGCCCATGCTGGCTGAACTGCTCGCGATCCCGGCGCGGCTGCGCATCGTCGCCGAACGTCTGTTGGTGCGCCTGGGATTCCGTGAGGAGACCTTCCTTCTTCTACTGGCCGTGCTCATTGGCGTCGTCACTGCCTGGGCCGCGGTGGGTTTCCACCAGTTGATCGAGCTGCTCCGCAACGGATTGTTCGGCGGCCTGGGTCCGCGGCTCTACGAGCCCGCCCTGTTGCCCATGCTGGTGCTCATCCCCGCGGTGGGCGGACTGAGCGTGGGGCTCATCAACAAGTGGGCGGCCATCCGCACCGGCGGGCAGAGCATGCTCGACGTGATCGAGGCCGTCATGCGCTGCCGCGGCATCATCCGCCCCGGCACCGCCATCGAGAAGATCATCACCAGCGGCATCACCATCGGCAGCGGCGGGTCGGCCGGCGCCGAGGGACCGATCGTTCAGATCGGCGCCGGCATCGCCTCAGGCATCGGTCAGCTTTTCCGCGTCGCCCGCCCCCACATGCCGATCCTCATCGGCTGCGGCAGCGCGGCCGGCATCAGCGCCATCTTCAACGCTCCCATTGGCGGGGTGTTTTTCACGCTCGAGGTCGTGCTGGGAGAGTTCTCCATCCGCACGTTCACGCCGCTGGTGCTGGCCAGCGTCATCGCCAATGTCACCACCAAGAGCATCTTCAGCTACTTTCAGTCGCACCAGGCCTACGAGGCGATCTTCGCGCTGCCACACTGGCAGATCAGCTCGCAGCGTGAGCTGTCCTGGGCGCACATGGGCAACTTCATCCTGTTGGGGCTGCTGTGCGCCGCCGTCGCGGTCGCCCTCACGCGCACGATGCACTGGGCCGAGGGCTTCTTCGCACGCCTGCGCGTGCCCCGCTGGCTCAAGCCGGCCATCGGCGGGGCTGTGCTGGGCACAGGCGGCATCCTGTATGTAGTCGTGCTGGGATGGATGCTGCTGGATCGCCCCAAGCCCATCAGTTTCGAGCACTATCCCCTCCCGGCATTCTACTCCGACGGGTATGGCGTCATCAGCCAGCTCGTGCGCAGTGGTCCCGGCGCCACGCCCGAGGCTCTGCACGGCGTCTACGGCGAGCATGCCACGCCCCAGCTCCTGCTGCTGCTTGGCTCGCTGTGCCTCCTGAAGCTGGTCGGTACCACCGCCACCCTGGGCAGTGGCGGCAGCGGCGGAATCATCGCCCCTTCGCTGTTCTTGGGCGCCACGGCCGGCGGATTTCTCGGCATCGCGCTGCGCTGGCTCGGGGTTGATGTCCAGCCCCACCTTTACGCCCTGGTGGGCATGGGCGCCGTCCTCGCCGCCGTCGTCCACGCCCCCCTGGCGGCCATCCTCATCCTCGCCGAGCTGACCCAGGACTACAAGCTGATCCTTCCGGCGATGCTTGCCACCGTCGTGGCCACCGGCTGCGCCAAGCTGTTGTATCGCGACTCGATCTATACCATGAGCCTCCGCGCCCGCGGCGTGGTCGTCGGCACCAGCGCCGACCTGTCGCTGCTGCGGCGGCTCAGCGTCGAGCAGGTTCGGCTGGCGCCGGCCACCGTGGTGCGCCTGCGCGACCCGTTCCAGAAAGTGCTGGAGCTCTCCGAGCAGACCGGCTCGTCCTGCTTCGTGGTCGTCGACAACGACGACCGCTACGTCGGCATGATCGGCGCCGAAGACCTCAAGGTCGGTCTCATGGAACGCGAGGCCGCACCGTTCCTGCTCGCCCAGGACCTGATGCACCCCGGCGTACCCCTCGTGGCCGCTTCCGATGATCTGGCCAGCGTGATGGATGTCTTCTCGCGCCACGATGTCGAGCAGCTCCCCGTCACCATCTCGCGTGACGCCCGCCGCGTGATCGGGCTCATCAGCCGCGCCGCCCTCATGCGCTGCTATCAGCAGAACCTGGCCGAATCCTGAGACAGCCGGCGCACACGGACGGATGGGCGGTGCGCCGTCCTCATGCCCCCTGCCGGCGACGAGCGCCCTCGCGCTTCATGCCTTCGAGCACCTGCTGGTTGGATTCGGTGAAGACTTCGTCGATGGGTTGGCGCACCAGCTCCAGCAGCGATTCCTCGTACAGCTTCTGCCGCCGCTCGTCGCTGGCCTCCAGCATCTCGAGATAACGGATCAGACTGCGCGGGCTCAGCTCCAGCAGCGGGCCGTTGACGTATTCGTTGGTGAAGTCGGCCGCAATCACCGAGATCAGATTGGCGCTTGGGTGTTCCAGACCCATTCGCTTGCGCAGATAGTCGCCGATCATCTCACGACACACGGCCGGATCCATCGAATGAAAATCGTAGCCCATGCAACGGCTGCGGACGTTGGCCGGGAAGTCATAGTTCGACGCGACCACGATGGCGATGTTGGAGGGAAACGGCAGGTAGCCGCTGACCTGGGCGCGGAAAGCGCTCCAGTCGGTGCCCTCCGTGTCGACGTCATCGAAAAACAGGACAAAACGCCGGTGAAAATGCCGGCCGAGCATGGCCACCAGATCCTCCAGGTGCGACTCCAGATGCGCGTGATCCGCCGCCACCAGCGTGAGCTGCGGCTGGGCCAGGGCATAGGCGATGGTCAGGTGCGTCTTGCCCAGACCCGGCAGACCCGACAGCAGCAGCGGCGGCTTGCTCTGGCCGGCCGCGAACTCGGAGAAATAGGCGTGGAAGAACTTCTTCTGTCCGATGTAGCCGTAGAACTGATCGACGGGGCGGATGTCGCCGAAGCTGGCGGGGACCAGTTCCGGACCGCGCGTGCGGAAGGCCCGCCCGGCGGCAAAACGGTCGTTGGATTTGAGATACTCGATGATCCGCGCCGAGTCGTCGCCGTGCTCCGGCTGCCAACTGGCGGCGATGGCCACCTCGGCCTTGAGCGAACCCAGATCGACGGGGGCCAGCCGCTCGCAGGATTCGCGGCTGCGCCGCAGCCGACTCACATAGTCCTCCAGGACCGTCACGCCCAGCTCAAAGACCCGGGCCGCGTGTGCCAGCGCGTGACGCATGACGTCGCCGCGGCCGGCCTCGCGGCGATCGTTGATTGCATCGAGCACGGCGTCCCACACCGACTCGCGCAGCATGGCGGCGACGCTGTTGCGGCCCGCCAGGCGCACCAGATGGTTGAGGAGGTCCACGGCATCGGGACCGTTGATCCGCGGGTCCGGTGCGGCGGTCCTCTGCCCGCAGCAGATCATGGTCAGCAGCCGCCAGTAGACCTCCAGCCACTGCTGATGCACGGTCTTGCGCACGGCCAACTGTCCGTCGCGCGGCTCGAGAAACAACACGTTGAAGCTGCTCAGCAGACGCCGCACGGACTGCTGCACAACGGCGGCGGCCGCGCGGCGCGGCGCGGGCACCCTTTCAGCGGCAGGCGCTTTTCTTGTCGGGCGTTTGCTCATGCTTCGATTACGATTCTACGTGGGCGAGGCGGATCGTGCGAGAGGCGGCCGAGGCGCGCCGGCTCGCGGGGCGCATCGGCACAAGGATGGCGGCGACTATACTGAGACGCGGAGGCTTTCGCACTTCATCTGACCGGCACGTCATACGATGCTTATGATGGCTCACTGCCACGGAAAACATGGCGAAGAAGGGCTTGCAAACTCTGCCGCACCTGACGGACGACGTAGCCCGGCTGGTCGAGGACTTCTCGCGCGAGACCGACCGCGGCGTGGCTCTCCTGGGGGCGGCATTTCTGGACGATGCCCTGGACCTGATGCTCCGCGCCGCCCTGGTGGACGACGCCGATGCCGTCAACCGCCTGATCGGCCCCGGCCGGCCCCTGGAGACGTTCGGCGCCCGCACGCACCTGGCGTATTGCATGGGCCTGATCGGGCCCGACCTTTACGCCGACATCAACCTCATCCGCGAAATCCGCAACGACTTCGCCCATCGCCAGCCCACGCAGTTCGATCAGGCGGAGCTGCGACCCAAGTGCCGCCGCTTCCAGTGCATCGCCGCCCTTGAGCCGGGCGAGGACTGCACGCCGCGCGAACTCTACATCGCCAGCGTGGTGCTCATCGTCAATCATCTGCTGATCAGCACCGCCAGCCTCTCCCATGCGCAACCGGGAAAAAGCTTCGCCGAAAACGGGGTCCTGAGACTGCGCTGACCGCGACGACGGTGCCGATCACAGCGCTCGCTCGCGCACCGTCACCCCGAGGCTGGCCGGATTGTCCGGGGCCGTGAAGATCACCTCGCGCCGGCCGAACACATAGCGCAGCTCGTCGCCACGGCCCAGGTAAGGCGCCAGAAGCCGGCGCACGGGGTCGGCCGTGACATCGTCGCAGATCACCCATCGGCCTTTGCCCACGGGGTATTCCATGTACGGCGCCGACGCGTCCACGCTCATCCCGGCCGGCGCCAGGTGCGATGGCGCCACGACGGTCAGGCCGCCTTCCACCAGACCCCGCAGCGTCGCCATGCACCGCGGGCTGATCAGCTTGCCGGTGAGGAACACCAGCCGCGCCGAGGCGAACAGCTCCGGCCGGTCGGCCAGATGGTCGTAGACGGCCACATTGTTGGCCGGGAAGAAGAAGCGGTAGGGGATGGTATAGTCGGCGTGCCAGGTCAGGCCGTGGGCGGGGATTTGGCCGTGGGAGATGACGTGCCAGATTTTCGCCCAGTAGCGCGTCTGCTCGTCGGGGCGGAGGTTGTCGGCGCCATAGAGGTTCTGGCGGGTGTAGCTGCGCTGCACCTGGCCCCAGTCGCTGTCCTCGAAGCGGATGATGATGATTTCGGGGGCGAAATCCTCGATGCGGATGCCCGTGCTACAAGGCGCGCTGCCCTCCGACCAGGTCAACACCATCGCCTTCGACGCCGACGGCAATATCTACGTCGGCACCCAGTGCGACGGCCTGGCCATCGCGCAGGCGGCCGACAACTATACCACGTGGCGCGTCGTGAGAGCGGGGGAGGAATACGGGGTCAGAACATGGAGACACCGCGCGCCAAGATGTTCATCCGGCACTTCATCGTCTGGCGCAATGTAACGCGCGGTACGGAGAAGCGGTACTATGACGAGGAAGAGGTGCAACGATGTATACATGGTTGATGGTTGTAACGATCATCGGTTCGGTTGCAGTGGTGGGTGCCACAGGCGCAGCGAGCCGGGGCGATCAGCGGCAGGGGGTGGCGTTGCGGGCCGCGAGGCCCAGCCCCGGAGGGGGCCCCGCGTGGTGCCGGTGGAAGGCCGGCCGGCCGTGATGCAGGAAGTGTCCATAGCTTCGTGCAGGAAGGGACTCGATGGAGAATCGACGCCGGCACTGTTGGTGCAAGCCGAAACGAGTAGAGCGCGGAGTCGGCATTGGCGCCAGCACCGATCTGGCTCCGCACGCGCATCACGCTCAAACGCCACGAAGCGGCCGAGCTGGCGCTGGCGGGCGTGCTCGCCTGGCCGCGAAGGCTGTAAGATTTTCGATTTGCGAGTTGCGATTTGCGTTAGGGGGAAGGACGCGCGGGGGTCCGGCGTCGCGCGGTGCGCGACCTACGGGGTCGGCCGCCTCCGCGAGGCGTGGCGGATTTTCGAGATCGTGTACGAGCAGCAGCAGACACCTGCATCTTCGGCGGTTTCCACGAGCGGGCGGTGGCGAACCGTGCGGGCCATGCCCAACAACGCCGCCGCGCGCCGGCCCAAGGGAGCAACCATGCGCACCCGGCCGGCAGCGTGCTTCGCCTTCCTCATCGGCTCGACCCACATGCCCGTCGCACCCGTCATTTCGCCTGCGTCGCCGGCACCTCCTCCTGAATCGTCATGATCGCCCGATACGGGTTCTCCGACGCCGTCACCGGCTTGATCTGGAATCGATGGATCACCTGCGGCGACTCGGGGCGGTCCTCCACGCGCGCAGAGCGCGGCGCCTGGGCGATCGCGTTCACCGCCTCCATGCCATCGACCACCCGCGCCACCACCGTATACCGCCCATCCAGCCGCCTGGCTTCGGCCAGGCAGATGAAAAACTGGCTTCCGCCGCTGTTGGCATACTCGCAGCGCGGCTCCAGTCCCTGCGCCTCCAGCGGATCGGTGGCCCGGGCCATCGAGACCGTGCCGGCCTCGTGTTTGCGGTCGCTGAACTCAGGCGGCAGGTTGAACCCCGGCCCCCCCAGTCCGCTGCCCACCGGGTCGCCTCCCTGAATCACAAAACCCGGCACGATGCGGTGAAACGTCAGCCCGTCATAGAAGCCCTCGCCGGCCAGTTGCTGCATGATCCCGACCGTGTTCGGGGCCAGGTCGTAATAGAACGCCAGCGTGATCGGCCCGTGATCGGTGCTCAGCACCCCGTAACGCAGCGGCTCCACCCTGCTCACCAGCGGGTCGTTGGGGTTCGCCCCGGGACGCCGGTCGGCGCGCACACTGATCACCAGCGGCGTTCCCACGAATGCGCTCAGCGGCTTGTCCTTCGGGACCGCCCACAACACGTACGTTCCCGGCCGCCCGCATTGCGGAAACAGCTTCTTGAGGTCCACCTGTCCGTCGGGCTGCACCTCCGGCGAGCCGTCGGGCTCGACGCTCTTGCCCAGAAACTCGGTCATCCTCAACACCACCGGCTCGGTCGACTTCACCTGCACCGTCATCGGCTGCCCCGGCGCATACCACATCTTCGTCGGAACCAGCACCGAAAACAGCACTGCCACAGCACTGACCATCTGCATCGCGACTCCATCCCGCCGCTATAAGAAGCTCGCGCACAGGCGACGGACCGGTCAAGTTACTGGCCATCGTCCGGCGCGTAAAGCGCCAACGGCGCCGATGGCGGCGTCGTGCCAGTCAAACCGAAAGCGAACAGGGGGACAGCGACCTCGCGATCCCGCCACGGCTCATTCCAGCCCGCACCTGGCCAGAAACTCGCCCACCCGCCTGCGGTACTCCGCTTCATGGTCGAGCATCGCCGTCAGATGGCCCGAACCGGCTGCCAGCCACAGTTGCGATGCCGTAGCCGATCCCGACCGCGCGTGCATCGCGCGCGCAAGGCGCTGGCGGTCGGGTTCATCCACGAGTGGATCCTCGCCGCCCACGATCGCCAACACCGGGCATCGCACCGCCTCCAGCGCCGCTGCCGGCTGGACCGATCCCAGGTCCGCCCCCGACCCGATCCGCGCCATGATCAGCGCCATTTCCTGAAGCCACCGCCCGGGCAGACCGAGCATGTCGCAGTGGCCCCGCAGGGCGCTGCGGAAGCTGGCGAACGGCGATTCCAGAACGACGGCGGCGATGTCGTCCCGGCCGGCCGCCGTCAGCGCCGCCACGGCCGCCCCGTAGCTGATCCCAAACAGCGCCAGCCGTCGGCACTCCATGGGTCGCGCGGCCCGAAGCTCATCGATCACGTGGCCGAGCGGCTGCCGCTCGAAGAGACCGGCCGTGGCCAGCCGCCCTTCGCTCTCGCCATGCGCCGGCAGGTCCAGCGCCAGCACGTTCCACCCCAGCTCGTGCAGCAGCGGCGCCCAGGCGATGGCTCCCACCTTGGCATCGGCGTATCCGTGCAGCAGCAGCACGCATCGTTCACTGTGCGCCGCGCTGGGAATCCACCACGCGGCCAGGCGCAGCGTTTGGCCGCGGTGGTCGCGGACGTGAAAGTCCGTCGGCTGGAACGTCAGCCCAAGATCGCCGGGCGAGAGACGCTTGAGCAGCCACAGGGCCTTGCCGTCGTTCATGCGTGGCGGATGAAGCACCGACCAGGCCAGCATCGCCGCCGCCAGCAGAGCAAGCAGCACCCCGGCGGCCAGCATGACCAGCAGCAACTGGAGGATCGTCGTGGACAAGGGAGGGCGATTCTACTGTTTTGGCGACTCGTCGGGAGGGCTGCGCAGCCGGCGCGCCGATTCCGCCCAGGCATCGACGTAGTGGGTGCGCTGCCGCGAGGGGCCTTTGCGCGGCAGGAAAAGCCGTCCCGGCCTCACGGCCACGATCAACAGGCCCAGCAGCGCCGTCAGAACCACAATCAGAACGAGCAGGGAAATGGCCGCCAGTTGTTTGCGCGCCGGGGCATCGGCGCCGGGCACGAGGCTCATGGCCGGCAGGAGGTATTGATGGCAGACCACAAGCAGCAGCGCAAACGATCCGCACAGAAACGCCGCCAGCGCTGAAATCCGGCCGTAATGCCGGTGCGGGCTCCGGCCGGTTCCGCGGCGTGGTTGCTGGTAGGTCTGCTGCATGGGAGCCGCTCCTGAGGGCGGTGGCCCGTCCGCCACCTCATCTTACGGTATGTCCAGCCTCCCAGGGCCGCTCGGCGCGGGCGTCGACCGGATGCTGGCGGGCCAGATTCTCAATGGTGCGGCGATCCTCTTCGCTGAGGTCCCTGGGCACAATGATCCGCGGCAGGACGTACTGATCGCCCTTCTCCTGGCCGCGCGCAATGCCGCGCCCGCGAATGCGCAGCCTGGTTCCGCTGCTGGTGCCCGGCGGTATGGTCAGCGACACCGGTCCATCAAGCGTCGGCACCTGCACTTTGGTGCCCAGCATCGCCTCCCAGACGCTGATGGGCACATCCACGTAGATGTCCAGTCCCTCGCGGCGGAAGTAGGGATGGGGGGCAACACGCGTGATGATGTACAGGTCGCC
>Ga0308414_1003285_pt1 | contig 10338 bp, 9 predicted proteins | sample HotsprSampleOS50_FD_205667 | JGI IMG/M metagenome (GOLD analysis project Ga0308414, IMG submission 205667) | Hot spring phototrophic mat microbial communities from Octopus Spring, Yellowstone National Park, Wyoming, United States - 20090730_OS50 ...
GTTGTATTGGCGAGCCAGATTGTCCAAATAACACTCAAAACACGGATGACAGCGTATGTGCGCCGGTGTGGAGAACGCCAACGCCTCCATACCGCCGCTTAAACAATAACTTTTGACGGTGGCATCTTACTTCACTTTTTTATAGTGAAGTGTATAATTTCGATTTAAAGGGAATTGAATAAAAAAAGTCTTTTTATTATACGAGGTTGATATGATGCATAAACAGGCAGGGATAGTCTGTTTTCTTTTGATTGTCTTTGTTTTGTCGGGCTGTCATTCCACAAAGACTTATCAGTGGGGCGTTCATGATATGAATCGCCCGCAGCCGCCGGTGGTTACGCCGGGTAAGAAAAATCATCTGCCGCCGTCCGATGCGATTGTGCTGTTTGACGGCACGGATTTGTCGGCTTGGCAGGGTGGGGCGTGGAAGGTTGAAAACGGCTATATGGAAGTGGCGCCGGATTCCGGCGGGATACAAACCAAGCAGGGTTTCGGCTCCTGTCAGCTTCATATTGAGTGGGCAACGCCCGAAGTCGTCGCCGGTCAAGGTCAGGGGCGCGGCAACAGCGGCGTGTTTCTGATGGGACGCTACGAGGTGCAGATTCTGGATTCATTTGATAATCCGACCTATCCGGATGGGCAGGCCGCGGCCATTTACGGCCAGAATCCGCCGCTGGTGAACGCCTGCCGCAAGCCGGGACAGTGGCAGAGCTACGACATTATTTTCAAGCGGCCGGTATTTAATAAAAAGGGCAAACTCATTTCACCGGCGACGATTACTGTGCTGCACAACGGCGTGCTGGTGCAGAACCATTGGGTAATTGAGGGCATTACCTATCACAAAAAACGCGCGGCCTATGAGCCGCACGCCGATAAAGAGCCGATCCTTTTGCAGGATCACGGCAATCCGACGCGGTTCCGTAATATCTGGATTCGCCCGCTGAACGATTAAGTATAAATTATTAGGACACCATGAGATTTGATGAATTGGATTTGAAGCCTGCCGTACAGCGTGCGCTTAAGGAAATGGGCTATGAAACCCTTACGCCTGTACAGGAACAGACCCTGCCGCACATTATGGCCGGGCGCGATATGATTGCGCTGGCCGAGACGGGCTCGGGCAAGACCGCCGCCTGCGGGGTGCCTCTGGTGCAGGCGGTCGATCCGTCGCTGCGGGCGGTGCAGGCGCTGGTGCTGGTGCCGACGCGGGAATTGGCGCTGCAATATGTTACGGAGCTTTCGCAGATCGGCAAATATGCCGGCGTGGAGGCGTTTGCCATTTACGGCGGATTTTCGATGGCGATTCAGATGGGCAAGCTCGACCACGGCGTGCATATCCTAGTTGCGACGCCCGGACGGCTGATTGATATGCTGTACAATACTTCGCTGCGGCTGTCGGAGGTGCGGACGTTCGTGCTGGACGAGGCCGACGAGATGCTCGATCAGGGTTTTGAGTCGGATGTGGAGTTTATCTTCTCGTGTCTGATTCACGAACATCAGACGCTTTTGTTCAGCGCAACAATGCCGCCGGAAATCAAGCGGCTCACGCAAAAGTACCTCAATGATCCGGTCGTTGTCGAATTGAACAAAGACCAAGCCGCTCCGGCGACGCTGGAACATTGCTTTCTGGCGGTCAACCCGCACAGCCGGTTTGAGTCGCTGGTCAAACTGATCGAGGCCGAAACGCCCGTGCAGGCGATTTTGTTCTGCAACAGCCGCCACGGCTGCGAGACGCTCTTTAACCAGCTCAAAAAGAAGGTCGATTCGGTCGAGATGATTCACGGCGGCCAAGACCAGAACAAACGCACCAGCTTATTTCGTCGGTTTAAGAAACAGCAGATTCACTATATGATTGCCACCGACATCGCGGCGCGCGGGCTGGATTTTGCGCACGCCTCGCATGTGATTAACTATGATTTTCCGCTGAACGCCGAGGCCTATACGCATCGCACCGGCCGCACCGCGCGAATGGGGCGCAAGGGGCGAGCGATTACGTTTTTTACGCCGCGGGATATGGGACGGCTCAAACGGATTCTGCATCAGAATAAAATTACGCCGATTTGGCTTGGCGAAACGCCGGATGTGCATAAGGTTGTGCGGCCTTCGACCGGCCACGGCCCCAAGCATTCGCCCGTCGCCGAAGCCGTACCGGCCAAGAAACGCCGCCGCCGTCCCCGCCGTAAGGGCAACCGTACCGCCGGCCACACGCCGCCGGCGTTGACCGAATGAAAACCATTATTCTCTTAAACTGGCCGAGGGTCTGTTTGAGAAGTCAAAAGTAAAAATGCAAAAGGCAAAAGGGCGGAATCCGCCGTTGGCGGATAACATTTTTAATAGCATTGCTGATTTTTTTAAGATGTTTAAATATAATTGGTTATGATTGATCTTTTCAAGGTTTTCGTTCAGTTTGAATGATTCTCTTTTTCATAATCAGAGAGGTTCTTTATGGATAAGAAAGTGGTTGTGGAGATGTGTCCGGAAACGGGCATTTGTTCGCTGGTCAAAGGCGGCGGGGCGGATAAGGCCGACCTGATGCCGTTTGAGGTGGACGAACTGAAAAAACTGTCGATAGACGACACCGAAAAAATCCGCGACCTGATCGCGCAAGGCAATCCCACCTTCGCTCAATCGCTGACCGCCGACGACATCAGACGGATTTATCGGGAACTGGCATAGCCGCGGCAGTAACCGGCATTTCAATTTACAATTTCAAATTGCCCATTTGGAATGTAAGGGTTGCCCCTGCGTCGTATTCCATTGTGAAAGAGCCGTCGCCGAGCCAAGCTCGTCGAATGCATAGAAGTATCTCGAATGATGGGCGATTGTGTATTGACGATGCACGATTTTATCGAATTTCTGTGTCACGCACCCACAAGGTGCCACCCGACGTTTGTAGTTCAAGCTTCAGCTTGTTAAGGGATTAATCGCTTTAAGCGAAAAGGGCTTCGACAAAGCCGTCGGGGTCGAATTCGGCGATGTCATCGGGCGTTTCGCCCAAGCCGACGAATTTGACGGGGATATTAAGCATATCCTTAATCGCGATGACAATGCCGCCGCGGGCGGTGCCGTCCAGCTTGGCCAGAAAGATGCCTGTAACGTTGACCGATTCGGTGAAGATTTTGGCCTGCATAATCGCGTTTTGACCGGTTGTGCCATCGATGACCAGCAGCACCTCGTGCGGGGCGCCGGGGATTTGTTTGGCCACGACATTGCGAATCTTGGTCAGTTCCTCCATCAGGTGCTTTTGGGTGTGCAGCCGTCCGGCGGTATCGACAATGAGGTAATCGGCTTTGCGCGCGACGGCGGCCTGACAGGCATCAAAGGCGACTGCCGCAGGGTCGGCGCCGGACTTATGCTTGACGATTTGTACGCCGATGCGCTCTGCCCAGATGCTGAGCTGTTCGACCGCCGCCGCACGGAACGTATCGCAGGCAGCGACAATGACCTTTTTGCCGTTTTTGCTTAGACTGCCGGCCAGCTTGGCGATGCTGGTGGTCTTGCCGGAACCGTTGATGCCGGCGACCAGAATCACCGTCGGGCCGGAGGCGGCGGTCTTGAGCTGGCGGTCTTCTTTCGGCCAGTAGGACTTTATCTGTGCCTTTAAGAACGGGATAATATCATCGCTCTTGGCGATTTTTCCGGTTTTGTACGCCGCACGCAAGTCGCCGATGAGCCGTTCGGTGGTTTCGACTCCGATATCGTCGCTAATCAGCGTCGCTTCTAGTTCATCGAGCAGGGCGTCGTCGATTTTTCGTCCCAGCGGCAGCACCGCCGCCAAACTGGAGGCGATTTTCGTCCGCGTCTTGCTTAAATGGTCTTTGAGGTACTGGACGGTTTTTGAGAAAAAACCCATACTATCTCCACAGTTTCCACAATCTATCTGTTAATGCCGAGAGTATGCGCCAAAACGCATCGAATTGCAATAGCATTGGCCGTGAATATCCTATTGCCCAAGTCAAGAAGAATTAAGTAAATTGGCATCCAGTTTTGTTTGAATATGGGTTCTTGCTTGACAGCAAGCGTTGTATCGGTTACGGTTTTATGTTTTGTCGGCACAAAAAACGATGTGAAAGGGATTGAATGGCTAAGCCAAGCGATTATACGGCCTTTACGCGGGTGTTGCGGTATGTCTGGCCGCAGTGGCCGCGATTGATTGCACTGCTGTTTTGGTCGGTGTTGATCTCGCTGATGTTTTCGGCGACTTTTTTAACCGTTATTCCGCTGCTGAAGGTGATGATGGAGGAAGAAGGCCTGCACAACTGGGTGGATCGTAAAATCTGCAACAGCCGTTATGGGATGGATTTTAACGTGCCTACCCGCAGCGATTTGGAAGAAGAATTGTCCGAAGTTACCCGTTATTTGCACATTAATCACATCAAAAAGAATTCGTGGGCGAAAAATGCGGGACTGCGAAACGGCGAGCAGATAGTCGCGATTGCGTCGAAATCCGACGGTCAGCAAGCCGAAACGATGAGCCGATTGCTCGAGTTTCTGGCCACGACAGAGCAGGGCGCCGAAGCTGTGCTGACCCTGCGGCATTTTGACTCAGACGGCCGGCCGGTGTTGCGTACTCTTGAGGTCCGCTTGCCATCCAAACCTTTTTATGCCGATGCGGCGCAATGGCCGGTCAGCTTTATTCCCCGCGACAGCGGCAAAAACGTCATTCTGCCGGCCATGACCGTGGTGATTATCGGTTTGGTTTTGATGACGATTCTGCGATGCGTGGCGCGGTTTAATCAGGCGTATTTGGCAGAGAAAATTACCACTATCGCCAACGCCCAATTGCGCGAGGATGTGTTTCGTCATGTGATGTATATGCCGGTGGGCTTTTTTTCGTCGCGCGGCACCAGCGATACCACCAGCCGTATCCTCGGCGACGTAACGATGAGCGGTCGCGGGATTAAAATCCTGTTCGGCAAGACGCTGCGCGAGCCGATGATCGGCATTGGTGCGTTAATCAGCGCGTTTTTTATCAGTTGGAAGCTGACGCTGATTTTTATGGGGTCGGCTCCGCTGGTTATCGGTGTGATCGCCGTTCTGGGCAAAAAAATGAAAAAGGCGACGAAAAAATCGCTGATCAGTTCCGCTCAGATGCTGGGGCGTATTCAGCAGGCGATCGGCGCCTTGCGCGTCATTAAGGTCTATAACCGCCAGCAGTGGGAGATATCCGAGTACGAAAAAACCAACCGTGTATTGCTGAAATATCATTTGAAGATGTCCAAGATCGACGCAATGACCAGCCCGATGATGGATGCGCTGGGGATGATTGCCGGCGGGGCGGTCATCCTGCTGGGGGCTTTTTGGGTGATGAAGCAGTATGACGGCATGCAGGCCAGTTCGTTTTTCACCTTGTTGGCAGGGTTGGGCATTGCCGCCGAGTCGGTGCGTAAAATTTCGGATGTCTGGAATACGGTTCAGCAGGCCAACGCCGCCGCCGAGCGCGTCTTTGCGGTGATCGATGAGCCGTGCGAAAAAGAGGCGCCGGATGCGTTTGTCATCAAACCGCTTGCAAGGCAAATCGAGTTTCGCAATATCGTGTTTACCTATCCCGGCGCGGCGCAGCCGGCGCTGAAAGGGGTTGATTTGACCGTGCCGGCCGGACAGACGGTAGCAGTCGTCGGCTCCAACGGTTCTGGCAAAACGACACTGGTGAATCTGCTGCCGAGGTTTTACGATCCGGACAGCGGTCAGATTTTGATTGACGGCCAAGACATTCACAAGGCCACGCTGGCCAGCTTGCGCGACCAGATCAGTATGGTTACGCAAAGCACGGTTACGTTTCATGACACCATCGCCAACAACATCGCGTACAGCAAACCGGACGCAACGATGGATGAAATTGTCGATGCGGCCAAGAAGGCCTATGCGCACGAGTTTATTGCTACGCTGCCCGATGGCTATCAGACGCTTATCGGCGAGCAGAACAGCGGGTTTTCCGGCGGTCAATTGCAGCGCATCGTCATCGCCCGCGCGATTCTGAAAAATCCGAAAATTCTGATTTTTGACGAGGCGATGAGCCAGATCGACGCCGACAGCGAGGCCAAGATTCACAAGGCATTATCGGAACTGATGAAAGGCCGTACCTGCTTTTTGATTGCGCATCGATTCAGCACGGTCATCTCCGCCGACCGCATCGTTGTGATTGATGACGGACGGCTGATTGCTCAGGGACGGCACGACGAATTGATTCAAAGTTGCCCCACCTACAAGCGGCTCTATGAAACGCAGCTCATCGGCGGCGTATAAAATTGGTTATTGACGATGGACTATTGCGGCAGGAACAAATGCAGTCTTATCCCAACAACTCGCTTTTGTGTTCGGATGTTGAGCCGACGCCGCGATTGCCGATGGCGATGGAACTGACCGCCGCCGACGGCCAACGGCATCCGCTGGAATGCCGACGGGCGCTGCGGGCGATTGCAGGGCGGCGGACGGTCTTTGACGGCGAATATCAAGGCCGGCCGGTCATTATCAAGTGCTTTGAGGATTGGCTCGGCGGTTATCGCTGCCATCGCGAGCGGCGGGGGTTGGTACGGCTGGCCGAGCGGGGGATCGACGCTCCGGCGGCACTGCTGGCCGGACGGGATCGCGAGGGGCGGCATATTTTGGTGCTGGAAAAAATCGAAAATGCCGTCGATGCGCTCTCGGCGGTTACCGCCGGCTCGCCGGAGGCGGCTCAGCCGATTTTACGGCGGATCATCGACACCCTTGCACGGATGCATCAGTGCGGCGTGGCGCAGCATGATTTGCATTTGGGCAATTTTCTGCTGGCCGGCGAGCGCGTCTATGTCATCGACCCGGCCAAGATGCGGTTCGGCAGGCAGCCGCTGTCGCCTGCCGCACGTCGCCGTCAATTGGCGATGTTGCTGGCGACGCTGCGGTTTTACGGCCATGACCTGCAGCGCGAGCTGGTCGAGCGGTATTGTGCCGCCGGCGGGATGGATTTTTCGCCCGCGATGCTGGCACAGGTGCAGCGGCTGATTGAACGTCGCTGTCGAAAGCTGATGCCGCACGTCCTGAAAAAGACGCTCCGCGACAGCAAGGGTTTTTTTGTGCTGAAGACCTCGCGCGGCAGGGCGGTGGTTAACAAGACCGTGTTTGATGTGGATGCGGCGAATCGACTAATTCGGGATTTGGACGCTGTTTTTAAGGCTGGACGGCCGACGAGCTATAGCGGCCGAAAGCGAACGGTTGTATCGGAGTTTGAAGGGCGACAATTGACGATAACGCAATACGCCCCCGCCTCCGGTATGGGAGTTATCGCATCGCTATTTACTCCATCCCCAGCCAAACGCGACTGGCTGACGGCTTGGAAAGACCGCTATAGTGAAAAGTCGAATACAACCCCACTCGTTTTAATAGGCACTCAAAGTTTTTGTTCTAAGCCCAAGTGGTTGATTAACATTGGAACAGTTGAAACAGACGAAAGCAGTGCTAAAGTCGTTTTTTGAGGGAAGAGTCAGAGCCAATATATATTGTAAATTTAGATTCACTACTGTCCGGTTATAAGTCGAATAACGACAATTGGTTATGGTTTTGAGAAATTTTGTTTTGCATGGGAGTCTCCATAAGTATTTGTTGTAGCTGGACTTGCTCGAAAAGAGCAATGCTGAGAATTTGCAGGATTTCGGCCAAACTGCGGCCAAGTTGCAGTTCTTTTTTGATGATGGCAACCAAGACATAAACGCTGACAGCAATCCAGATTAAAGTTGTTGGTTAGAAAGACCAGCCGTTTGTTGGTATCGGCGTCGTAATAACTGATACGGCGCAGCGACACCGGATAGTCTTGCGACGTACGCGGACCCCGCAACAGAATGGCTTGGTCGCTGCGAAGGCACGGTGGTTTTGTCTACCGTGCGGTAGGCGATACGCGTATAATCGAGATTGGTTTTGTCGCGTGTCACAAAAAACGCCATGCTCTTTGTAAAAGTGTATAGTCGTGAAAAATCGATGTAGCCGCGGTCCATGATGTAGAACGCGCCTGGTTCGATTAGCAGCTCGTCGAGGAAATTGACATCGTGGACAGAACCGCCCGTAATGCGGATAAAACAGGGTATCGAGCCTCTTAAGTCCATCAGCGTATGCACCTTGACGGCGCTTTTGTGTTTGCGAAATTGTGCCCACGGAAATAAGGCCAGGCATAAATCGATGGTCGTCGAGTCGAGTGCATAAGCGGCATTTTTGAGATCGATGCCGAAGCTGTCGTTGCTGTAGAGTGATTGGGCTCTGGCAATGAGTATCTGAGCAAAGTCGGCATATATCTGCCACGGACGGCTTTCGTTGGCATCGGCCAGTGTGCTTTTGGCAATGTGGCCGCGGAAACCTGCATGGTAAAGTTTGGGCTTCATGGCCCGCAGGCAGGTCTCGATGTCGCGGAGCGATTCCTTGAAGGCCAGTTGTGCAAAGGCCATGCACAGGAATTGATCGAAACATGAAAACTTCCGCAGACGATGGTTGCCGCGATAGCAACGAACACATTGATTGAACTGGTGCTTTGGAATGAAGTCCATGATTTGCGAAAAAATGATGCGGTCGGTATTCATCAATCTCCATTGGGCTTTTCGTATTCACTCGTCAATGACCAATGCTGTACCTACGAGGCAAAGGACAATCCCTTACCCTATGTCCCCAAAGGGTGCGTTGGATGTGATTTTGTTGAAGAGTTTAAACTGTAAGTGATTTTTATAGCTGGAGTTAAGATTTCTTGAGAAAGGCCAAAAATTAACAGGATAGCGGTATCGAAAGGTGAGAAATCATTTTTTAGATGAAATTTTACTGGATTTTTTAGCACAAATACCATACCCTACACAAATTATGAAAATTTATCGGAAAACAGCCCCGATGTGTCGGGAAAGCTGTCTAATACGAACAACTATTGGGTCCAAATGGTGGATAAAGTTTTGCTAATGGAAATGATTCCGAACCTGATACAATTATTGCAACTGCCTATAATCAAAGATAGTCGTGGCAATTTAACGTTTATTGAAAATAATAAACATATTCCATTCGAAATAAAACGGATTTATTATCTCTACGATGTGCCGGGCGGAGCAGAGCGGGGAGGCCATGCGCATCGCGAATTGAAACAATTTATTATTGCAGTCAGTGGAAGTTTCGATGTCGTTGTTTATGATGGCAAGTTTCGTCAAAGATTTCATCTAAATCGGTCATATTTTGGGTTGTATTTGCCAAATATGGTATGGCGTGAGCTGGATAATTTTTCCTCGGGTTCTGTCTGTTTGGTATTGGCTTCAGAGCTTTATGATGAGAAAGACTATATACGCGATATAACACTGTTTGAAAAAGAAGTTGGTCAAAAATTATGAAAATAACGCCTCCTACAATTTTTGGGAAATTAGTTTATCTAAAAGAAATTGAGCCCAGCGATTTCGATGATGTTATTCGATGGCGTAATGACCCCGAGAATAATCGTTATTTAAATCAGCCCTATCAATTAACACGGGAAATGCAAGAAAAATGGTATGCTGAAAAATATTTAACAACCAGTGATGTTTTGTTTATTTTTTTTGACAACAAGACCAATAAAAGATTTGGGATGATTGGCTATAATGATTACTTACCTCTTGAAAAAATCTGTATCGCAGGCCGCTTGTTGGTCGGTGAAAAAAATTTTAGGGGTTCAGTACAGGTTTTAGAAGCCAATCTTTTGTTTTATCATTATTTATTTGATACATTGCAACTAAAGACCGTTTATTGTCATATTGTTCATCAAAATAAAAAAGCTATTTCTTTAGACACCAAATTAGGTTTTTATCCGAGCGAAGTCGTAAGGTTTCCTGAATATTTAAAGGTCAACAATTTAGAACAGTTTGAAATGATGATGACTCAAGAATCCTTTGAAAAGTGTTATACAAAATTGATGCCAATCGTAGAACATTATGCAAACAATTGAGACGATTCCTTTTTGCAACCTATCTGTTCTCCACAAGCCTTTATCAGAGGAACTGACAGCTGCTTATCAGCGTGTTTTGCAGAATAGCCACTTTATCTTGGGTGCAGAGACATCCGCGTTCGAAAACGAATTTGCAGCTTATTTGGGTGTAAAACACTGTGTTTCGGTAAACTCCGGTTCTGATGCACTTTATCTTGCACTCAGGGCTCTTGACATCAAAACTGGTGATGAAGTAATTACGGTTAGTCATACGTTTATTTCAACAGTAGATGCTATTCTGCGAAATGGCGCTACAGCCGTATTGGCTGACATTGACGAAAAAACCTATTGCATTGATCCAGAACAAGTCAAAACATTAATCACACCCAGAACCAAAGCAATACTGCCGGTACATCTCTACGGTCAACCTGCTCAAATCGACTGCT
>Ga0308414_1003287_pt1 | contig 10334 bp, 5 predicted proteins | sample HotsprSampleOS50_FD_205667 | JGI IMG/M metagenome (GOLD analysis project Ga0308414, IMG submission 205667) | Hot spring phototrophic mat microbial communities from Octopus Spring, Yellowstone National Park, Wyoming, United States - 20090730_OS50 ...
ACGAGCCCTGCGACCACGCGCGTCGCGATGCGCAGGGCCGGCGGCCAGGTCGCAGTCGGTGCAAGCAGCACGTAGACGAAGAAGAAATGGTAGAGGAAGACCCCATAGCTCGCCCGGCTGAGAAAACGTACGATCTGCGGCGGCTGCCGTCGCTCGAGCGCCAGGGCAAGCACGCCGACGACGCTCGTGCTGTAGGTCGCGCGCAGGATCGCGGCCGATGGCCAGGCGAGGCTGCGCGGGCCCGCGAGCACGTAGCCCGCGATGCCGAGCAGGCAGATGCCGAGCGCGGGCGCGGCCCAGCGATCCCGGAGTTGCGCCAGGACCGTCCGGTGCCGCCAGGCCGCATGCCCGGCGAGGAAGTAGCCGTAAAAGCGCAGCGGGTTGCGGATGGTCCAGAAGAAGCTCTCCGGCGGGCCGGGCCAGAGCGTGCGCACGACGCCCACGATCAGCAGGGCCGCGAGGACAGCGTCGATCGCCCGGGGGTGGAGGCGTTCGAGCGGCCAGGTGAGCAGCAGGCACACGACGAGCAGGAAGCAGAAGTAATAGATGGACAGGGAGGCGCCGGTCGCGAGCTGAAAGACCACCTCGGAGGCGCTCTGGGCGCCGGAGAGCCCCGTCAGCTGGGCGACGAGCGAGGCGATCGCGTAGGGCACGAGGATCCGCACCAGCCGCGGCCCCACGCGGGGCCCCCGCTCCCCAGCGCGCTGCGCATGGAGCACGCCCGAGGCGAAGAGGAAGGCCGGCACGCAGAAGTGCACGAGCAGGTGCAGCCATTCGTCGAGGGTCGCCTCGGCGGTGGCCTGGCCACCGAACAGCCCGGGCAGCGACAGCGCGTGCGTGACGACGACGCTGACGATCGCCACGGCCTTGATCCAGTCGATAACCGGCAGCTCGGTGGACGGCACCGCCGCAGGCGCAGGCGCGACGGCATCGACCATGCGCGCAGACCTGACACAGGCCGCGCAAATGGCGCAAGGGCGCCAGTGTGCTATCTGGCGCGCAGCCGATGGGCCGCTCTGGACAGCTCGCCGCGCTCGCGTCCGCCTTCACGCTCGCCACGGTCGTCTGGACCTGGCCGCTCGCCGCTCACCTGGGCGGCGGCTTCCTCGAGACCACGGCGACGCCCTCCGACCTCGCGGTCGCCGACCTCTATCTCACGAGCTGGATGCTCGCCTGGGACACGCACCAGCTGCTGCGCGCGCCCTGGCGGCTCTTCGAGGCGAATTTTTTCTACCCGCTGCCGAAGACGCTCGCGCTCTCCGAGCACCTGCTCGCGGGGGCGCTGCTCGTCGCACCCGCTCAATGGCTTTCGGGCAATGCCGTGCTGAGCCAGAACCTGCTCGTGCTCGCCTCGTTCGCGCTGGGAGCGACCGGCACCGGGCTTCTCGTCCGCGACCTCGGAGGCAGCCTGACGGCCAGTCTCGTCGCCGGGGGGCTCTTCGCCTTCGGGCCCCTGCGCTTCGCTCAGATCGGCCATGTACATGCGCTTTCCACGCACTGGCTGCCCTTCGCCTTCCTGTTCCTGCAGCGCTTACTGCGCAGCGGGCAGCGCCGAGAGGCCGTGGCCTTCGTCCTGACCCTCGTCCTCACGGTGTTGAGCAGCGTCTACTACTTCTACTACGCAGGCCTTGGCGTCGTCGCCTGGATGGGTTTGCACGCGCTCTCTCGTTGCCCGGCCGCTCCCGGAGCACGCCGGAGGGCGGTCGTGGCGGGGGCCGTGGCGCTCGCCCTCGTGCTCCCCGTGTTGCTCCCCTATGCCGAGGCCCGCGCCGTCTACGCGCTGGCGCACGACCCCGTGCAGGCAGTCCGCTTCTCGGCGCTCGGCGAGCAGTACCTGGGCGCTGTCCTCGATCCGCGCCGGATCTTCGAGCGCACCGCCGTCGACGGGCGCCTCGCGAGCCCCCTACTCGGTCCGGGCTTTCTCCTGCTCGCCGGGCTCGGCCTCGTGGCCGGGCGCGGCCGACCGCGCATTGCCTACGGCCTCCTCGCGCTCCTCTTCACGCTCGTATCGCTCGGCCCGCGCATGCGCTTCAGCGCTTCGCCAGCAAGCGACCTGCCGGGGCCGCACTGGCTCCTGGCCACGGTCGTGCCCGGCATGGATGCGCTGCGCGTTCCCCAACGCGCCGCGTGCGTGGCCCTGCTCGCAGCGGCCGTCCTGGCCGGCCTCGGCGCGGGACGCCTCCTCGGCGGCGGCGGACCCCGCCGGCGCTTCCTCGGCAGCCTCGTCCTCTGCCTGCTCGTGGCCAGCGAGTGCTGGCGGCCGGCGCTGCACCTCTGGCCAGAGGAGTCAGGCAGGCAGCCCCCTGCGGCGTATGCCTGGCTCGCGACTCAGCCCGTGGGCCCCGTGGTCGAGCTGCCGATGACCAGCAACGCGCGCGAGGCGCGCTACATGCTCCTCTCGACCCATCACTGGCGACCGCTCGTCAACGGCTACACTGGCACCTTTCCGGCGCGCAACTACCTGCAGCTGGCCCTCGGCCGTTTTCCCGAGCCGTGGACGATCGAGCTGCTGGCGCGCCTGCGCGTGCGCTGGATCGTGCTGCACCTCGGCGATGTCGCCAGCCACCAGCGGGCCCTGTGCACAGCCGAGGCGCCAGCGGTGCCCCACCTGGCCCGGCGCTACGCCGACGCCGAGACCTGCATTCTCGAGGTCGTTGGCGCGCCGGCGCCGCGGACACGGCCGCCCGAGCGGCGCATCGATCTTGCCCAGGCACGGCTCACGACCTCGGCAGGAAGCGACCCGAGGCCAGCCATCGACGGGGTGCTCCGGACCCACTGGACGGACCTCGTCCGGCCGCAGGAGGAGGCCTGGCTCCAGGTCGACCTGGGGAGCCCCCGGCGCCTCGCCCGCGTCGTGGTCCGGCTCGGCTCGCATTTCGGCGAGCACCTGCGCACGTATCGCGTCGAGCTCTCGAACAACGGCGTCGACTGGATCCCGGCGGCCGACGCCGCTGTCGCCGAGCCTCCCCTCGAGGATCTCGTCGATCGCCCGCACGACCTCGCGCAGGCGGTGCCGCTCCATGGCGGTGCGTTCCGCTATCTTCGGCTCGTCCGACCGGTGGCCCGGGTCCACGGCCTCGACCTCGACTGGGGGTGGTGGGGCGTGCACGAGCTCGAGCTGTACGAAGCTCAGCCCGCTCCAGCGGGATGATCGGCCGGGATCCGGCGCCAGGCGCATCGCCGAACGGCCCAGGCCAGCCCGAGCAGACCGACCGCCACCCACCCGAGCACCGTCACCGTGTCGGCCACGCGCAGGATGCGGGGCGGCTCGAAGCGCATTGTCACCGCGTGCCGACCAGGGCCAACGTGGAACGCCAGGTAGCCCACGTAGGCGCGAAGCAGCGGCGCCGGCGCGCCATCGATCACGACCTTCCACCACGGATGGTAGGACTCCGCGACGACGACGATCGCCGGACGCGTACCCGCGTCGACCTCGAGCACGATCTCGTCCGGTGCCGGACGACGAGAGCTCACATCCAGCCACGCTCCGGAGGGCACCCTCAGGGAGCGCTCGGCCACGCCTCTCCCCTCCGTCACTCCCTTCCACACCGTGACCGCCCCGGACACGACTTCTGGCGGCAGGCTGTCTTCGCCCTCCAGATTCGAGAGCAGGACCGCCCGCTTTCCGACGGCAGGGGGCACGCCGTCGGCGACCACCGCGTCGTCGGTGTCGACGAAGCCGAGCCAGGTGTGCGAACCGTAGGCCACGGGCATGACGGTGTCCTGTGCCCACAGCGACCGGTTCGCCGTCTGGCGCAGGCGCGTCCAGCCGTGCAACTCGTGGTCGAGGCTGTCCGCGAGCACGTATTTTACCCGGCCGAGCTGGGCCCAGGGCCAGGCGCATGCCGGTTCTTCACCCGACCGGCAGCGTCGCACGGTGAACACCGTCCGCTGCCCGACCAGGTGCCAGTGGCGGGTAGCCTGCCAGGGCAGCCAGCCGTTCCACCCCCCGAGCCCGGAGCGGGTAATGAGCAGGCTATCGAGGGTGGTCTCGTCGAAGATCCCGGGCCAGGACCGATCGGGCAGGACGAGGGTGCGCAGGCTCCCCTCCTCCGCGGGAAGGTCCGCCAGGAGCCGTTGCTGCTCCTCGACGTAGCTCCCTGGCATGCCTGAGAAAAAGCGCGCCGTGCTCGGCCAGAAATCCAGAACCAGGAGCAGGGCGACCACAGCCCCCCCGGCACGGCGAAGCCAGGCCGCCGGGAGGGCCCTCCCCATCCCCACCAGCGCCACCCCGAAGGCCAGCGCAAGGCCCAGCGGTCCCAGATCGAAGAACTTCCCCGGAGAGCGAACCAGGGCCAGCGGCGGCACCCCGTTCCGCAGCACCATGAAGGGCGAGGTCGAGACGGACAACAGGGCCAGGCCGATGCCGGCCATCGCCTCGAGCCGCCGGGCAGCGATTCTCTGTCGGAACACGCTACCGATGGCCGCGAGGGCGAGGACGACGAGCGCAACGGTGCTCAGGCACCGGGTGATCCTGGCGGTGGCGTCCGGACCCCAGGCGAAGCCCCTCGCAAACGACTCGACCACGGTCCACGGTCCGAGCGCGAGCCAGTAACTCAGCACGGAAAACAGGAGTCCGAACTGGAACAGGCGTCGTAGCGCGTGGTCGTCCCGGACTGCCCACCAGCCCAGCATCATGACCCCCAGCACGACACCGCCCACGTAGCGACTCTCGCGTTCCCAATAGATGCCGACGTCGCTCGGCCGGTGCTTCCACAGCCATGCCGAGAGCCAGTCGCCCCGGTTGAACAAGAGCGCGGGCTCGAACTCGCTCAGGTAGGTCATCTGCTCGAGGGTGCTCGGCTCGGAGAAGAAGACATGGTGTGCGAGGTCGAGACGGAGCCAGGCGAGCTGCGAGACCGAGAGGACGAGTGCCACCCCCGCAGCGAGGCTGAATGCGCCGACGACCGCCAGCGGTCGGGCCATCGCTTTCGGCGCCTGCGGCCATGGACGCAAGGCGAGGAGCAGGATCCCGAGCGGACCGAGGAGCAGAACGTGGAAGTAGTTGTTGAGGAACTGCGCAGCGACGACGACCCCGAGCGCGAGGGCCACCATCGGCCGCGGCCGGCGGAGCAGCTCCACCGAGGCGAGCAGCACCAGGGGAAAGAGCGCGTAGGTCAGTGCGCCATCCAGCCGCCAGGCCAGCCGGTTGCCGATCTCGCCGAAGGCGTAGGCATAGCCTGCGAGGAGCCCGGCGACGGGGGCATCGACGAGTCGGACAAAGACGGCATAGATGCCGGCCGCGGCAGCGAGCTTCGCCAGCACGATGACGAGCTGCATGGCCCAGCTCACGCCGACCAGGGCCCCCAGGGGCGCGACCAGATACTCCTTGAACGCGCTCAGGAACTCGCTCGTTCCGCCGAACCACCGCGGGTCCCAGCGGACCCACCACCGGCCGTGACGGAGGTCGTCGAGCACGGCCTCCGCCACGGCGACATAGCCCGGGAAATCGGAGTTCGCCGGGGGCATGACATCGTGGAACAGCCACCCGCGCATGTTGGCGCCAGCCATGCAGGCCAGCAGCGCCACTGCAGCCAGGTGCCGTCCGACACGCATCGCGAGCGAGAGACTAGCAGCACGCCCCGGCCGGTCACCAGCCGCGGGACGCTTGCTGGACGACGAACGGCCGACTACAGGACGGCCGTGTGACCAGCCAGGGGCACCGCGGCACCGCCGGCGCAGCGGTGATCGGCGCCGGGTTGGGAAGCGTGCTGCTCCTGCACGTCCTCGAACCGCCGCTGGCCATCACCTGGAGCTACGCGCATCTCTGGCGACACCCGGCGCTGCCCCTCGCCGCGCTCGGGCTGGCGGTCGTCCTTCCGGCCGCGGCGCACCGGCTCGTGCGCTCCCGGTTGTGGCGGCGACCCTGCCCCCCGTGGTCGTGGCCGGTCGCCCTCGCGTTGCTGGCGGTCCTGGCCATCGTGCTCCCGCTCGCGGCGACGCGCTTTCCGCCCTTCCAGCCGGGGCTCGACCAGCACTACTACCTGGGCGCGGCCAACGACGCGAGCCGCGGGATCAAGCGCTGGTATCTGGGGGGCTGGTTCGCCCACGTGATAGCGCGCCACTTTGCTGGTGCTCCACGGGGCTTGCTGCAAGTCTGGATGGTCTCCGACACCGTCTTGCGCATGAATGCCCTCTTCGGGGCGGTCGCGCTGGTCGCCCTCGCGGGCGCGGCCCGCACGCTGGCGGCCAGCCGTGGCGAGGCAGTCGCGCTGACCGTCCTCGCCTGGACGACCTTCGGCGTGATCGAGATTTCCGCTGGCTACCTCGACATCTACCCCTCCGCGCTGGCCATCCTCGCGCTCTACCTGTGGGCCAGCCTGCGGGCCCTGCGCGGCGAGATGCATGCCGCCTGGCCCTTCGCCGTCGCCGCGCTCGGTCCGTTCTGGTACGAGGGTCTGGCGAGCCTCGCGCCCTCGCTCGCGCTCCTGGCGTGGCTCGTCGCCCGGCGGCCGGGCGGTGCCGTGCAGCTGGCGGCGGCCAGCGCGGTGGCGCTGGTGGTGAGCGGGCTCGCGACGCTGCCGGGCTACGGCATGCCCTTCGCCTGGGGGGCGTTCGTGCGCGACGTGATCGCCGAGAACGCGACCGAGTTCGGCTACTCGCCGACGACCAGTCTCGTCCCGTGGCCCATGCTGGTCTCGGCGACCCATCTGCGCGAGGTGCTGCACACGGTCCTGCTCGTCGATCCCGTGGGTGTGCTGCTCCTGGTAGTCTGCGGCGCGGCCGCGCTCCGACAACGCCGGTGCGAGCCCGAGATTCTCTTCCTCGCGACGCTCGCTCTGCCCTACCTTGCCTATCTGCTGCTGATGGATGCCGTCCAGGGTGCCTTCGCCGACTGGGACCTGTTCAGCTTTGGGACCGCCACCACGAGCCTGCTTGGCGGCGCGCTGTTCGTGCGCTGGGGCCGGTACGGATCGCCGGCGTTCGGCGCTTTGCTCGGGCTCGCCGTGGCGACCAACGCTGTCCATCTCCTCGCCCGCTTCCACGCCCTCGGCATCGACGTGGAACGCCATCTGGCCGAGTCGCCGATCCACGTCCCGCCCTGAGCCTCGTTCCGCAGATAGTCGCGCGGTGCTCAGCGTGCCGGCGCCGCGCAGGCGTGCCGGTGCGCCTCGTCCCGGCGATAGCCCGCGAGGCGGGTCTCGATCTCGCGCGCCAGCTCCGACTCCCCGCGCTGGCGGGCCAGGTGCAGCGCCTCTTCTGCCGTGCCCCGCGCCTCCGCGAAGCGCCCGGCCGCTGCCTGCGCCGCAGCAAGAGTATCGAGCAGATCCGCCGAGCGAGCCCCGGCGAGATGGAGGCACCGTTCGGCCAGGCGCATCGCTTCGGCCGGCTCGGCGAGGTCGGATTCGCTGCAGGTGGCCAGAAGCCACGCCAGCTCGTTGCACGCCTCGGCATGGGGCTCGGCCTCCAGCGCCTGGCGGTAGGCGCGGATACCTTCCGCGATGTCGCCGGCAGCCACCAGCGCGCGCGCCAGGTTGCGCTGCGCCGCCGTCAGACGGGCGTCGGCGGCGAGCGCCGCCCGGAACTCCCGCGCGGCCTCCTCGTATCGACCGAGCTCCAGCAGCGCATTGCCGAAGTTGTTGCGGCTCTCGGCGAATCCTGGCGTCAGCTCGGCAGCGCGGTTGAGGTGCGCGAGCGCCTCTTCCGCCCGCCCGAGCCGATGGAGCGCGACTCCGAGGTTGGTCATGGCTCGTCCTCGGGCATCGGCGAGATCGGCCGGCGCGTGCTCCCCTCCGATCCCCTGGAGGAACGCCGAGAGCTGCGTCACAGCATCGTGAAACCGCTGCTGCTTGACCGAGACGGCCCCGAGCAAGAGCAGAGCGCTCCATGCGTTGGGTCGCTGCGCCAGCGCCTGCTCGAGCGCCGAGCGGGCAACGTCGAAGCGCTGCTCGTCCACAGCGGCTCGAGCCGCGAGATACGACAGGAAGGCGCCAAAACACTGCCGCGCCTCGTCGAGGCTCGCCTCGTCGTCTCCGCCGACGATCATCGGAGCATCGGTAACGTACCCCAGCGCACGCAAGCGCGCGGCCGTGGCGTCGTTCACCCCGGGGCGGGTACTCGGGTGACTCCTACCGGCTGCCGCCGTGCGGAGACCGTGCAAGATGCCGGCGAGCCGTTCGCGCTGCGCAGGAGCGGCTTCGATGACGTTGGTGGTCTCGGACCAGTCGCGCTCGAGGTCGTACAGCTCTGGCGCCCTCGTCACGATCAGCTTCCAGGTGTTCTCGACTACGCCACGAATCGGTCCGCAGCCCATGCTCGTCGGCTCGAACGACTCGAAGTAGAGCGCGCGCGTCGGCGCCGCCGCTCCCTGCCCCCCGATGCGGCCACTCATATCGCGCCCGTCGAGATCCTCCGGGATCGCCATGCCCAGCGCGCCGAGCAGGGTCGGCACGAGGTCGACCAGGCCGACCACGTCGTCGAGGCGGGCCGCAGGACGGCCAGGAACGCGGATGAGCAGCGGAACGTGCAGCGTCGCATTGTAGGCATAGTAGCCGTGCGTCGACTCGCCATGCGCGCCGAGCGATTCGCCATGGTCGGCGGTCACGACGACGACGGTCGAGTCCCAGAGGCCGAGCTGGCGAAGCGCCGCGAAGACCCGGCCGACCTGCTGGTCGGTGTACGCGATCTCCCCCAGATAGGCGTCCTGCCGATAGCGGGAGGCGAAGGGTTCCGGGGGCTCGTAGGGCGCATGCGGATCGAAATAGTGCACGAAGAGGAAAAAAGGCCTGCTGCCATGGGCTTCCAGCCAGGCGATCGCCTCGTCGCTCACTTCCTCGGCCCGTCGCTCCGCGTACCGGTGGGTGCCCGCGTGGCGCTGCTCGCGGAAGTCGTCGTGGTAGTCGTCGAACCCCTGTGCCAGACCGAATTCCGCGTCCAGAACCACCGCTCCCACGACCGCACCAGTCCGCATGCCCTGGGCACGGAGTCGCTCGGCGATGGTCACGTTCGCGTCGTCGAGCCGCAGGTTGTTGCGGTGCAGCCCGTGCACGAGCGGACTGGTGCCCGTGAACATCGTACTGTGTGCCGGGGCGGTCAGCGGATTCGAGGACACGGCCCGGGTGAATACCGTGGCCTCCCGCGCCACCGCGTCGATATTCGGCGTCGCCTGAGCGGGGTGGCCATAACACCCGAGATGATCTGCTCTCGTGGTATCGAGGCTGATCACGACGAGGTTTCGCGGCGGCCCGGCCGGGTCCCCTCCACGACCGCAGGCAGCGGAAACGATCACGAGCGCCACAACACTTGTCGCCGGTCGCCACCTCATGCCCATCGCGACGGAGCCCCCTCCCGCGCGCTGCGGTCGTCACAGACGCGGCCCTGGCGATAGCACTCGAGAGAGCGCTCGATCTCGGCTCGCTCGTCGTCTTCTCCCGAGTTTACCGCCTGCGCGAGCGCGCGCTCGGCCGCAGCGACGGCCTCGGCAAAGCGTCCCGCGTACGCATAGGCGATCGCCAGCAGCGTGAGATCCTCGCTGGAGCCCTGGGTTCCCCCGAGCGTGAGCTGCTCGGCCAGGCGGATCGCTTCCGTCGTATTCCGGACATCGACCTCTGTGGCCATGGCATAGATCCGCACGAGGCCCCGCATGGCACCCCGGGACCGTGGGTCGAGTCGGAGCGCCTCGCGCAGTGGCCCGAGGGCAGCTCGCGTCTGGCCCAGCGCCTCCAGCGCCAGGCCGAGGTGGAGATGCGCTGCAGACAGCGTCGGATCGGCCGCGATGGCCCGCTCGAAGAGCGGAACCGCTCCCGCATAGTCGTCTGCAAGCACCTTCGCCACTCCGTAGTTGTCCCATGCCACGGCGTAGCCGGGATCGGCCCGCACCGCAGCCTCGTAATGCGCGAAGGCCTCTGCGACCCTGTTCTTCGCCTGAAGCAGATTCGCCACGTTGTTGTGCACTTGGGGGTTCGAGGGCATCAGCGCAAGCACCGCGAGATACTCTGCCAACGCCTCGTCCGTCTTTCCGGCCACCCGTAGCTCGTCGGCGAGGTTTTGTCGGGCATCGGTGTAGCGGGGCTCCAGCGCAACGGCGCGCGAGAGGTGCGCGATGGCACGCTCGTGCTCGCCGCGCTTCCCGAGCAGGCCTCCGAGGTTGCGATGCCCGCGGGGGTTGTCCGGGGCGCAGGCCACGACGTCCTCCCACATGCCGAGCTCGTCCCGGTAGTCGAGGTTCCGCTGCGCGGTCCGCACCCCCAGCGCCAGCGCCACCCCCGCCAGCACCACGCCCCCCACCACCGCCCGCACCCGCGGCCGCGCCACCACCCGCCCCAGCAGCGCCTCCGCCCCCACCACCGCCGCCACCACCACGCACGCCAGCGGCAAGTACATCCGGTGCTCCG
>Ga0308414_1003294_pt1 | contig 10316 bp, 7 predicted proteins | sample HotsprSampleOS50_FD_205667 | JGI IMG/M metagenome (GOLD analysis project Ga0308414, IMG submission 205667) | Hot spring phototrophic mat microbial communities from Octopus Spring, Yellowstone National Park, Wyoming, United States - 20090730_OS50 ...
GTCGGCATCATGCTGTCTGGCGTTACTGTGGCGCAGGCAGCGCCGCCAGAGGCAGCGCCGCCAGAGGCAGCGCCGCCAAAGGCGGCGTTGGGTCAACGTGATGGCGATGAGAAGGGCGTTTTGATCGCTCGTGTCGAGGCCGACGGGCCGGCGGCTCGGGCCGGCCTGCGTCGGGGCGACATCATCCTCAAGCTGGCCGACACAGAAGTGAACACAGCATCCGATGTGGCGGCGTTCCTGGCTGACCGAAAGCCAGGAGACCCGGTGGCCGTCGCAGTGCTGCGCGGCGATGCCACGCGCGCGTTTAGCGTGACGTTGGGCGATCAGGATGGCCGGGCTTATCTGGGCGTATCGTTGGCTGCCGATCCGATGGGGCCTGGCAGGAGGCTGCCCGGCGCGCCGCGACTGGAAATCAAGCCCGGCCTTGAGGCGCGCAAGATCGTCACTGGCCCGCCCATCGGTCCCGGCGCGATGATTGTTGAGGTGCTGACCGACACTCCGGCTGCCAAAGCCGGGCTGGCAGCCGGCGATGTGATCAGCGCGGTGAACGGTGTCACGGTTGATCTGTCGAACACGCTGGCCGTGTTGATTGGCCAGCACAAGCCCGGCGAGCGCGTGACGCTCGACGTGCTTGGACCCAATCGCCAAAGCCGCGCGGTGACTGTCACGCTGGGCGCAAACCCTGATGATGCAAGCAAAGCCTATCTGGGCGTGCAGTACACGTTTGCCGGGCCGATGTGGGGCCGGCGCGCGCTCCCGAACATGCCGCGCCTGCCGCGTCCGTCGGTGTCAGCAGAGATCGTGGTGCGCAGCGTGGTGACTGGCAGCCCGGCTGCCGCCGCCGGCCTGAAAGTGGATGATGTGATCCTCAGTCTCGATGGCGACAAGATCGGCAATCCGTCCGCGTTTGTGGATGCCATTGGCCGGCGCAAGCCGGGTGACGCCATCGTGCTTGAGGTGAAGCGCGGCAATGAATCGCTGAAAGTATCGGTCACGCTGGGTGAGAATCCTGACAAGAAGGGTGTGGCGTACCTGGGCGTGTCTCTGGCTGCCAAAGTGCGCGTCGTCACACCCGATGACAATGGGCAGAGTGGTTGGAACTTGCCCGACGATCTGTTTGAAATGCTGCCGGGCTTGTTCGACACCCTGCCGCAGTTGCCGGCAGAGCAGCGACCGCTGGCCGGCGAGAGTTTGTAGGCGTGAGATCCATTCGATGGCGTCTGGTTGCCAGCTATATGCTGCTGACGGTATTGGCCGTTGGTCTGGTGGCTGCGCTGGCGCTGTCTCTCATCCGCCGGCACATCGAGCAGCAGGAGGTCAACTACCTGACCGCGAATGCCCAGGCAGTCGCGCGGCAGGCGGCGGCACTGATAGGCGCCCGCGCCAACACCTATGCGCTGCGTCAGTTGGCGCACACCTCGGCGTTTGCCGGCAACGTGCGTGTGCGGATTCTGGATGCCCGCCAGCGTGTGCTGGCCGATTCGGGGCCGCACGACGCAGAGAACGACATGGTCTGGATCCTGCCGCCCGACCCGGCCAACGAGTTGCTGTCCGGCGATGGAAACCGGCCTATCGTGCTGTCGGTGCTGATGAATCGGGCGCAGCCGGTGGAATGGTCTTCGGTCGGCGCGCTGCCGGCTGGCGCCAGATTCCTGATTGTGCGGCGCGTCGAAAACGCATGGGGCAGCCGTTTTGTTATCGAGCTTTTATCGCGCGCCGAGCTGGAAAGACTCAAGCCGGCGATTGCCGAGCAGACGCCGCGTTCTGACCTGGTGGTGCGCCTGCCCATTGGCGATGGCAGCCGCCCTGATGGGTATGTGGAACTGAGCGAAGCGCCTGACTTTGGCAGTGAGGCCCTCAACACGACAGGGCAGGCGCTGCTTCTGGCCGGCGCCGGCGCAACGCTGCTGGCCGGGCTGGCCGGCCTGTTCATCGGGCGGGGCGTGACCTCTCCGCTCAAAGCGCTTTCCGTCGCCGCCGATCGCATGAGCAAAGGCGATCTGAGCGCGCGCGCCAGCGTGACCACCCGCGACGAGATCGGCCAGCTTGGCGCGCAATTCGACCGCATGGCCGATCAGCTTCAGCGCAGCTTTGCCGAGCTGGAAGCGGAGCGCGACACGCTGCGACGCTTCGTGGCCGACGCCTCTCATGAACTGCGCACGCCGATCACGGCGCTCAAGTCGTTCAACGAACTCCTGCAGGGGCCGGCGGCGGACGACGCCGTTGCGCGCGCAGAGTTCCTCGCCGAGAGTCAGCGGCAGATCGAGCGACTGGAGTGGATCACCAGCAATCTGCTGAATCTGTCGCGGCTCGACGCCGGCCTGGCGCAACTGGAATGGGGCGATCACGATGCGCGCGAGATTGCGCAGGCGGTTGTGGCGGCTTTCAAGCCGCTCGCGTCCGAGAAGGGTGTGGCGCTGCAAATGAGCGCGCCCGCCGCGCCGATAGCCCTGCGGTGTGATCGGGCGCGCATTGAGATGGCCCTCAGCAATCTGGTGGATAACGGGCTGAAGTTCACGCCCGCCGGCGGACAGGTGCATATGACGCTGGAGACTCGCCCGGCGGAAATCGTGTTTGTCGTGCAGGACACAGGTCCCGGTATCGCGCCCGATGACCTGCCGCGCATCTTCGACCGTTTCTATCGCAGCCGCGCCGCGCGCGGGCCGGGCAGCGGACTGGGCCTGGCCATCGTGAAAAGCATCGCGCTGGCGCATGGTGGCCGGGTGAGCGTGACAAGCGAGCGGGGCCGTGGCAGCCGGTTTGAACTGATCCTCAAGAAAGGGGACTGAAATAAGGGACTGAACCACAAAGGAAGCAAGACCATTGCTCAACCCTCTTCGTGTTCCTCGTTTCTTCGTGATTCACCATTGAGTGAATCAGTTGTCTCTTGGATACAGCACCGGATTGAGCGGCGTGGCGATGACCTCGCCGATCTTGGCGCCCGGGAACCAGGTGTACCAGTTGATTTGCTGGTAGGCGTTTTCCGGCGCTTTCAGGCGCATCTCGGCGTCCATATAGATGATGCTCATCGCGGCGCGGGTCTCGCTGGTTTCGTTGCCGCGTGCGTAGTGGAATGTGCCGCCCAGGTGGAAGCTGACTTCGCCGATGTCGTAGGGCGTCTCCACAAGCTGGAAGCCGTTGTCGCGCATGGTGGCCTCGATACGTGCCTGGGTTTCTTCATCCCATCCCTGATCGTGCGTGTAGACAAAGCGATGGCTGCCGGCGGCGAACGCCAGCGGTCCCATGTCCAGCGAGGTCTTCTGCAAGGGAATCCAGGCGGTGCACACTTTGTCGCTGGCCAGAGGCCAATCGTAACCATCGGCCCGCCAGGGTGTGACGCCCCCGCCCGGCTCTTTGTAGAACGCCTGGTCGTGGTACAGCCGCACGCCAGACACCCCCAACAATTGCGCGGCGATGCTCGCCAGCCGCTGACTGAACACAAATTCGCGGATCGCGCCGCCTTGTTGCCAGAGGTTCATGATCTTCAGAAATGCTTTCTGATAAATCGTGCGCTCGGCCATGGGCAGGTGCATGGTGTTCAGCTCGAGCACCTTGCGCGAGATCGCCGGGCCGTAGAACTGAATCGTTTCCGGCGACAGAACATTCTTCAGCTTGACGAATCCGTCGCGCCAGAAGGCTTCCCTGACTTCCGCTCCGATCAAAAAGGGTGTGTCGATGTCGTGTTTGTGATTCACATCATTCATGATGATTGTCCATGATGAATTGAGGATGCCAGACCCCGCGTGTGGCGCAGCCTGGGGCGACGCTTGTTCCGGGTCTGGTTACAGCCGGCGATTATACCCGTTGCTCCGCCGCCAAACGGCGCCCGGCTGAGCGCCTTTCGAGCGCGACGAAGGCTGCGCTGGACAGGAGCATGCTCAACAGGATGGCCCACATCAACACGTGGGGGCTGACGCGCTCGAACAACTGTCCGATCACCCAGGGCACGGACATGCCGCCCGCGCTCGACGCGGCGAAGAAAATGCTGTTGATGTTGCCGGTCATGGTCATCCGCGCGCCGGCCAGGGAGAGCATGGTCGGGAAGATGGATGCCATCGACAGCCCCAGGCCGAACGCCCCGGCCCACAGCGCCGGCATCGAATCTGGCAGCAACACCATCAGCGCTGCGCTTGCGATGCCGCCGGCCAGATCAACGGCCAGCAACGCGCGCGCGCTGAAGCGGATCGCGATTGGGATGGAGGCCAGCCGGCCCAGTGTCAGCGCGCCCCAGAAGATCGAATTGATCAGCGCGGCAGTTGTTTCATCGGCCAGCCCGCGCCGTGTGACGTAGGTGAAGATCCAGCCGGCGAATCCCACCTCGGCGCCCACATACAGGAAGAAGAACAGCGCAATCAGCGCCACCAGACCGTATTGAATGCGTTCGCGCTCACCGTTGGCGGCGCGCGCCCGCAGGATGGGCGGACTGGGCAGGCGCGCGATATTGATTGCCACCGGCGCAATGAGCAGGGCCAGCGCCCAATAGGCCCCGGCGATGCCCCCGCTCATCAGCGCAACCTGCGCGACCAGCAGCGGCGACAGGAAAGCCCCGACGCCGAAGAAGAAGTGCAGGCCATTCATGAACGGGCCGATCTTCTCGCGGTGCACCCACACGATCAATGTGTTTGTGCCCACATCGACAAACCCTTCGGCGGCGCCAACCAGAAACAGAACGGCGGCCAGCAGCGCCACCAGCGGCAGCAACGGCACGGCGGCCAGCGCGGCGGCCATGCCGATCAGACCGAAAGCCAGCAAGGGGTGGCCGCGAAACCGGTCGTAGAGCCGGCCGCTGAGCAACGAGCCGAGCAGATATCCAAACGAGCGCGCGGTGAACAGAAAGCTGATCTCCCCCAGGCGCGTCTGTGTTTGCGCGGCCAGGCCGGGCAGGGTAGGCCCAAGCGATGCGGTAGTCAGGCCGAGCGTGATGAAACCGACGTAATACGCCAGCGTGGCGGCGATGGGCCGGCGGGCGCGCTCGCGGGTTGATGTGGTGGCCGTGTCACTCATCCTGCGATGGTTTGCCCAGGTAAAGATCGCGTCTCTTGACCAGCGCAACCATCTTTCGATCGGCCACTGAGCGCGGCAGCATCCAGAATCCGCAATCGGAGTGAACCCAGCGCATGCGCGACCTCCAGTGTCTTCAGCACCGTCAGCACGGCGTCGCGCAGATTAGGGGTGGAGGGCATGGCCGCCAGCCACGATGGAACGGGGTAACTGCCGACAACGGTTGTAAGGATGGCCTTTTCAGACATGATGCGATTATACGGATGTGGGCAAACAGGTGTTGCAAGATATTTGCGCAAGTGAAGACAAAAGCGCTCTCAACAATCAGAACCCCGAAGCTGTAAAATGTCGCCATTGATGTTACTGAGAGTTGCTTCGGGATTGCTGATGCTGGCATTGGGCGCTGGCGCTTTCTTCTTCGCGCTGCGCGTGTCCCAGCAATTGCGCGCTTTTGCCGCCCAGGTGATTGTCCCCCGTCTGGTGTCGCGCCGCTGGCCTGCTGTGGCCGGCACGATCGTCGGCGCTGAAGCCCGCGTCACATCCGACTCCACCGAAGACACGGTGTATTATGAAGCCGTCGTGCGCTATGCTTACACTGTTCACGGCCGGCAGTATGAATCCGAGCAGGCCGATTTGACCTGGGCCTCCAGTTCGCGGGCGCACGCGCAAGGTGTGCTCATGCGCTATCCGGTCGGCTCCTCTATCCCGGTCTACTATGATCCGCAGTCGCCGCAACGCGCGCTGATCGACCCTGTGATCCGTTTGAATCACGCCCTCGGTTTGCTGCTGCTCTTTCTGGCAATCCCCACGCTGCTGGCAACAGGCGTGCTGGTGCTTCTACTGGGTCTGGGGATAATCCTGGCCCCTGAGATGCTGGGCTGAATCAGATGAAGTAACCATCAATTCTGCTGCGCAACACATCAGACATGTCAACTTCCAGTTCGACTTCAACAACGCGTCGCTCCCAGTATCTAAACGTGATTCGCCTCGCTTACGACGCCGAACAAGCCCGGCTCGAGGCTGAGATCGAACGCTGGCGCGCGCAATTCGATCCGCGCAATGCGCTGTTCGGCTACCTTGCGTCGTCCTGGCCGCTGGCGCTCGCCAGCGCGGCGGCGTTTTTGTATGAACAGGACCAACAGCCGGCGCTGGCGCGACAGGCGCGCGACATCCTAGTGCGCTACCGCGAGTGGACCGCGCTCATGCCGGCGGACCTCATCGCCGCGCGCCCCGAATACGAAGACGGCGTTCCGCCGCTCGATCCCATGTTTCAGCCCATCGTCTTCATCCCGGCCTGCGCGCGCATCCGCGACCACGTGAGCGAGGCTGACTGGACGGCGCTGGCCGGCATTGTGGCCGACAGCCTGCGCCCGCTTCTGCGCTTCCCGGAGTGGGGCGCGCACAACCGCGCCATGCTGCGGGCGGCCAATCTGGCGCTGGCAGCGCGCGTGTTCGCCGATCATCCCGACGCCGGCTGGTGGCTGGAGATGGCCGACGAACTGGCCGAGGCAAGCTGGGGCCGCTGGAGCGTCGAAGACGCCATGCTCTATCAACCGATCTGGATGCGCGCTTCAATCGTGTATGGCGAGGCGCGCGGCCGCGATGATTTGCGGCAACACGTGACGTTCCACGCCCATCTGCGCGCCATGGCCCAGATGGTCACGCCGCTTGGCACATTGCCCGACTTTGGCGACAGCCACTGGATGAGCCAGCAGTTGGAGTGGCTGGCCTGTTTCGAGTGGGGCGCTGCTGCGCACCGCGACCCATCTCTGCGCTGGGCGGCGAATCGATTGTGGCAGGCTGTCGCCGATCAACCGCCGGCGTTGAGCATGGCCGGCCCGCTCATGCTGGCCTGGCAGTGGTGCGACGAATCTGTGCCGGCGCGGCCGCCCGGCCCCACGCCGGACGCGCTCGACGACCTGATCGCCAAAAAGATCGTCTTTCGCGCCGGCTGGGGCGAGCGCGACACCTACGCCTGCCTGAACTACCGCGATGAGGGGGACTATGGCCGCATCGATCGCGATTACCTGCGCGCCACGCTGGCGGTGTCTGCCGAGAAGATGCACCACGGCCATGCCGATGAAAACAGCGTTGTGATGCTGGTGAGCGACGGCGCGGTGTTGTTGCACGACGGCGGCTATCGTGAAAGCCCGCCCGACGGCGTCTATCGCGCGGATATGTATCACAACCGGCTGATCTGGCGCGCCGGGCAGTGGGATGGATCAGGCGGTCTGCTCGCGTTCATCCGCGACAACGGCCACTATCACCCCGTGCGCACCGAGCGATTGTACTGGACCCGTCTGGGCGACGCCGAGATCAGCCGCACGCGCGCCCGCGACGACCTGCGCGGGGTAATGTGGGATCGCACCGTCAGCTTTTTCCCCGCGCTGGATGCTTTCGTGGTGATCGACAGTGCGCGCGCGTTGACCGATGGCCCGCGCACGCTCAGCGCGCTGTGGTGGACGACCGATGTGCTCCAGCAGGAGGGCAACGCCTGCGACACCGCCATCTCACAAATTCAGCAGTGGCGCAACCGCGATCATCGCGCTTTGTGGATCGCTTTTCCGCAGTCCGAGATTCGAATGACGGTCGAGCCGGCCCGGCGCAGCTTTCAGGCCGAGCAGATGATCGCCGGTGTGTGGTCGGGCGAGATGCAGGCCGGCCAGTGGGTCAGTCTGGTGAGCGTGTTGTGGGCGCATCCGCGCGAAACCGACGCGCCCCGGCCCTTGCTGCAAGTGATCGAAGCCGAACCCGCCGGGCGCGGGCTGGCGGTGCGTCTCGACTGGCAGGGCGAGACGCGCGTCATCGCCGCGCAGACCGATTTGAACGCCGGCCTGGTGGAGGCAGACATTCGCCCGCGCTACCGGGCTGAACGCGGCATGGCGCGCTATGGCAGTATCGAGAGCGACGCGCATCTGGTGTATGCGCGGCGGCGCGGCGAGGCGCAATGGGCCGGCTTCATCAACGGCACGCTGTTGCAAGTCGATGGGGCCGAGCTGTATCGCGGCAAACCGCACGCCATGTTCCAGGAGGATCGTTCGGCCCTGCCCGGTGTGCCGGCGCGCTTCCGCTGGCAACAGGCTAACCTCTGACTTTCTTGTTGAAAGTCATCTGTTTGGCCTATGCGGGAATGGCTATCACACGTTCGCGGGCCAGCTCGGCGGCATAAAAGACGGCAGCCTGAACCGCCTCTTTGCTCAGGGAGGGGTAACTGCGCAGAATCTCATCGATGGAGAGCGCAGCAGCCAGATTGTCGCGTATCACCGAAACAGGAAGGCGACTGGTTGCGGGCGCACAGCGCGCTCTCACTGCCCAAAGCGCCCTGACAAACGCTGCGTTTTGCGCTCAGCGCGACCGGCGCATCAGGCATGGCATCAGGCATGGCCGGCGTTGCGAAACAAATCGGCGATCTCGCGCAGCACGCGCTCGCGCTCAGCCGGATCGTCGCCGCGCACGGCTGAGGTCACGCACGTGTTGAGGTGGTTTTCCAGAATGATCTGGCTCACCTTGTCGAGGGCGGATTGCACGGCGCTGATCTGCTTCAGAACGTCGATGCAGTACTCGCCGTTCTCCACCATGCGTTGGATGGCGCGCACGTGCCCCTCCGCGATTTGCAGCCGGCGGATGACTTTGCGCGTCTCTTCGGTATGCATCATTTCTCCGTCCAGACCAAACCTTGCCGGCCTCATTGTAACCGGCGCGATGTCCCATCCGTTCACTTGCGCAGGCACACGGTCAGTGTCACGTCGTCCACGTGCATGGCGGTGATGCCGCCGGCGTTGTCGTTGTACACGCCGAATTGAATGGCGATGGTCTGGCCGGCGTACGCTGACAGATCGTGTTCGCTGATGCGCCAGTCGGATCGGTTGGCGCGCTCGCGCAACAGCCAGCGATAACTGGCGTCGGGCCGCACGATCAGCAGGTATTGCAGGTCGCCGGCGAGCGCGCCGGCCGGCAATGCGCCATTGTCCAGCTTTCCTGCGCCCGGCGCGGGTTCAGTCAGCGCAAGCAGCGAGGTTGCTGCTTCGGTCGAGCGCGACAGCCGCCACAGGCGCAACATCGCCGAGGCCAGTGTGTTGCTGGCCGGCAGCGTGACCCATTGGCGCGCGTCGGAGTAGCTGTACACCGGCGGGCCGGATACGATGCCGGCGCGGATGGAGCGCGCGCCGGTGTGAGCCTGCCCGCTTGTGTAGGCCGCCGGCAATCCGCCGTCTGCTGAGCGATACGCCTGTCTCGGCCCCATGAATGCAGTCCCCCTGTCGGCGACGTACACCAGGCCGCTGGTTTCAAAGTCTGGCCGGAAAGGATAGGCTGCAAAAGGGAATTCAGGCTGTTGAACAGACTGGCGGGCCGGTGTGCCACGGCCTGCCAACACGTAGCTCACCACCATCAGCGCAGTGAGGGCATAGTGTCGAGACATACATGCCTCCTGTCGCCATCCGGCACATGCCCGACACCTGTTGTCGGATGGCGCGCACACTTCAGCCGAGTATTCGGCGCGTGTCAGCAGCGAGAGCGGATGAGAGTCGAACTCACCGCGGACCGCCGGGCGGCCCGCCACAGGTTTTGAAGACCAGGACATCCACCGGGACGTATCCGCTCTCCAGGAGCGCGCAGCTCGCGCGCTACCCAATCGTACTCTATTGCACGCGCTCTATTGCACAGAATCGATGCGCCAGTTCTCCCCCTGTTTGACCAGGTTCAGTGTGCGCTGCACGACGCTGCCGTCGGCGTAAGTGAGATTGGCCTGCATGATTGTGTTGTTTTCGCCGGCTGAAAGGGTGTTGACCTCGAAACGATTGAACAACGCGGTGAGGTTGAGGATTGCCAAAACCGACCGTCCGGCGCGCACTTCGGCCTGCAAATTGGCGGAGAAGTAGGCTGCCGCGCTGACGCCGTTGGGATCGCGGATGACGGCGTAGAAAAAGTCGATGGCTGCCTGAATGGCATTGGGCGTGCTGACCGCGCCAAAATCGGCGATGAGGGTCGGGGCCGGCGATGGGGTGGGGATGGCCGGTGTGTCGGTCGGCTGTGGGGCGGCACTGTAGCTGAAATCAGCCAGCGCGCGGACGGCCTCATCTTCGCTTGCCAGCAGGATCACCAGCGATGACTCTGTGATTGGGCGTCCATCGGGCCAGGTGGCCGGCATGATGAAAGTCAGATCGATCGCGCCTTGCCCATTTGTGACGCCGCTGGCATACACGCGCTCGCCTGCGCCGACGCCCGGCCTGCCCAGCCTGACCACCAGCGGCGTGTTGGCCGGGAAACCGCTGCCGCGCACCCGCACTTCCAATCCCGCCCTGCCGGAGGCCGGC
>Ga0308414_1003297_pt1 | contig 10312 bp, 12 predicted proteins | sample HotsprSampleOS50_FD_205667 | JGI IMG/M metagenome (GOLD analysis project Ga0308414, IMG submission 205667) | Hot spring phototrophic mat microbial communities from Octopus Spring, Yellowstone National Park, Wyoming, United States - 20090730_OS50 ...
CAATAGATCCACCTCCAAAAGGGGAAAACCAATTATAAAAAGAATTATTAATGTTAAAATTAGGAAGAGTTGAATTTAGTGGATGTACTGTCCAAGAGTTTCCACTATTGGTTGATACGAAAATTCCTTGATTAGCAGTAATCGCAAAAACATTATTACTATCAACTGCCAAACCTTTAATTTGTAAACTGCCTAAACCATTGTTTACTGCAGTCCATTGTGCTTTTATACTTAAAGGAAAAAGCACTAGTATGAGAATGAATAATTTTTTCATATTTAACTCCTTATTTTTATGATTTAATAGTTTTGTTTGATTCAATGTTAATATTCTTTTTAAATAAGATAAATACGGCAAATGGACTATTTTTACTTAAGAGTTTTAAGGATTTTATTTTGAGTTATTACAAGTTATTAAATTGTTAAATAATATTTTTTGATGAGAGTTTATTTTCTATCAATTTTAAATCTGATTATAATGAATTTCTATTTTGCAGAAATGAGTTTAGCTCAGCAAAGCAAACTTTCAAAATCTGTAAATGAAATTTCAAATTACATTGCATCAAAACAATTTTTTGAAGTCAGAAATACATCTGGAGATTTAGCGTCAGTTGATTCGATTTATCTGAAAGCTTTAAAGATAAATAATAATGACTACAGCGAAACACTGCTTTCTTTAATGTTTGCAACCGTGCCTTATCGTGAAGTTCCAATTGAACTGCCGCTGTTCAATGTTATAGTAAACTATCCGTTAATATCTGCTGACGAAGATATTTTCAATAAGAAAAATGAAAATCTACCACGCTATTTTTTTATAGATACTCCTGAAAATGATTATGGCGACCTCGATAAACTTGCACATTTTTTTGGAAGTGCTTTTCTTTCATACGAATCAAATATCTTTGATTTAGGTGAGCTAATTGGTTATTTTGTGGAAGCTTTTGAAGAAAGTTTTAAAGTTCAAAGCAATATTGATTACAGAGATATCGATGTTAATTATTACGGAAGACTTTTCGGCAAACTGCTTAAAAAAGACAAGACAATTTTACCATCACAAATTTTATTATTTCGGTCACTAAATTTTTTTAGATTTGTATTATGAAACCTGTACTAATCATTGATGATGAAAAAGAAATATGCGACAGCATAAGCATGATTCTTGAATATGAAGGCTATGCTGTTGATTCAACAACAAGTGCAATTGAAGGATTAAAAAAATTTAACGAGCAGGATTTTTCTGCTGTTCTGTTAGATATTCAAATGCCTGAAATGAATGGTTTTGAAGTTCTAAAAAAAATTAAAGAAGCAAAACCTTCAACATCAGTTATAATTATTTCTGCACACGGCAGCGTTGAAAATGCAATTAAAGCAACACGACTTGGTGCATTTGATTTTCTCGAAAAACCAATTGACCGTGATAAACTTTTGATCAGCGTGCGAAATGCTACTGAGCAAGCGACACTAAAAGAAGAGAATGAAGAGATAAAGAAAGCTTTTGTTGGAGAAGGTGAAATTCTTGGCAGGAGTAAAGCCATACAAAAAATTCTTGAGCTCATTGACAAAGTGGCACCACTTGAAACCAGAGTTTTAATTACCGGTGAAAATGGAACAGGGAAAGAATTAGTCGCAAGAGCAATTCACAAAAAAAGTGAAAGAAAAGATAAACCATTTATTGAGGTTAACTGTGCAGCCATTCCCAATGAACTCATTGAATCAGAATTATTTGGTCACGAAAAAGGTTCATTCACTGGAGCTGTTTCACAGAGAATCGGAAAGTTCGAGCTTGCAAACAAAGGAATAATTTTCCTTGATGAAATTGGTGATATGAGTTTGCAGGCACAGGCAAAAGTTCTCAGAGCAATTGAAGAAGGAAGAATTGAAAGAGTCGGTGGTGGGAAAAAAATTGATGTTGATGTAAGGATTATAGCTGCAACAAATAAAAATCTGCTCGAAGAAATTCACAAAGGAAATTTCCGAGAAGACTTATATCATAGATTGAATGTCATTCCAATTCACGTTCCACCTTTAAGAGAAAGGATTGAAGATATTCCGATTTTAGTGGAGCACTTTTGCAAAGAAATAACAACTAAGCATAAGAAACCTTCGGTCCGCTTTAGCGAAGATGCAATTAAAATTCTACAGGCACAACCTTGGACAGGAAATGTAAGAGAGCTTAGAAATATTGTAGAACGAATTATAATCATTGTTGATAAAAGAGAAATAACATCAAAGGATATAGATTTTCTGTTTACCGGAACTCAGGCATCACTTGATAATCTGATTGATACAAGCAATTCATTCCAGGAATTTAAAGAAAAAGCTGAAAGAGCTTTTATCCTCAAGCAACTAAAAGCAAATGATTGGAATATCAGTAAGACTGCAGAAATACTTGATATCCAACGAAGTCACCTTTACACCAAAATGAGAAAATATGGAATTGAAAAGGAGGAGTAAAAATGTCAACTATCTTTTCAAAAATTATAAACAGAGAAATTCCCGCTGACATTGTCTATGAATCAGAAAATGTTCTTGCATTCAAAGACATTCGACCTCAAGCTCCTGTTCATATACTTATAATTCCTAAAACTGAAATTCCAAAAGTAACTGACATCAAAGGTAAAGAACACGCTCAATTGCTTGGAGAGATGTTCGATGCAGCAAATAAAATTGCAAGAGACTTGGGAATCACTGAAGATGGATTTCGTTTAGTTTTCAATTGCGGCAATAATGGTGGACAGGAAGTTTACCACCTGCATATGCACCTTCTTGGCGGCAGAAAAATGAATTGGCCTCCGGGGTGATAAGAAAAATTTAATGATAGCGTGACTTCAATTATTAAATTCAGATTAAGCTCAAATTATAAAAGATTTTTTCATTTGAATGATTACTGCTAAGCTTAATAATTTGTTATCTATGTCCAAATTATCTTATTCTAACAGAGTTTAAAGAATGAAAACCCATCATAAAATAATTCTTGGTGATAGCCGAAGGATGAATGAATTGAAAGACAATTTGGTTCATCTAATCATTACTTCTCCCCCATATTGGCAACTTAAAGATTATGGTTCATCAAATCAGATAGGTTTCAATGACAGCTATGAGAATTATATTAACAACTTAAATCTTGTCTGGAGCGAATGTTATCGTGTATTGCATTCTGGTTGCAGATTATGTATAAATATTGGGGATCAGTTTGCAAGGTCAGTTTATTATGGTAGATATAAAGTTATTCCAATAAGAGAAGAAATAATCAAATTTTGTGAAACGATAGGTTTTGATTATATGGGTGCAATCATCTGGCAAAAGGTAACAACTTCCAATACAACTGGCGGTGGTGTTCAGATGGGCTCTTATCCATATCCAAGAAATGGAATATTGAAACTTGATTATGAGTTTATATTGATCTTTAAAAAACTTGGAGAAAGTCCAAAACCAACCAAAGAACAAAAAGAACTCTCTAAGCTAACACCAGAGGAATGGAATTCATTTTTTGTGGGTCATTGGAATTTTGCTGGTGTAAGGCAAAATGGGCATCTCGCAATGTTTCCAGAAGAATTACCAAGGCGATTGATTAAAATGTTTTCTTTTGTTGGGGAAACAATTCTCGACCCATTTTTAGGTAGCGGCACGACCACTTTAGCTGCAAAAAATTCGTATAGGAATTCTGTTGGTTATGAAATTAATCCCGAATTTATACCAATTATCAAAACTAAATTAGAGGTTCATCAAAAAGACTTATTAGAAACAACATTTGAATTTATTGAGCAAGAACCTCTAAAGCTGAATTTTGAAAATGAAATTCAAAGACTTCCATACATCTTCAAAGATCCTCATTCACTCGACAAAAAAGTAGATCCTAAACAACTTCAATTTGGTTCTCGCATTGATTTGAATGGAAATACTAAAAGAGAAGAATTTTTTACAGTTAAAGAAATAATAAGTCCAGAGAAAATTAAACTAGACAAAGATTTGATAGTAAGACTTATCGGCGTTCGAGAAAACAAAGAGAAATGTAGCGAAGCAAAAAAATTCTTAACTGAAAAAGTTAAGGGGAAAAAGGTATTTATAAAATTTGATAATGTAAAATATGATAATGAAAATAACTTGTGCTGCTACCTTTATTTAGAAAACAAAACATTTATAAATGCTCATTTAATTAAAAATGGTTTGGTGTTTGTTGATAATGATTCAAATTATAAGTATAAAGAAAAATTCAATAAACTTTTAAATAACATTTTAATAAATGAAAACAATTAAAATTCCCAATTCTGAAATTCTATCTTTGTTAGAAGCAGACACATTAACTTTTCCAAAATATGCAACACAAATTATAAATCTCGCAAATCAAAATGCACAAGGGACTAGACCTTCTGTCGTTGGACAAATGAGTGAACTTATTCAAGAATTCAAAGGCAGTAAATTAAAAGATTGGGAGGAGTGGTATCTGAATAAGCATCCCGAAGCCTTAAAGATTGCTACAGATAAAATTTTTGAAATGATTGAAAACTTTAAGGATGTTATGACACAAATTGATAGAGATATGATTGAAAGTTGGGTTCGAGATCTTGTAATTATTAAAACCTTTGTTGGTTTAAAATTTCAGGAAGCAATACTCAAAAAAGTTGCAAATCATTTAAAAGTGCCTTACAGACTTGCTAAACCTGAAGAAGAATCACAAGGTATTGATGGATACCTTCAAAGTATTCCAGTAAGTATTAAACCAATTTCATATTTTATTAAGAAATCTCTTTCCGAAAAAATTGATGTTCCAATAATTTTCTATGAAAAAGTGAAAGATGGTATTAAAATAACTTTTGATGAGAAGTTAATAAATTAAGTTCGAATTGTAATATTCATAAGAACCCAAATTAACCACCACCAAATTTTAACTTATCATAACCAAATTTATCTCGTACTTTTGTTATTGCCTTCAGCATTTTTCTTCTTTTGATTTCTATATCATCAAACAAAAATTCCTGTTCACTTGCAGGTGAAAAGTTAGTTAAACCAATTCCAATCAGTCTGACTGCAACACGACGGGTTTTTGCTTTCTTCAGTAATTCCCAAGCAGTCTCAAAAACAATTTTATCGTCATCAGTTGGTTTAATAGTTTTTGAACGAATTAAAGTTTGAAAATCAATATAACGAAGTTTAATCTCAACGGTTGATGCTTCCCATCCTCTTTTACGAAGAGATTGACAAACTTTACCTGTAAGATAGAATAAAGTTCGCTTCAGTTCTTCATCACTTGTAACATCTTTTCCGAATGTCGTTTCTCTTGAAATACTTTTTCGTTCTCTCTGAATTGTAAGATACTCCGCACCTTCACCGTTAGCTTTTTTCCACAAATCAACTCCATACTTACCAAATGCAATTGAAAAATAATCAGATGGTAATTTTGTAATATCACCAATGCGATAAATTCCTCGCGAGTTGAGCTGCTCTTTCATAACTTTTCCAACACCTGGAATTGTTTCAACAGGCATTGGCGCAAGAAATTCTTTCTCCATTCCAGGAATAATAAATGTTATTCCTTTTGGCTTCATACAATCAGATCCAATCTTTGCAATAGTTTTGTTGCTTCCTATTCCGATTGAACAAGGCAAAGAGAGTTTATTCCATATTTCCTCCTGTAGTTTTGAAGCAAAGGCAAACATCGAACCGTACATTTTTTGTGTGCCGGTCATATCAAGATAAAATTCATCGATTGAAGCTTGTTCAACCAAAGGGGCATATTGTTCAAGAATATTTTTAACAGCTTGAGAGTATCTTTCATATTCTTCAAAATGTCCGTGAAGATAAATTCCATGCGGACAGAGACGATAGGCAGTTCTAATCGGCATTGCAGAATGTAATCCATAAGCGCGTGCTTCATAAGAGCAAGCGGCAACAACTCCCCTTCCATACTTCGGATCACCACCAACAATTACAGGTTTGCCGTTCAACTTCGGATCGAGAATTCTCTCTACAGAAACAAAGAAAGCATCAAGGTCGAGGTGAAAGATTGTACGCATAAGTCCTCATAGCTAATGGCACGCTGATGACACAGATTTAACTGATTTACGCTGATTTAAATCTGTGTTTATCTGCTTAATCTGTGTCATCAGTGTGCTATTTCTTCTTCGTGTTAGTAAAAATCTTTCTTCTTATTTCTGGTTTCTTACCAAAATTTAAAAGTAAACCAACTTCTATCTCAGTTGCCTTTAAATAATTTATAAGTTGCAGTTCATGTTCTTCGATTAAAGCATCAACGGCTTTTAATTCAATTATAACCTTATCCTCAACTATTAAATCTGCAAAATATTCGCCAACTAATTTATCTTCATAATAGACTTTAATTGGTTTTTGTCTTTCAACAAATAAACCACTCTTGCTTAATTCAAATAATAAAGCATTCTCATAAACCTTCTCAAGAAATCCAAATCCCAAAGTATTATAAACCTTATAAAAGCAAGAAATAATATTAGATGTTAATTCTTGATGTAAATATTCACTCATAATTTATTTCCTAAATTTGTTTTAATCTGTGATTATCTGCTTAATCTGCGTCATCAGCGTGCTATTACCCTTCAGTTCATCAGTATTTCTTGCAGACGTGGATAAGCTTTAACAATCGTTTCCGGCATCTCTACTTTTGTTCTTTCCTCAAGCAGATGGATTAACTCGAATGCATTTGCAACTGCATCACCTTGAGGATGATTATTCATTATAACATTTATCTCTTTAATTTTAACTTTAACTTGAACTTGAACTTTAACCTCAAGAGATTTTATCTTCTGAGCAATTTCAATCAGTTCACCGGGTGAGTAAAGATAATGATATCGCGAGCTTTGCTCTTCGTAAGTTTGTTCTTTCCCAAAATTCGAAAGCGACTTTTTCCACGCTTCGACATTTCTTCCGTGAAAACGAATGTATGCTTTGTCATTTGTTACAATTGGTTCGAATGGAATGGACTGCCCTATTTGTGGTTGATCAATTGTGCAAAGTGTTAAATCATTCTGCTTAAAAAATTCCAATGCACGATTGTTTCTCCAGCTTGAATGACGAACTTCAACAAAACAACTGATATCCGGAAAAATATCTTTTATCTTTTGAATATGCTGAACGGAGCTGCCATCAAAAGCAAATGAATAAGGAAATTGAATAAGTAAACCACCAAGTCGTTCAGCTTTTCTGAGTAAATCCAGATTGTAACGAACAGATTTTATATTCTGTTCATCAAACTTTTTTTTATGAGTAAAATCCTGATGAAGCTTGATGTGAAAGATAAAATCATCTGCGTTATCAACTTTTTTAATCCAGCCCTCAACAATTTTAGGACTGATGTAAGTATAATAAGTTGAATTCACTTCAACACAATTGAAGTAATGAGAATAAAACTGAAGCCAGTCAAATCCACCGGATTGATTTTTAGGATAAAAGTTTGGCACCCAATCTTTGTAAGACCAGCCGGCAGTTCCGATGTAATATTTGGTTGTCATAATCGTAAAAGTGTTTATTTGAGCTAAATATAGTAAGTTAACAATAGTGTTAATTATCTATATTTAGCTAATGAAAGAATATTTATTAAATAAATCAAACAAATTATTTCTTACTGTAAGCGATATAGCCAATAATTTATCAATCAGTAAAGAATCAGCTAAAGTAACAGCAAATCGTTATGTAAAATCTGGTTCATTAATCAGGATCAAAAGAAATTTATACATAACATCAGAAAATTTCAGAAGACTAAACGAACCGGAATTATTCCAAATTGCAAATTTTATTGAAGTTCCTTCATACATTTCATTAACCACTGCATTAAGTTACTATGGAATAACAACACAGCAGTTACAAAATATTATCGAATCAGTCTCATTAAAGCGCTCCAAAGTTCAGACAGTGCAAAACATTCAGTTCAACTATTATAAAGTCAAAAAATCATTTTACACTGGTTTTCAAATGAGCGATAACTTTTTTATTGCACAACCTGAAAAAGCATTTGCCGATGCTGTTTATCTTACTTCAATCGGGAAATACAGTATTGATTTTGAATCAATTAATTATAAGAAACTTAACATCAATACAGTTACACAGTTTATTGAAGCAATAAACTCAAGTTCAATAACAATTAATTTTTGGAACAGACTATGCAAACGCTACAAAATCTAGAAATTCTGGAAATTGAAACTTTGGAATTATTAAACAGTATCCGTGTTCTTGAGTTTCTCTATTTTGGTGGAGGAACAATGCTTCGCCTGTGTCATAATCTTAATCGCTATTCAACTGACCTTGGTTTCTGGTTAGATATTTCAGCTGACAGCAAACAGATTTATAAATCTATCCGTAATGTTTTATCTGATAACTATAAGCTAACCGACTCGATGAATAAAAGAAACACTTTGCTTTTCGAGTTCAAATCCTCATCAGTTAATCGCTCATTAAAAATTGAAATCAGAAAAGAGCAAATAGATTTTGATTGGGAATACAAAATTGCTTTTTCAAAATTCACTACTAAACAAGTAATGGTAAAAGCATTAACGCTATCACAAATGATGAAAAATAAATTCGAAGCTTTACTCTCCCGAAAAATTATTCGTGATGCCTTTGATATTGAATTTCTGCTGATGAGAGGGATTGAACTTCCAAGTGATAAAGAGAAACTTCAAGCAGCGCTTCAGATAATCAATAATTTCAAAGAACAGGATTTCAAAGTAACATTAGGTTCTATTCTCGATGAAAAAGAAAGAAACTATTATTTAAAGAACAGATTTAAACTCTTAAAAGAGGAATTAACAAAAAACATCAATCAACCAGATTAAATTTTACTAAATCAGATTTCCCTATCCTGCTTTTTTAGTCATACTTCTGTAAACTCCAACTACAATTCCCACAATCTTAAATGAAGGATGCTTCTTATCAATTACAATTGTTTTGTAATCCGGATTTTCAGAGACAAGTTCAATCTCATTTTTCTTTTTGTAGAATCGCTTTACCACAGCGGCGTCATCAAGAATTGCAACAACAATCTGTCCGTTTTTCGGTTCAAGGTTAGGATTAACAATAACAATATCGCCGCTAAAAATGTAAGCATCTTTCAAACTATCGCCTTTTACTCTAAGCAGAAAAGAATCTTTCGGCATTCTTGCAATTGTGGGTAGTTCAACGGTATCAATTGCATCGGGATAAATTGTTAATGGATTTCCAGCAGCAACTTCACCAAGCACAGGTCTCGGAATGAAAAATTTATCCTCAACTGTAATTTCAATTGCACGGGAAAGTTTCGGATTTTTTTTAATATATCCTTTCCTTTCAATTGCCTGAAGATGCTGTTGAACAGTTGCACGATTCTTATATCCAAAGTGTGAAGCAATTTCCGCAAGAGTTGGAGGAATGCCTTTCGATATTTTCTGTTCAATCAGATAATCGAGAATCTTTTTTTGAATTTCTGTTAATTCAGTTTTCATAGTTTATCTCGGGTTAAAGATTAAGATTAAGAGTAAGATTAAGAGTAAGAGTAGGAGGATGAGTAAGAATTGGTTAATTATTGATACTCAGCTCAAATCTTAATCTTACTCTTACTCTTAATCTTAATCTTACTTAAAATACCATACATTTGTATGGTAAACTTAAAGTCCAGAGGAATAAAAGTCAAGTTAAATTTACAAGCAGAAGAGTTTTAGGTTATAAAGAGCTTAGTTTGAGAGAATTTTATCTAAAGATTCAATAATTCTTTCTTTAAATATTGGTTTATCAATAAAACTATTGAACCCGGCAGCTATAAATCTTTCCTTGTTACCCGGAAGAATATAAGCAGTAGAGGCAAATATCGGGATATTTTCATAACCAGGAATTTTTCTAATCATCTTGAGTGCATCTAATCCGTTATATTCTCCCTCAAGATTAATATCAATAACAATAAAATCAAATTTTCGGTTTTCAAGATGAGCAAGGGCTTCTTCAAAACTTGGTGCGACGACAATTTCTTTCAACTCTTTTAATTGTACTTTGAATAAGACCTGAGAGTCAATTTGATCTTCAATATATAAACAAGTTAATTCTGATAAATTAATTTTGGGAACTGAATATATTATTTCCTCAGTTTTCTTGGATGTTTGTTGTTTATCTATATTCTTTGTGTCTGATTCTTTTTTAGTAACATCTGGGATTTCAGAAATAATAAACTGCTTGCTTTCTATTTTGTTTTTCTCTTGACTTTGACAGTTTGAAGTTATAAGTTATTGATATACAAGCACTTATAAAATCGTGCAAGCACTACCACATTATTTATAATATTGATATATAGCCTTATGCGAAGTCACATCTTTTGGCACGA
>Ga0308414_1003300_pt1 | contig 10309 bp, 6 predicted proteins | sample HotsprSampleOS50_FD_205667 | JGI IMG/M metagenome (GOLD analysis project Ga0308414, IMG submission 205667) | Hot spring phototrophic mat microbial communities from Octopus Spring, Yellowstone National Park, Wyoming, United States - 20090730_OS50 ...
TTTTGCCAAGGGCTTTGCCATGACCGGCTGGCGCCTAGGGTACATGGGTGCGCCCAAATTTATCGCCGACGCGTGCTGCAAAATACAAGGGCAAGTCACCAGCGGAGCGGCTGCTTTTAGCCAAAAGGCCGGCGCCTTGGCCCTGTCGGGCGACCTTAGCCCTACGCGCGCCATGCGGGAGGCCTTTCTTCGGCGCCGCGATTTGGTACTGTCTTTATTGAGAGAAATACCCGGTATTCGGGCCAACCATCCGGAGGGCGCTTTTTACGTCTTTCCCGATATCAGCGAGTTTTTTGGAAAAAGCGACGGCCATATCGTTTTGCAAAATGCCGACGACTTTTGCGACTACATCATGAACTGCGCTCACGTTGGCTTGGTGTCGGGAACGGCTTTTGGCGACCCGAGCTGCTTCCGCCTGAGCTACGCCGCCTCGGAGGAACAGCTGCGCGAGGCCATCCGGCGCATGAAGGCGGCACTCGAGCGCCTGCGCTCATAGGCTCGGCGGCAAAAACACGCTCTTTTTTGGGCGGCCGGTTTACCTTTAGCTTATCTTTCGTACGCGCGGGCGAAACCCTCGGCAGGGCGCCGTTGCGCGCCGCTTTTGTATGATGGAGAAGGTAAACCGGAAGAGTGCCCGGCTGTGGGTTCGAGGTCTTCTGTTAGTCTTTCTGCCTGTTGCCGTTTTCGGCCAGGTAGAAGAGCCGACGACGGGCGAGCTGTTGGAGAGTTTTTTTCGAGAAAGCGAGCAGGTCAATGAGGCGGAGGCGCAAATGTTCTTAGAGTTTTTAGAAAATGCCCGGCGCCGCCCGCTCGACCTCAACCGCGCGGGCCGCGAAGAGCTGTACGCCCTTCGGATGCTGAGCCAGTTGCAAATAGAGAGTTTTTTGCAGTACCGCGAGCAGTTGGGTCCGCTGCTGAGCATACAAGAGCTTCAGGCGGTTCCGGGTTGGGAAGTGGCCGACATTCGCCGGGTGCTGCCTTATGTAGGGGTAAACACGTCTATCGATGAGCGCTACGGCTCGGTATGGCAGGGTCTTTGGCGCGGGCGCAGCGAGTTGTTATTGCGCTGGGGGCGGCCGGTGCCTTGGGCTGTGCGCTCGGCGGAGGGCAGTCCGGATGCCCTAGGCATGCGCTTTACGCACATTTTCGGGCGGCGCTTGCGCTTTGGCTTTACTGCCGAAAAAGACCCGGGGGAGGCCTTTTTTCGAGGCAGCAACCCGCGGGGTTTTGACTTTTACAGCGGGCACTTTTACGTGCAGCAAACGCACTCGGTAGTGCGCGCTGTTTTGCTGGGCGACTATTCGGTGCAGTTGGGCCAGGGTCTTCTTCTGCAGACCCGTTTCGCTCCGGGCAAGAGTGCCGAGACCATGTCTATTGTGCGCGGCGGAGGAGCGTTTGCTCCCTACACGGCCTTTGGCGAGGCGCTTTTTTTGCGCGGCGGAGCCGTTACCCTGCAGCTTGGGCGCTGCTGGGAGGTCACGGCGCTATTTTCTCACCGGCGGCGCGACGCCAACTGGCGCGAGGTGCTCGATTCGGCCGGTCTCGCTCCGGAAGAGCGTTTTTTCACCTCACTGCTGAGCTCCGGCCTGCACCGTACACCGGCGGAAATCCGCGGCGAAGGCGCCGTGGGCGAAAGCGTGCTCGGAGCGGTGCTGGCCTATCGCCGTCGAGAGGCCCACCTGGCCGTGAATGCCGTAGACATCCGATACGACACACCTTGGCGCCCGACACCGGCTTTGTATCGGCTATACGCCTTTCAGGGGCGACGCCTCACTGCTTTTAGCGCCGACTATTCCTGGCGTCGGCGCAACTGGTACGCCTTTGGTGAAACGGCGTACAGCCTGGGTGGCAGTATGGCCACTTTGAACGGGCTGCTGTTCAGCACCGACCCGCGTGTTACCCTTGCTCTGCTGCACCGCTACTTCGACCCGCGCTACCAGGCCTTCTATGCTGCTCCGTTTGCAGAGACCTCCGGAGCTACCAACGAACACGGCTTGTACACCGGTATAGAGATGCGTTTCGGGCGCACCTGGCAAGTCAACGCCTACGCCGATGCCTGGCGGCACCCGTGGCTGCGCTTTGGCACCAACGCTCCTTCCCAGGGGCGCGAATACCTGGGGCGGGTAATTTGGACACCCAAGCGCGGCGTGTCGTTCTATGCGCTGTGGTTTAGCGAAACAAAAGAGCGCAACTCCGCCCAAAGCTCGGAGAGTGCCCTGGTAGAGCACCGGCGCCGGCGCCTTCGCCTGCACGCCGCTTATCGCGTAGGCGGAGGTGTAGAAATGCGCAGCCGCGCGGAGTGGACGCGCTTCTCTGTAGCCGATGCGCCCTTTTCGCGCGGTTTTTTGGCCTACCACGAAGTGCTAGTGCGCCCCCTGCAAAGCCGCCTGTCCGGCCTGGGGCGATTCGTCATCTTCGACACTCAGGACTACGACGCGCGCATCTATGCTTTCGAGAACGACCTGTTCGCCGCCGTCAGCATCCCCGGCTTCGCCGGGCGCGGCTCGCGTTACTTCATTAACCTGCAGTGGCGGGTGGCGCCCTGGCTCCGCCTGGAGGCGCGCTACGAGCAAACCGTCCAGCGCATACCCTCCAGCCCTTCTGGAGCCGTTGGGCGTTTCAGCGAATGGAAAATACAGGCGCGCATCCGCCGGAACGACGATCCAGCGTCCTGACCCGCCTACCTCTGCATGGCGCGCATGGGCTCTTTGCGAAAAGGAATGGGCTTCCACGGCAGCACCTCCGCCTGAGCCGACCCTTCTTTAAGGTAAACAGCAGCCCTCATAGGAACATTTCGATACACGGTCTTAGGTGCCTGAGGACGAGGCCATTGGACTTCGACAAACTCAATGCGCTCGGCATCGCCTAGCCCTATTTCTTGGCGCAGCGAAGAGGAGCCAAAGCTACCACCCGTGCCCACCGTAGCATAAATGTCGCGCATAGAACCGTCAGGGCGCCGTACGGCTACGCGAATGCGGGCACCGATAGCGTCGCGGTTGCACGTGGTACCTTCCAGCACCAGCGTAATCCAGCCGTTGGCGTTACCCGGGTTTTCGTATAAGATGTTGTAACCCAGGTCTCCTTCCACCGCCCCACCCACTACAAGGTAAAGGTCCTGGTCGCCGTCTTGGTCGATATCGGCAAAGGCCACGCCGTGCCCTTTTTGCAGATGACCAAAACCACTCATTGAAACATCCTCAAAGCGCTTGCCCTCTATGTTGCGGAAGGCCCGATTGGGGATAAGCGAGCGCAGGTCGGGCTTGCCCGTGCCCAGGTAGATATCCGGCCAGCCGTCGTTATCGAAGTCGCCGAAGTTGTTACCCATGGCATACGTGACGGTGTGTAAGCCCAGCGCTTGATGTACGTCGGTGAACGTTCCGTCGCCGTTGTTGCGGTACAGGCGCAGCCAGTCTCCTTCCGGCTGTTTACCCAAATATTCCATCACCAGGGGCGATACGGTGGGGTCTTCGTAGTTGGGCGGAAAGTTGGTTGTCAAAATATCTTCCCAGCCGTCGTTGTTATAGTCGAAGAAGAAGGCCGGAAAGCTGGTCATCGGATAGAACGTCTGGGTGCGGTTGGCCACATTTTCAAAATACCAGCGCCTATTACCCTCGCCGCAGCGATTGATCAGGAGCAAATTTTGGCCCATCAGGTTACTTAGATAGAGGTCAGGGCGCCGGTCGTTGTTGACATCGCCCCAAACGGCGGCTTTAAAGAAGCCGTAGTAGTCTACTCCTGCCTCGGCTGCTACATTGGTGAAGGTGCCGTCGCCGTTGTTGCGATACAGCTCACAGCGGTTGGGCCGATTGGGGTCGTAAGTCTCGTTGGCGATGAACAGGTCCAACCAGCCGTCTCCGTCGAAGTCGGCCCAATCGGCAGCCTGCGTGGGGAAGAAAGAGAGCAGTCCAGCCTCAATGGTTACGTCGGTGAAGGTGCCGTTGCCGTTGTTGCGCAGCAGCGAATTGGGGTGCATGCCCGAAAAGAGCCAGGCGCCGCGCAGGATGAGGATGTCGCGGTAGCCGTCGTTGTTATAATCCGCGTGGATGGCGTTCAAGCCGCTAAGGATTCCCATGAGATTGGCGGCTTCGGTTCGATCGCTAAAGGTCCCGTCGCCGTTGTTTACGAAATAGCGTGCTTGGTCGCCCAGTCCGTAAGCCGTGACGAAAATGTCAATGTCGCCATCGTTGTCGAAGTCTTCCAGGCACACGCCACCAGAGATGCCGCGCACATCTACGCCCAGCGAGATGGCCACGTCGCGAAAGCGCAACCGATCACCCGAGGTGAAAATATGGGCGGGTAGCCGAAGCGCAGGTGGGACGCTATCCGGCCATTGCCCCAGCGTCATGTAGGCTAAGTTCAGCAACCACAGGGTCTGATAATCGTCTGGAAATACTTCCAAAATACGCCGATAAATCTTGACGGCATTCTCTGGGCCGGTGCGCAGGGTGTATACTCCTCCACCCGAAATAGGAAGAATACACGATTCTGGGTTGTGTGTGTCTACACAGTTCTGCTGCTCTCCCAGGCGCATATAGCAGAGCGCCAACAGCTCATGCAAGATTTTGGTTTGCTCGTTGAGCACGCCGCCGGTCAGGTCGATAAGCTCTTTGAACTGCACCAGGGCGCTCTCATTTTTGCCCGCCTTGAGCAGTTCTACCGCATAATTGAACTTGTTGGATATGTGCTCTTGCCCTGTCGTGCGGCTCATTCGCTCCAGGTAAACGGCCGCCCGCCCGCTGTTGAGGTGCAGGTATTGCAGCGGGTCTGCGTTCCGCCTAATGCTGTCCAAAATCGCCACCATCCGCCGGTGACCATCTGAAACCGGCGATAACGACGGTTGACACCCTTGCTGTGCCGTCCACTCGAGCCCAAAGAGCCCTATAAGCAAACCCAAAGGAAAAAGTCTTCTGACGTTCATATAGCATCCAAGTAGTCGGCAAAATTCCTCGACATACCGGCTTAAAAATGCCCTATACGGCTACCTCCTAAGAGAAGGCTCTTCGATAGCAGAAGGGAGAGCACTACGCTACGAAAAAAGCCCGGCGACTTCTTCCTCACCAGGCTTTTTTTCTCTTTTCTCTACACGGGCGGCTTATTCCATTTCCGCTTCTTCCAGTTCTTCTTTTCCCTTCTCCGGGCGAGCGAAGGAGAAACCGTAGTTCGACAGGATCTTCTCTTTTAACTCTTTGCGCGCAAAAAAGATGCGGCTTTTCACAGTGCCCAACGGCAAGTTCAAGTGGTCGGCAATCTCCTGATACTTGTAACCCTCGAAGTGCATGAGAAAGGGAATGCGGGTATTGTCGTCCAAAGCGGCGACCAGCGCATTTAGCTCCTTTAGCGTTATTTCGCTCTCGGCCGAGTTACCTACAGCGTGACTTCCGGAGTTCAAATAGAACTGGTTGTCCGTGGTGTCGATGATGGTGTTCGCCTTCACTTTCCGCCGGTAGTTATTGATAAAGATGTTCTTCATAATGGTGAACATCCACGCCTTGAAATTCGTCCCCGGACGGAATTTATCTCGGTTGGCTAAGGCGCGATAGGCGGTCTCCTGATAAAGGTCTTTTGCCTCTTCCGAATTTTTGGTCAAATTATAAGCGAAGGTCTGCAACATGCTTGTCAGGTCGCTTAGCCGGCAATTAAACTCCGTTATCGTCATGGCGTACTTTTTTGACGTGTAAGATGATGCAAAGGTATGTCGTGTTCAACTTTCACGCAACATCTCTTAGACATTTTAAGTGTAAAAAATTAGCAAATTTAGGTGTTTTGAATTGGTTTTTTGTATAAAAAATTGAAAATTAGTATTTTATAAAGTTTGGACAAATTCTACTTTTAATATTTTTTTCAAAAAAAAATGAAAAAGACGAGCGGCTTTCAAAGGCGAACATCTTTTGGGTAGCACACGAAGTACTTGGTAACGGTTTGGGTGTATAGGGGCACTTCCGAGCATTCGTCTACAGGAAGCACACGTCCGCTTTTAAAAAGGATGTTTATTTTTTCTTCGGAAGGGTTGTATAGGCGATTGCTGGAAGAGCCGCTAAAGACGAGGTGGTGGCCCCAATTGCCGTAGCGTCGGATGGCGGCTTGGCGCAACCGAGAGAGGTAATCCGGCTCGACGGGTAAGGTGTACCATTCCAGGCGAAACAGGCGTCGCTCTACCAGGCCTTTGGCCAGAAGAGCCAGCATGGGGTCGTCGTGTGCACACCATGCTTTGATAGAGGCGTCTATATCGGTGTCGTCCAGCAGGGCGAACCGGCGAATGACCTGGTCGGCGGAGAGCCGTTCATGTGGGGAGCGGTATAGAAACCAGCGCAAGGGCTCAGAAGCGTACACGCTTACCTTTTGCAGCGCGAGTTGGCGGGCGCGGTGCAGCAGGTGGACGACCATCTGCTCGGCCGAGACGTTGGTTTTGTGCAAGTATACTTGCCAATACATGAGGCGTCGGGCAATGAGAAATTTCTCAATGCTGTAGATGCCCTTTTCCTCTACAACCAACTCGCCCTCGTGCACGGCGAGCATCTTAATAATGCGGTCGTAGCCGATGACACCCTCCGACACGCCGGTGAAGAAGCTATCTCGGTTTAAATAGTCCATTCGATCCATGTCCAGCTGGCCCGATACCAGCTGGTGCAAAAAGCGCTTGGGGTACCGGTCGGTAAAGATCTGAATGGCCAACGCCAAGCGCCCGTCCATCTGGCGGTCGAGTTCTTGCATGAACAGCAGCGACAAGTCTTCGTGAGGCACGTCGATGAGGTTGTGCTCCAGGGCGTGCGAATAGGGGCCATGCCCTATGTCGTGCAACAAGATAGCGGCATTGGCGGCCTGGGCCTCCTCTTCGGTGATCTCGACGCCCTTGCTGCGCAACACCTCTATGGCCGACTGCATCAGGTGCAGGGCTCCCAAGGCATGGTGAAAGCGCGTGTGCAAAGCGCCGGGGTACACGTAATGCGCCAGCCCCACTTGCCGAATGCGGCGCAGACGCTGAAGATAAGGGTGGTCAATCAGCTCCAACAAAAGTCCTTCAGGCACCGAAACGAAACCGTACACCGGGTCATTAAAGATTTTGCGCTTGCGCTGCTGCATGGCGGTCGGTCTTATCGAGCAAAGATAACCGCGCGATTGCACTACCTTCGCATCCACACTCGTTAGTGTCGCTACTTTATGGAAAAAGTCAGAATTCTTTGGGCCGATGATGAGATTGACCTGCTGAAACCGCACCTGATGTTTCTGCAGGGCAAGGGCTACGAGCTGGAAACCGCCACGAACGGCTATGATGCTTTAGAAATCTACCTGGCCAAGAGCAACGAAATAGACGTAGTCTTTTTGGACGAATCCATGCCCGGGCTAACCGGTCTGGAAACGCTTCCTAAGATAAAGGAGATCAATCCGTCGGTGCCGGTAGTGATGATCACGAAAAACGAGGCGGAGCAGGTCATGGAGGAAGCCATTGGGGCGCAAATTGCCGACTACCTGATAAAACCGGTAAACTCTCATCAGATACTGCTGACACTCAAGAAGATACTCGACAACAAGCGCCTGGTTCGGGAGAAAACGGCTTTAGACTATCAGCAGGACTACCGCCAGATGTTCCTCCAAATGACGAGCGGGCTGAATCACGAGGAATGGGTGGAAATGTACCGGCGCATCATCAACTGGGAGCTGCGTTTAGACGCTAACCAGACAGAGGTGGGCGACATCCTGGCCCAGCAGAAACAGCAGGCAAACGTAGAGTTCGGCAAGTTCGTGGTTAAAAACTACTTCGACTGGGTGGATAAAAACAAGGAGGTCGGCCCGGTGATGTCGCATTCCATGATGAGAAAGCACATTTTCCCTCATGTAGGTAAAGGTGTGCCTACCCTCGTCGTATTGTTAGACAACCTGCGCTACGACCAGTGGAAGGTCATCGAGCCTTTTCTCAACGAACTGTTTCGTACGGAGTACGAAGGGTACTTCTACAGCATTCTGCCTACTGCCACGCAGTACAGTCGGAACGCCATTTTTGCTGGCATGATGCCTGCCGACATCGAGCAGTCTTTTCCGGACAAGTGGAAGAACGACGTAGACGAGGGCGGAAAGAACCTATACGAAGACTTTTTTTTCGGAAAACAAATCGAGCGCGTTTTTCGCAAAGGCATCAAATGGGAATACGTCAAGGTCACCAGCGTCGGGCAAGGTAAAGAGTTGCTGGACAACATGCTCAATTACCTGCACAACGACCTGACGGTCATCGTGTACAACTTCATCGACATGCTCTCTCACGCCCGCACGGAGATGGAGGTGCTCAAGGAGCTGGCCGGCGATGAACGCGCTTACCGCTCCCTAACCCGGTCGTGGTTTGTGCATAGCCCGCTATGGGCCGCTTTGCAGCGACTGGAGGGGCGGCAGGCGCAGCTGTTCGTCACTACCGACCACGGCACCATCCGCGTGCAGTCACCCTCTCGCGTCGTCGGCGACCGAGAAACGACCACTAATCTGCGCTATAAAGTAGGCCGAAACCTGCAATACGAGCATAAGGACGTGCTGGCCGTCAAAGACCCCAAACAAGCCGGACTGCCCCGGCCAAACGTCAGCAGTACCTTCATTTTTGCCAAAGAGGATTACTTCTTCCTTTATCCGAATAACTACAACTACTTCTTCAACTACTACAAAAATACCTTCCAACACGGCGGCATTAGCTTGGAAGAGATGATTTGCCCGGTAATCCGCATGCGGAGCAAATAAGCCTTTTTGGGAGTGATGAAACGCCTTTCCTACTGGCTTACCCGCTTGGCCATCGAACTGTTTCGGCCGATGCCCTTTTGGCTTGTGTATCGGCTATCCGACGCACTATCCTTTTTTCTGCAGTACATTGTCGGCTATCGGCGTCGCGTCGTGTGGGATAATCTGCAGCGGGCCTTTCCTCACCGCGATAGGCGGGAACTTCGGCGCATTGCTCGAAAGGCATATCGAAACCTCGCCGATGTCATGCTCGAAACGCTGAAATCATATACCCTGCCGGTGACAGAAATTCAGCGCAGAAGCCGTCCGTTGAACCCGGAGGTGGTCAATCGCCATTTGGATCGAGGGAAATGCGTCATTCTGTGCGGAGGGCACTATGCCAACTGGGAGTACACCGGCATCAGCATGCCTCCGCTGTTTCACGGCCCTACGCTCACCGTTTACAAGCCCATCGCCAACGACTACACCAACGCCCTGGTGAACGGCAAGCGGGCGCGTACGGGCATGGTCATGATCCGCATGGAAGAGACCTTTTCGGTCATGCGTCAATATAAAGAGCACTCGCAACCCGCCGTGTTCATTTTGCTGGCCGACCAGTCTCCGTCCAATCGGAAAGGCGCCCATTGGGTACGCTTTCTGAATCAAGATACCGCCTCTTTGCCCGGAGTAGACGTATTAGCCCGCCGAATGAACTTTCCTGTGGTGTTCTATTACGCCCAACGCAGGCGGCGCGGCTTCTACGAGGTGCATTTTGCCGACCTGTATACCGACGTACACTTGGCCAAAGAAGGAGAAATCACCCAGGCCTTTGCCGACGCCTTAGAGCACATCATCTGCCAAAGACCTGAAAATTGGCTTTGGACACATCGGCGTTGGAAAATGACCCGCGCAAACGACGCAGTGAATACTTTTGTGGACACGCCAGAAGGGTAGCGTCGGTACCGTCTTCGCTGCATCGGCTGCGTCCAGTCGTCTCATCAACCCACCGGCTTATGTATACCGTAAAATTTGGAGGTAAAAAGTCTAAGAAGGGCTCTGTCATGCAGCTGGTCGAGAGCCCCGACCTGGTAGTGGTGCGCACTAAGGGCAACCGCCAACTAGAGGAAGCAACCCTGAGGCGCGAGAGCCAGCAAGCGCTGAGCGAAACCCAACAGGTAGCTGCCTTCCCCGAAGCAGGTGTAAGCGTGCACCGAGTAGTAGCCGAAGACGACCCCGTAGTCAAGCGCGATGAAGTGCGCGCCACGCTTAAAGAAGACGAGAGCATCCGCTTTGCCGGTCGCGTCTTTCAAGACGCCGACAGCGGAAACATTGTGCTGTACACCGAAAACTTCTTCGTCAAGTTTCTCGACGACGTGCCGCCCGAAACCTGTCGGGCCATCTTAGACAAATATCGCCTCGCCGTCAAGAACCAATTGCCTTTTGCGCCCAATGCTTATTTCGTACAAGCCGCCGAGGGCACCGGAACGAAGGTGTTCGAGATGGCGGAGCAGCTCTTAGCCGAAAAAGAGGTGGAATATTGTCACCCCGAACTGGTTCAGGAGCGCCGCTTCAAGGGAGTGCATCCGCTGCAGTGGCATCTGATTCAGACCAACAT
>Ga0308414_1003301_pt1 | contig 10307 bp, 7 predicted proteins | sample HotsprSampleOS50_FD_205667 | JGI IMG/M metagenome (GOLD analysis project Ga0308414, IMG submission 205667) | Hot spring phototrophic mat microbial communities from Octopus Spring, Yellowstone National Park, Wyoming, United States - 20090730_OS50 ...
GTATTGTAAGGAGTAGGAGTAAGGTAATTACCTGCATCAGCACCAGAAAGAGTAATTCCAGAAGCTGTTACTGTTTTGTTGTTGCCAACATTCTTGTCTGAGAATGCAAATGTACCTGTAACATTAACATCATCACCTGCAAAAACCCCACTTAAAGTAATTGTACCTGTTGCTGCTGTTGTCCCATCATAAACCTTGTTGTTAGGTGTTAAATTTAATGTTAAAGATGCAGGGGAAATATCAGCAGTAGTAGTTGTGGAGGAAACAATTGTATAATTTGCGGCATCGGCACCACTTAATGTGATACCAGTAACATTTACTGTTTTACCAGTGCCTACATTTTTATTATCAAATGTAAAAGTTCCAGTTGCAGAGACAACATCACCAGCGACAACATTAAGCAAGTTTATAGAGCCAGTAGCTGCAGTAGTCGCATTGTATGCCTTATTATTTGCAACTGCATTAAAGTTTAGTGCCAATGGGTTTATTGTTAAAGTAACTTCAGTGCGTGTAGCACTTTCGCAGCCATTTTGCAGCGAAGCAACCCAAGCAGTATAAGTGCCAGCATTTTTTTGCGATGGAGCTGAAATTACGTTTCCACCAGTCGGAGCATCATACCAAACAAGTGTTGCACCCATAGGTGGAGTTGCAGTTGCGGTTTTGAAAGTGCCATCGTAGGTGTAAGTATTGCTACCTGCTGTTGGAGCAGCTGGAATTGGATTGATTGTAACAACTATTGAGTTTGAAAAAGTTTCTATATTGTCAAGAGTTGTAACACTTACTTGATAAGACCCAGAAGTTGTAGCCGTATAAGTTGTTCCACTATGAGTAAATGAATTACCATCTTTGTACCAAGTGTAAGTATAATTTGGATTGCCGACTGTGTAAGAAAGATCTACTGAACCACCACCACACAATGTAGTTGGTCCACCAGCAGTTAAAGTTGGAGGTGTTGCACCTGTTTTGAAACCAACAGTGTCCGAGTTCGAACTAATTTTCGAACCATCAACTGCACGAAGGCGGAAATAATATTGAGTTTCTGGGCTTAAGCCAGTAATTGTGAATGGCGAACCCGAAATTGTTAAATTATTATATCCAGTTACAAATGTAGCGAATGTGTTTGTTGTTGAAACATCGAGTCTGTAAGAAGATGCTTGTGGAGAGTTTGGATCAACAAATGAAATTTGGATAGAGTTTTGAGTAGCATTGCTTGTTGCAAGAGTTGTAGGCGGCAATATTCCTGTTTCAAGAGTTCTTGGATTGTTTGGTACACCTGTTACAGTAGCATTATAAGCTATTGGTGGAGGAGTTGCATTATACTCAAAAACGAAGAAATAATAAGTAGAGTTTGGTGATAAATTTGATAAGTTTGTAACTCTGTTGCTTCCCGAAAGAACATCAACTACGTAAGCACCAGTTGTGCCTACCTCAACTTTATTATTCCAGTTACCATCAGCATCGGTATATTCAGCAGTTGTGCTAAGATTTGCAGCAACAGTTGCCCAGTTAATCATACTATTAGTAGTTCCAACAACAACTCTTTTAGCACCATTGCCATTAATCCAACTAAGGCGCGCTGTTGTTGACGTAATGTTGGTAAATGATAGATAACGTGCTTGCACCGTTGGTGCCGAAGCTGAATAAGCTTCGCCAAAGGCAAAAGCAAAAAGTAATGCAAAAATTGCGACAAGTTTTAAATTTTTCATAAAAACTCCTATTATATTGAGGAAATTTGTTTTTAATACTTTATCTATTTTTTTCTATAATTGTTACTGAATTTTATTCAAAAAGTATTTTCGTAAAAATTATGTAGCTTTATATGCTAATAGCGAATAAGAAAAATAATTATTGCATTATTTTGTATTTTTTTTTTGATTTAACTAAATTTTCATTTTGAGTTTATTATTTTTTATCATTTATTTTTACTAAATTTGTTCAAAATTGACATTTAGTAAGGGAATTTTATGTTGCAAGATAATGAAGATTTCAAAAGTATTGACAAATCGAATATGTTCGAAATACTCCAAAATTTTTGTAATCAAATTAAGGAAGCTATTAGTATTGGAACAAGTTCACCAATTTTCAATATTTCTAAAATAAAACCGCAGAAATTCATTATACTGGGGATGGGCGGATCGGCTATTGGTGGTGATTTGCTTAGATCATATTTCAGAGAAATCGACGGTGCAAGTCACTTAGAGATAATTATTAACAGAAATTACACAATTCCTGAATATATTGACAACAGTTGGTTTGTTATTGCATCATCATATTCAGGTGGCACAGAAGAAACAATATCGGCTTACAATTTAGTTAAAGAAAAAACTAAAAATATTTTAGCAATCACAAGTGGAGGAGAGCTTGCTCGAATAGCAGAAAACGATGGCTTCCCGATTATTCGTATCCCAGCTGGGCTTATGCCAAGATGCGCTTTGGGATATTCGTTCTTTACAATGCTTATGCAATTAATTCGCTTAGGTGCAGTTGATGAAACAACCACAAATATAATAAAAGCCCAAGTCGATGAAACTTTATCTATCACAGAGGCAAAAGCTAAAGACTATTCTCAAATTAAACCGCAAAATCTTGCATATTCAATAGCCGAGAAACTAAAAGGGAAAATACCTGTCGTTTACTCAGCAGATACAAAAATGGACGTCGTAAATTTGCGTTGGCGTGGTCAGTTGCAAGAAAATGCTAAAAATCTTGCCTTTGGAGCTTATTTGCCTGAAATGAATCACAATGAGATAAACTCTTGGAGCTTCCCACAAAATTTAATCCAAAATTTCATTTTTATATTATTGCAAGACAAAGAGGATCATCCACAAATTAGAAGGCGTTTCGAAGCAATTGCCGAAATTTTCAGCCAGCTAAATTGCGAGGTGATCTCGCTTGAAAGTTCTGCAAATAGTTTACTTGCGAGGATGTTCGATATGATTTACCTGGGCGATTGGGTAAGCTATTGGTTGGCTCTGCTAAATGGTGTGGATCCAACTCCAATTCCTTTAATTTCAAAATTAAAATCTATTTTAAGCAGGTAAATTTCTTTTATACAAAAAGGGCGGCTTTCTGAACTAAAACCGCCCTTTTTAAAATAATTTAGCTTCTTATCTATGAATTCCTCGTGTGGAATTGCGAATGAAATCAATGCAATATTGAACATCTGATGATATTTCGCTATGATTTTTCAGAAATTCCGCTATCCCATCTTTGTTGTTCAATCCAGAAAACAATACTGTATCATAAAAATCTTGTATTTCTTTGATTAATTCTTCTGAATAACCACGACGCCGAAGCCCTACTTTGTTTACCTTTTCAACTTTGGGTGGATTTCGTCCAATCATCACAAACGGCGGTACATCCATAACAACCTTTATATCAGCACCGACCATCGAGTGCTTGCCAACGGTTACAAATTGATGAACTTTAGCGAAACCACCTAATATAACGTAATCTTCAAGGTGAACATGCCCGGCGATTTGTGCAACATTGGACATAATAACATTATCTCCCACTACACAATCGTGAGCAACGTGGCAATAAGCCATAATCAAACAGTTAGAGCCAACAGATGTTTTGCCAGTAGCAGTTGTGCCACGGTGAATTGTTGCAAATTCGTGTATAGAAGTGTTGTCTCCGATTATCGTTAGAGTATCTTCGCCAGCATATTTTAAATCTTGTGGCTCGGTGCCAACTATTGCATAAGGAAACAGCCTGCAATTTTTACCAATCGTTGTCCTGCCATCAACATAAGCACCAGCCATAAGCACAGTGCCATCACCAATGGTTACTTTATCGCCAACAAAACAATTTTGATGAATAACAACGTTCTCGCCAAGTTGTGCTTTTGGCGAAACAACCGCTGAGGGATGAATTTCTACTGCCATACCTTACCTATCTACAATTGATGCTTGAAATTCTGCTTCTGCGACGGGCACACCATCAACATAAGCAACACCTTTAAACATTAAAATATTCATTTTACGATTGAGCAACTCGACTTCCATTACAAGTTGATCGCCTGGAATGACTGGCTTTTTGAAACGAACATTTTTCATACCTGTGAAAAACAAAAGTTTTTTGCCAAGCTCTTCGGGTGTAAAATGGCTCCAAACAATTAATCCACCAGTTTGGGCAAGTGCTTCGCAAATGAGCACTCCCGGCATAACAGGACGCTCAGGGAAATGCCCAAGGAAAAATGGTTCATTGAATGTGATATTCTTGTAGCCAACAATTTTTTTCCCATCTTCGCTGAATGATATAATTCTATCAATTAGCAAAAATGGATAACGATGTGGCATAATTTTCAGCAAACCATTAATGTCCAGAACGACATCTGTTGCCTTATTAGGATTAAGACGTTCGAGCTCAAGTTGCTTGAGATATTTTTTTCTAAGAAGTTTTGTAAATTCAAAATTACTTGCATGACCAGGACGAGCTGCCAGAATTTGAGCTTTTATTGGCGCCCCGACAAGTGTCAGATCGCCAATCATATCGAGCAGTTTATGACGAGCAGGCTCATTCTTAAAACGAAGCTTTGTATTGTTCAAAATCCCACCATTTTCACCAATATGCGGAACCTCCTTCAACTTAAATGTCTCTTTCACCCATTGGATTTTTTCGTCTGATAGTTCGCAATCAATAATCACAATTGCACTATCTAAGCTTCCGCCTTTTATAAGCCCATTTTTATATAACATCTCAACTTCTGTAAGAAAGCAAAATGTGCGCGCAGGTGCAAATTCTGTTTCAAATTCTTGTTCTAAATTGAAAAGCCCTGTATGCTGGCTACCAAGAGCAGGATTAAAATAATCCACCATTACAGTTATGCGGTAATCATCTGTTGGCAAAGCAACAATATCGACATGCTTTGCTTCGTTCGTGTAGCGAATTGTTTCGTCAATTATTAAATACTTGCGTTCAGCATCTTGTTCCACTATTCCAGCTGTTTTCAAGGCTTCCACATAAGGCAAAGAACTGCCATCAACAACAGGTGGCTCGTTAGCAGAAAGCTCTATTATACAATTGTCAATTCTCAATCCAGCAAGAGCCGCAAGCACATGCTCAACAGTATGAACACGCACATCGCCTATTCCGAGCGTTGTCCCGCGTGATAGATCTACGACATAATCAACGAGTGCTGGTATTTCTATACGTTGATCAATATCAGTGCGAATAAATTTATACCCGTAATTAGCTGGCGCAGGTTTGAAAGTGATAGTTGATGGATTGCCAGTATGCAGTCCAATTCCCGAAAACGATACTGCTTTTGAAATAGTCCTTTGTTTTTCCATTTAAAGTAATTTCGTTAGTTTATACTAAATTTTACACAAAATACAAACTCAAAATTACGAATAAATAATCGATTAAAAAAGTAAAAAGGTTTTCGAAAAATTTATATCGACATTATAAAAAGATAAAGATTATCTTTCTCGGTGAGATGCATTTTCTTCTTTAGGCGAAGGCGAGCTTTCTGAACGCTTGCAGGTGCTACATTCAAAATGCGGGCAATTTCTTTGGTGGTATAGTTCATACGTATATAGGCGCAGTGGCGTAATTCATTTTGAGTTAGATTTGGAAAACGCTTTTTCAAATTCGTGAAGAAATCTTTATGAACTGCTTCGAAATGCTTTTTTGTAATCTCCCAGTCGCGTTCTGGTTGAAAATATGATGATAAAAGCTTGTTAAGTTTGCGTGTGTCTTCATCGCTAAATTTATATTTACGTGCAAGCTGCAAATGGCGTTTTTGCAGTTGTTCGATAAGCTTATTTTTCTCATTCAAATATACCGCCTCGATTGCAATTTTTCGTTGAACTGCTGAGAGTTCGACAAGCTCTGTGTTATCTAAGAGAATAATTTGATAATACTGTTCATTTAAAACTTCAAAATATGAAACAGTTGCCATTATATGCTTTGTCTTGTTGTTTCGTATTATTCTAAAATTGATGACAGCAGTTTCCTCCTTCATTTTATAATCTTTTAGCTTATCAATAAAATCAAAGAAATAATCTTGATCATCTGGATGAACATAATCCACAGCAGGCGTCGAATACATTGTCTCCAAATCATCAAATTCAGTAATTTCAAAAGCTTTTTTGTTAGCAAAAACCGGTTTCATATTTTCCAAAACGACTATCCCAACTGGTGCATTTCGCGCAAGATTTCGGTATCGGGCTTCGTTTTCGGCTATTATTCGTTCTTGCTCTTTCTTCTCGGTGATGTTTTCTGCTATTTCAAGAATTCGATGCAAATTCCCATCTTTATCGATAATTGGCGTGGCTTTTATTTGCCAATAAATACCATTTCGTGTTTTTCGAACGAATTCTTCATATTTTAAAGTTCGTTTAACCCGACCAACAGAGCAATTTTCGCAAGGTGAGTTCTCATCAGACCAAATTTCGTAGCATTTTTTCATTCGCATTTCGTCGAGCGAAAGATTTGATCCAACTTGAGCAGATTTATTAGCCCAAAGGATATTGAAATCAAGGTCTTGTAGTATTACAAATTCTTTCTGATTATCTAAAATTGTTTCCTTTTCAATTTCTAAATTTTGAAAAGCAAACTCTTTTAATAATTTCTCTGTAATATCTTTGAAAAATATGCATAAATGTTCAATTTTATTATTTTTTCTTAATGGTAAAAAAGAGACTTCTAAGTAATATGTTTTACCTTTATTTGTATAGCATAATTGATGAATTTCATTATCAAATGAATTGCCCGAAAAATCAATTTTTAAGTCTATTTTTGCAATGTCGTAAAAATACGTATCTAAACTTGCCCGTTCGCAACCGAATATTCTGGCAAATGCGTTATTGTATGCTTTAATATTGAAGTTACTATCAATAACGCATTTTGCATCTAAACTGTTTTGAAATATTTCTTCAAATAAATTCATAAATTATTATTCATTTTACTTACAAAATTACTTAAATTTAATTATTAAAAGATTAAGTGAAATTACTTAATTTTTTGATTTGTCAATAATTTTAATTAAATTTCAATTGGGAAAATTAGCATTTAAAATGCTCATAGATGTAAGATTTTGAGTAGAAAACAATGGAACAAATATATGAATTTCCTAACGAATACGATGAGCAGGGACTTTTTGGCAAAGACGAAAAACAGGATTTGGAGCTATTCTTAGAAAAATTATTAGAAATAAATAATGAATTAGATAGAACCACTCTTGAGAAAGCTTTTTGGTTTTGCGTTAATTATCATCGTGGAATAAAGCGAAAAAGCGGCTATCCGTATTATACACATCCGCTTAATGTAACACTTATACTTGTAAAAGAACTTGGGATTTACGACTTGCAGTCAATCGTAGCGGCACTACTGCACGATGTCATTGAAGATGTTGCTTCTGTTTCCAAAAGCGAAGTGGCACGTGAGTTTTCCGAAGAAATTGCAGAAATTGTCGATGCTGTAACCAAAATCGACGAACCAGACGAGGAAATTGTAAGTATAGTCCGCAGCCCCGAAGAGCTTATAAAAATTAAAAAAGCCGAAACTTATCGGAAACTGTTTCTATCGCTTGTTAAAGATGTACGTGTAATTCTCATTAAACTTGCTGATAGATTGCATAATTTGCGCACACTGCATTATCTAAATACAAGCAAGCAATATGAAGTTGCAAACGAAACCCTGAATTTCTATGTTCCTTTCGCTCATAGGCTCGGGCTTAATAAAGTCCGGATGGAAATGGAAAACCGAGCTTTTTACTACACTGATAGAAAAACATACGAAGCAATAAAAGATGCACTGAACAGCAAACGACGCGATTTTATTGAATACATTAAAGTTTTCGTTAATTTAATACAAAAAAGCTTGAAAGAAAAAGGTATTGAAGCAACAATTACTATCGTTCACAAATATGAATATGAAATTTTTCAGATGATTAAAGATGGGAAAAGTTTGGAAGATATTGATAATTTTTACTCACTTGTGATAATTTTAAAAACAGATGATGTCGCAGAATGCTATAGAGCACACGGAATACTTGCCAATGTGTTCAACGCAATAAGCTTTGCTGATTATGTGGCAAATCCGAAATTGGACTGGTACCGTTCGCTTAACACTGAATTATTCGGTCCGGATGGCAAAAGAGTTGAAATACTCATACGAACAGAAGAGATGGAAAAAATTGCCGAAGGCGGCTTTGCAGCCAAATTTTCGTTAAAATCTGGGCGTATTAGAGCACTCACCTTAAGCGACGAAGACTTGCAAAACTGGGGCTCTTGGATGCGAGATATGATACTTACCGAAGGCGATCGTGCCACCCAAATAATTTGGGATTCAATTAAAACCAATCTTTTTGATAGCGAACTGACCGTTTTCTCAAAAGACGGGCAAGCAATTAAGTTGCCGCATGGAGCATCACTGATAGATTTTGCCTTCAACATTAGCGAAGAGCTCGGTTTGCATTGTATCTCTGGCAAAGTTAATGGTATTGTCCGGCAATTGCAGTATAAACTTCAAAATGGCGATCAAGTGGAAATTATATCCTCACCTAATAGTTTTCCATTGCCTGAATGGAAAGATTTTGTTGTCTCGTTTAAAGCAGTTTTTTATTTGCACAAATATTTCAAACATAATTCCACTCTTGTTAACAAATCAAATAATTTAAAACACAACTATGAAGTTAAGCTTTTGATTCGTGGCGATGACCGTGAAGGTATGCTTATGGAAATAACTCAAGCAATCGGTTCGAGCAATATAAGGCGTGTAAATCTTGATACCTCAGGCAATGTTTTTGAAGGAGCAATTATTGTTCACATAAAAGACGAGCCTCAACTGAACGAAATTTTTGGGCGTTTGTTGCTCATCAAAGGTATTCGAGGTGTGGAAATTATTGAAGAAACAAATTAGAAAAAAACTATCCTATTTGGGTTTATACCAGTTGTAAATTTTTTTACTGGGATCGAATCAAGCTGATTCTTGAAGATTAATAGCTCGCCATTGCTTGTAAAGCGCTTAGCATTGCCAACCAGTATTAACCCACCATCCGAACTTATAGATAACGAATACCAAATAGCATTCGGATTTATGTTTTTAATTTTTCTCTCAACTTGTGCCACTCTTTTATTTAAATCAATAAAGTACACACCATCGATTGATGTTGTGTTGCCCTGCAGAAAATATAAAGTATCATAGTTTGGTGAAAATGTTAAATCAGTCGGTCGCAGTCGCCAATGACGTGTAATTTCCAACGAGCGGCTGTCGAGTTCGGCAATTCCACCGAGCGAATCAACAAGCGATGGCAAATTGTAATATGCAGCATATATTTTCTGATTTTTCGGATTTGCTATAACTTCAATTAAATTTTTCCCACAGAAAATCGATTTAATTTCTTTGCCAGTTTGATAATCCACAATTGATAGTTCCCCTGCTTTCGGTGCATTGTGAAAAAAATCGCCATATCCTGAATTTGCGACGAATAAGTAATTGTTCATAAAAGTAATGCCTTCGGGAAAGGGACCTACGGGAATAGTTTTTCCAGTGTACGAGAGTGTTCTTGGATTGAACTCGGCAATAGCATTTTTAAAAAGAAGTGTAACATAAGCAACCGTATCGTTTATAATAACAATATCACGCGGTTGGGAATTTTGCAGTAAAAATATTCTTCCGATAAATTTCCCGTTAATTTTATTGAAAACTTCTATTGTGGAGCTTGTCGATACTGATACAAAAACACTATCCCCTTTTATTGCGATATCACTTGCGGTGTCGCCAAGCCGCAAACCAGGATTGGCTTTACGGAAGTATTGATTGATTATGACACCAGAAGCTAAATCGCAACGATCAATTGTTGCGTTATCGCTACCCCAAAGCCCTTCACATAAAATGAATAATCCGTGCTCGCCTGTTATAAAATCGTTCTCGGCAGGCTCGTTCGGAGTGCGCACACAAGAAACTAACAAAACGATGGCAATAAAAGTTGAGATATATTTTTTCATACTAAATACTTGCTTAAAAAGTCTATAATTTTCTGTGTTGAGCCAACCTTCGAGTGAACATAATTATAAGCGGCTTTCGCTTGATGATTTCTTAATTCGTTATTATTTGCCATTTCTGAAATCCAAATGCGTAATTCACCATCATTATGAATGACACGCAAAGCACCAGCATCAAGCATAGGTTTAGCATCAGGAGAATTGTAGCAGTTAGGTCCGCAAGCAACAGGCAATCCATACCCTGCGGGCTCAGTTAATGAATGCACTCCCACTCCGAAGGCTCCACCAACATAGGCGAATTTGGCATTGGAGTATAGCATTAGCAATTTCCCTATGCTATCGACAAGCAGCACT
>Ga0308414_1003303_pt1 | contig 10305 bp, 6 predicted proteins | sample HotsprSampleOS50_FD_205667 | JGI IMG/M metagenome (GOLD analysis project Ga0308414, IMG submission 205667) | Hot spring phototrophic mat microbial communities from Octopus Spring, Yellowstone National Park, Wyoming, United States - 20090730_OS50 ...
GGGTTCTTTGGAGCGGTCAACAATCAACAGGTCGCCGTCGTGAATCCCCGCTCCGACCATCGAATCGCCCGACACCCGCACAAAGAACGTCGCCGCCGGATTCTGAATCAGGTACTTGTTCAGGTCGAGCTTTTGTTCCTCATAGTCCGCCGCAGGCGACGGAAACCCCGCCGCAATCCGGGCAATAAACACCGGCAGCGCAGCTTCACTCATTCCCGGCCTGAATACTTTTTCAACTTTTGTCATCGCCTGTACTCCCGAAAGAATCTACGCAAGCACTGGGCGGTCATTATAGCATGAATCAGCAACGGTGGGAAATCAGAATAAAAGTGGATCGGTCTTGCCGTGCTGTCCGCTTTCGCCGAAAATCGATGCGCATACCAAACTGTTCGGTTGCCGCTTGTCTGCCCATCGACGGATTTTCCCCGTTGTGTCATAAGTCTTTTGTTTGCAGTTACTAACCATTTAAAGACAAATGTTTACGACAAACGCATAATCTTTTGGTCGCAGGTTCGAATCCTGCCGGGCCCAATTCCATACCAAACTTAGCAAGAAAGTGCTAAAAAATAATCCGCTGCTGATAGCAAACCTGCCCCTCTTGCACGATAATCCACCCCGTTGACATCGTATGATATGGGCTTTGCGGAGCCGAAATGCAAACAGATTTTTTTGCGGGAAAACGATTATGACAAAACTCGACCCCCTCGTGCTGAAGGATTGGCAGATTGCCGAAGCTGCCGAGCAGAATATGAAACCCCTTTACCAGTTGGCCCGTGATCTGGGGCTGGCTTACGGCGAGCTGCTGCCGGTCGGCGAAAAAATGGCCAAGCTGGACTATCTGCGGATTCTGGATCGCTTGCAATACGCCCCGACGGGCAAGTACATTGACGTTACGGCCATTACGCCGACGCCGCTGGGCGAAGGCAAGACCACCACAACCATCGGTTTGGTGCAGGGTTTGGGCAAGCTGGACAAGCGCGTCGTCGGCTGCATTCGCCAGCCCAGCGGCGGCCCGACGTTCAACATCAAGGGCTCCGCAGCCGGCGGCGGTCTGAGCCAATGCATTCCGATGGTGCCTTTTTCCATCCGACTGACCGGCGACATCGACAGCGTAACCAACGCTCACAACCTGGCAATGGTCGCGTTGACCAGCCGTATGCAGCACGAACACAACTACGATGACGACAAGCTGGCCAAGCTCGGCCTGCGTCGGCTGAACATCGACCCCAACAATGTGCAAATGAAATGGGCGATTGACTTCTGCGCTCAAGCATTGCGCAACATCACCATCGGCAAAGGCGGCCCGATGGACGGCTTCGAGATGGAGTCGGGCGCGCAGATTTCGGTCTCCAGCGAGGTGATGGCGATTCTGGCGGTGTCCAAGAATCTGGCCGACTTCCGCCAGCGCATGGCCAAGATTGTCGTCGCTTATGACAAAAACGGCAAACCCGTAACCACCGCCGATCTGGAGGTGGATGGCGCGATGACGGCCTGGATGGTGGACGCCCTCAACCCCAATCTAGTCCAGACGATTGAAGGCCAGCCGATTCTGGTACACGCCGGGCCGTTTGCCAACATCGCCATCGGCCAAAACAGCATCATCGCCGACTTGGTCGCCACCAAGCTGAGCGATTATGTGGTGACCGAAAGCGGCTTTGCCGCCGATATCGGCTTTGAAAAGTTCTGGAACCTCAAGTGCCGCATGTCGGGACTGAAACCCAGCGCCGTGGTGCTGGTGGCGACGATCCGCGCGCTCAAGATGCACGGCGGCGGCCCGACGGTCAAGCCGGGCGCGCCTCTGCCGGCCGAGTACAAGAATGAAAATCTCGGCCTGCTGGAAAAAGGATGCGAAAATCTCATCGCCCACATTGACATCGTCCGCAAGTCCGGCCTTAAGCCCGTGGTTTGCATCAACTCGTTCTATACTGACACCGCCGCCGAAATTAAGCTGGTGCGCAAAATCGCCGAGCAGCACGGCGCCGAATGTGCCGTCTCCGAGCATTGGCTCAAGGGCGGCGCAGGCGCGATTGAACTGGCCGAAAAGGTCATTGCCGTCTGCAACGAGCCGAACCATTTCAAGTATCTGTACGATTTGGAAATGCCGCACAAAAAACGCATCGAACTGATTGCCACCGAGGTCTATGGCGCAAAAGGCGTTACCTATACAGCCAAGGCGGACGAAAAGCTCACGAAAATCGACGCCGATCCGATGCTGCGCGGGCTGGGCACCTGTATGGTCAAGACCCACCTGAGCTTGTCGCACGACCCGACGCTCAAAGGCCGGCCGCGCGGCTGGGAACTGCCGATTCGCGATGTGATGGTCTATGAAGGCGCCGGCTATGTCGTGCCGATTGCCGGCGATATTAAGCTGATGCCCGGCACCGGCTCCGACCCGGCCTTCCGCCGCATCGATGTCGATGTCAAGACCGGCAAGGTGCAGGGGATGTTCTAAACCTGTCGATACCGTAAATGTTATTTCACGAGTTCAGACGGACGTTTATCCAAACGTAGGCCGTCTGAACTCTTTTTTTGAGGGTCAGTGTTGGGAACAGAGGTCAGAAGTTAGAAGTTTCTTTGCCGGCTGGAAGCTGGCGGTACATTTTGTCTAACCTCTCTATTCTTGCCAAAATAAACGCTTGTTATTTGTCAGAAACCCTTTATAATTCCACAAAAAGCGTAGTTTTTAGCGGTTATTGAAGAATCCAGCGCCGGCGGCAGGCCGGCGGTATCGAAACACAGGAGTTGAACCAAGATATGGCTAAGAAAGCTGAAAAAGTGGTGCTGGCGTACAGCGGCGGGTTGGATACGAGCGTGATTTTGCCGTGGCTCAAAGAGACCTACGGCTATCAGGTCGTGGCGTTTGCGGCCGAGCTGGGGCAAGGCGACGAGTTGAAGGGCATTCAGAAAAAGGCGCTGGCCACCGGCGCGGTCAAGTGCATTGTCAAGGATTTGCGGAAGGAATTTGTCGAAGATTACCTCTGGCCGATGCTCAAGAGCGGGGCGGTCTATGAAAACGGCTACCTGCTGGGCACCAGCATCGCCCGCCCGCTGATTGCCAAGCATCAGGTGGATGTCGCCCGCGCAACGGGCGCGACGGCAGTTGCACACGGGGCGACCGGCAAGGGCAACGACCAGGTGCGGTTTGAGCTGACGTTTATGGCGCTGGCGCCGGAGTTGAAGATTATCGCCCCGTGGAAAGACCCGAACTTTACACTGACCAGTCGTGAGGCGGCGATTGACTATGCCCGCAAGCACAACGTGCCGATTGAGCAGACCAAAAAGAAAATCTACTCGCGCGACCGCAACCTGTGGCACATCAGCCACGAGGGCGCCGATCTGGAAGATCCGGCCAATGAGCCGAAGGACGATATGCTGGTGCTGTGCCGACCCATCGCCAAGACGCCTAATCGGCCTGAATATGTCGAAATCGGGTTTGAGCAGGGTATCCCCGTCAAGCTCAACGGCAGGCGGATTGACGGCGTGAAACTCATCGAGACGCTCAACGCCATCGGCGGCAAGCACGGCGTGGGCGTGGCGGATTTGGTGGAAAACCGGCTGGTCGGGATGAAGTCCCGCGGCGTGTATGAAACGCCGGGCGGCACGATTTTGATGACGGCGCACAAGGCGCTGGAAATGCTGACGCTGGATCGGGAGACGGCGCATTTCAAGCAGCAGATTTCGCTCAAATACGCCGAGATGGTCTATTACGGCCAGTGGTTCTGCCAGTTGCGCGAGGCGCTGGATGCGCTGGTGAATGTAACGCAGCGCAACGTAACCGGCACGGTGCGGATCAAGCTGTTTAAAGGCAAGGCGACGCTGGCCGGTATGACCAGCCCCAAGAGTTTGTACAACCCGCATCTGGCCAGCTTTACGATGGGCGCCGAGTACAACTCGACGGATGCGACGGGCTTTATCCGGCTGTTCGGTCTGCCGATGAAGGTCGCCGGCATCGTCCAGCGTCAGACGGAAAAATAGTAATGATTTAACCATGAAGCACATGAAGGAGAATTAAGAATGAAGAATTGAGAATGAAGAAAAAAGAATTCAACCAATTCTAAATTCTTAATTTTCGTTCTTCATGTGCTTGATGGTCTTCATGGTAAGAGACTATGGATAGCGCTGTGGCCGCAGAATGGATTTGGTTTGCGTTTATCGTCGCCTTTGGGGCGTGCGTGGGCAGTTTTTTGAACGTGGTAATCTACCGATTGCCGCGGGATAAATCGCTGGTGCGTCCCGGCTCGGCGTGTCCGGCCTGCCATACCTTCATTCGCTTCTATGACAACATCCCGTTGCTGTCGTGGCTGCTGCTGCGCGGCAAGTGCCGCACCTGCAAGGCGCCGATTTCGATTCGCTATTTTCTGGTGGAACTGCTGACGGCGGCTCTGTTTGCGGGGGTGTATTTGTGGTTTTTTTATTACGAGGGCAGACAGACCGGACTGGATGGCGGCAACGCGATGCAGCGGTTCTTTGCCGGCGGCTGGCTGTTTTATGCGGCGGCGATGGTCTTGATTGCGGCCTTTTTGGCGGCCTCGGCTATCGACCTTGAACTATGGATTATTCCGATACAAATATGCTGGTTTGTGGCGGCGGTCGGCTTGGCGGCCTCAGCCGTTGCCGGATGGCTCATATCCCCAGATATAATAACGGCTTATGAGCTTTTTCCTGCGGTCGGAGTAAAAACCGCCGCGGCAACCCTCGGAGCGACGGCAGGGGCGGTCATTTCGCTGCTTGCGCTGCGGCTGGGCTGGTTTCCGGTCAGCTATGCGCTGGATGCCGCTTGGGAGGCCGAAAAAGCCAAAAACCCCGACACGCCCGACCCCGACTACAACCACCGATTGGAATGCCTCAAAGAGGTAATCTTCCTGTTGCCGATACTGATTGGGGCGGCCGCAGGGTTGTTGATTGTCCGTGGCGATGCGGGCTGGAATGCCGTCGTAAAATTAATGCAAGTTACTTTTATTAAAGGACTTATAAGTTCTTTGGCGGGGTACTTTTTCGGCTGTGCGACGGTCTGGGCGACGCGGATTTTTGGTACGCTGGCCTTCGGCAAAGAGGCGATGGGGCTGGGCGATGTCCACCTGATGGGGGCGGCAGGGGCGGTGATTGGGCCGTTCTGGGTGGTACTGGCATTCTTTATCGCCCCGTTTTTTGGAATTGCTTGGGCGCTGTATCAGGCGATATTTAAAAAAATTCGTCAAATTCCTTATGGTCCCTTCTTGTCAGCGGCGGTGTTTGTGGTTATTATCTTTCATAATGGTATTAAACAACTGATAGCGAACCTGTATGGGTTTTAACCTGAAACGATGAAATGGAGGTCTTTATGAATGTGTGTAAGGCAGTGATGGTGTTAAGTACGGCGGCGGTTATACTAACGATGACGGGCTGTACCAACTGGAAAAAGCGGTATAACGAGCTGGATGTGGAACATCAGAATCTCAAAGGGCTGTATGAAAACTGCGTGGCCTCGCTGGATTCCTCGGCGGCCGAAAAGGCGCAGCTCAGCCAGCAGTTGACGGATGCTCAGCGTCAATTGGAGGAAATGAAGAAAAGCCCCAACAAGGGCGACGCGACCGGCTTTAAGGTTGGCGATGTGTCCATTGACGAAAAAGCAGGCACCATTACGGTAACGCTGCCCAATACGATTTTGTTTGCCTCCGGCTCGGCGACGCTCAAGGGCGCTACCAGCAAAGAACTGGATCATATTTACAGCGTCATTCGCGAGCGGTACAGCGGCCGCAAGATCGATATTGTCGGCCACACCGACACCGACCCCATCAACAAGACCAAAGACAAATGGAAAGACAACTGGGAGTTGTCGGCGGAGCGTGCGCTGACCGTGCTGCGGTATATGCTGGGACGCGGGATGTCGCCGTCCAATATCCGCGCGGTGGCCTGCGGCGAAAGTCTTCCGGTGGCGTCCAACAGCACCGCCGCTGGCAAGGCCAAGAACCGCCGCGTCGAGATTGTGGTGCATATGCGGTAGTTTAGTTCAGCCGCACAATTTTTTGACTCTTAAAGCCGATGGCGCTCAGTGCGCTGTCGGCTTTTATTTTGACGGTTACCGCGCCGTCGGCGGGGGTATAGAAGGCGGCGATGCCGCTGTCCGGCGGCGGAGCATAGGCGTTGGCCTGTCGTCCTGCGGCGCAGGAGGCCACGACAATACGGGGCTTAAAATGGCCGACAAAGGCCGTGTTGAGGTTGACCGTCGAGCCGTGATGCGGCAGAACGACCACGTCCGCCCTCACATCCGCAAAACGCTGCATGATAATGTTCTGTGCATACTGCTCCACGTCGCCGCACAAGAGAATACTTCGTCCTCCAAAACCAATCCAGACGACCTGCGATTTATTATTGTCGTCGATTGATGTGTCCGCAGCGGTTTGGTCGTCCGGCCAGAGCATCCGCACGTCGGCGTTTTTCGGCAGGGGGATTTCTGCGATGGGAGTTAAGCGGTGTTCGGCCTCGGTGAGCCGCTGCATCAAATACGAGGCCGATGAGGATGTTTTGGCCTTTTCAAATACGCCTGCATTGGCATAGACGCCGCCGGTCGGCAATCCTGCGACAACCTCCGGCAGTCCGTTGAGATGATCCATATCGCCGTGAGTAAGAAGGATTGCATCCAGCGCCGCAACGCCGCAATAGCGCAGATAGGGCAGCACGGTGCGTCCGCCGGGGTCTTTTTGCGAGATGGAGCCGGCGTCAATCAGCCAGTCTGTACCGTCCGGAAACCCGACGTGGACGGCCTGTCCGTGGCCGACCGACAGGCACGTCAGCGTCAATGCATCGCCGCAGTTCCATTTTGTCCAGCCCAGCAGGCCGAACAATCCGATTAGGCAGACCAATCCGGCCGGTGCGATCCGTCGCGGCGCGAAACGAACGGCGGTCAGTACTGCATAGCCGACGGCAATCCAAAACGCCGGAATGTACCCGATACGAATTTCCGACAGCGGCGCCTTGGAAAACAGCAGTACCGCCGTTGCGAATGCCCGGCAGCCCATATCGACCGCCAGAGCGCACAGCAGCGCAGCCGTCGGGAATACGGAGGCCAGCACGATTTTCATATAGCCGGCGTAAAGAATGATTAGCGCCAGCGGCGTGGTCAGCGCCGTCCACAAAGACGACAGCGGCGTGATATTGTAAAAATGATACAGCAGAATACCCACCCCGCCCAGCCATGCCGACAGGCCGACCGACAAAAGCCGAATGAAGCCGTCTGTGCCTTTGAGTATCCATTGCACGGCACGGCTGTCGATAACCGTTTTGGGAAATACCTTGACCGCCTTAAAGACCGACCACGACATCAGCCGCTGATAGATTGGTTCATAGAACACCAAAATCCCTAAAACGGTAATGAACGACAATTGCCAACCGGCTGAAAATAAATCCGCCGGCCGGAAAATCAGCAGTACCATTGCCGACAGCGCCAGTGTGTTGAGCGGTCGGGTCGGGCGGTTGATTATCACGGCGGAAAAGAAAAAGCAGCCCAGAAAGATCGCCCGTACCGTCGGCGCCCGCGGCGGCACAATCAATCCATAAGTCAGCAGCAGCGCCAAACATATTGCCGCCCGCGCCGGTTTGGGCAGGCCGAAAAATCGACTTAGCCCCCACAGCGAGCCGGCCAATATTCCGATGTGCATCCCAGACAGACTGATAAAGTGTGCCAACCCCGTCCGCTGGAATGCCGCATACGTCTTGGCGTCCAAATCGCCGCGCTGTCCCAACAGCAGGGCAGCGGCCAATGAGGCGCTTGCGTCGGGATAATCGGCATCCTCAAACAATGCACCGCCGGCCAATGTCCGCAGACGGCTGCGCCATGCGGCGATGGCGCCGCTTTGTTCGCGCGCCAATACCTCCACGCCGTCGGCGGCGGGAACCGACGCACCCAGCCAAACCCCCCGCTGATGCATATAGGCCTGCATATCGAATTGTCCGGGGTTGACTGCGGCGTCAAAGCCATCCAGCCAGCAGACCAGCCGCACGCGGTCGCCTTGGCGAAGGTGTCGGGCGATCTCGGCGACCTGCACCCGCACAAGGCCGGTTGTTTTTCGCCAGCCGTCGGGCGCAGCGATGGATTGGGCGGTCAGATAAAAACTGCTTTGCGGCGGCGTGGGAAAGTATTGCGCAAACGCCCAGCCGCGGCGGTCGTCGTGATGAATGTCCGAAACAATAACGCCTTCCAGTGTGGCCAGCCGTCGCTCTTGTCCGGCCAGACGCACGAGATGGTCGGGGGCAGGCGTTACAAACGCCGCATAACGCAGCATTCCGGCACAGACGAATAGAACTGCCGCCGCGCCAAATGAAACCGCAATTGAAGCGTCCGTATCGGCACAGAGCAAAAAAGACAGCACAAAAACCAGCAGCGCAAGCCCCGCCGCCGAAATGACCGCCCCTATTGGGATGACAAAGAAGAATTGAATGCAAATGCCGACGATAAAGGCCGCCGCAAAAAGCAGCAGCGGACTTGAGGCCGTCAGCCGCTGCCATCGGCTCATCGGTATGTCGTCCGGCAGAAACCGCCTCAGGTTGTGCCGGATCAGGGCGTCCTGATTGTACAGCCCTTGTTGCAATGTTGAGTTATGAGTTTTGAGTTTTGAGTTTTGAGTTAACTAAGAACTGAAAACTACGAACTATCTATTTCTTCGGCTCGATGCGTTCTTTGCCGCCCATGTAGGGGCGCAGCACGTCGGGGATTGTGACCGTGCCGTCGGCGTTCTGGTACAGTTCCAAAATCGGAATCAGCACGCGCGGCGAGGCGATAACCGTATTGTTGAGCGTATGACAGAATACGTTTTTGCCGCCGGTTTTGTACCGCAGGTTCAGCCGACGCGCCTGAAACTCATAGAACCGGCTGGCCGAATGCGTCTCGCCGTAGCTGTTGCGCGACGGCATCCACGTCTCGATATCGAACTTCTGCACCTGTCCGCGTCCCAAATCGCCCGTGCAGACATTGACCACGCGGTAGGGCAGCTTTAATGCCTGCAGGACGGCCTCGGAGTTGGCCAAAATCTCCTGATGGTACTGCTTGCTTTTTTCCTCGTCGTTTTCGCCGATGATGACCTGTTCGACCTTGTCGAACTGGTGGATGCGATACAGGCCGTAGGTGTCCTTGCCGGCTGCGCCCGCCTCGCGGCGAAAGCAACTGCTCAGCCCGACGAACTTGGCCGGGAGCTGCTTTTCTTCCAAAATTTCGCCCATATAGTACGCCGTCACCGGCACCTCGGCGGTTCCGGCCAGATTCAGCCCGTCTCGTTCCATCTGATAGGTCTGCTCTTCGGCGCCGGGGAAATACCCCGTGCCGCGCATCGCCTCGTCCCGCATCAGCAGCGGCACCACCATCGGCGTATAGCCGCGGCTGACCATATAATCCAGCGCAAACCGCAGCACCGCCCAGTGCAGCAGAGCGCCGTCGCCTTTGAGAAAATAGTTGCGCGTGCCGGCCAGCTTAACGCCGCGTTCCACGTCGATAATATCCAGCGCCGTTCCCAATTGGATGTGGTCTTTGGGCGTAAAGTCAAACTGCCGAATGGTTCCCCATTTGCGCATCTCGACATTCTGCGTGTCGTCCAGCCCGAAGGGAACCTCCGGCGCCGGCGGCTGGGGAACCTGTCCCATCAAGCTCTCAAACTCCGGCGCAAGCTGCTTGACCTGCTCGTTGAGGGCGGCCTCTTGCTTCTTGAGGCGGCTTAACGTCTCTAACGCCGCTTTCTTATCGTCCGCCGACAGCTTGGGGATTTCCTTGCCCAGCCGATTTTTTTCGGTGGCGATGTCCTGAAGTTTCTTTTTGCTTTCCAACAGGGCGGCGTCCACCGCCAGCAACCGGTCAATATCCACGTCAAACCGTTTGGCCTTGGCGCCGTCTTTGTAAAGCTGCGGATTTTCACGAATGGCTTTAATGTCGATCATAGTATTCTTCTAAGAACTTAATGTTATTGAATTAACTGATCTATACAATTTTACCCACGCATTCTGTTTTATTCTGAATTTCGTGCCATGATTATGTCCTGTTCGAGCATCGAAATCAACAAATACTTCTCCTGTGTCGATACAATTCAAGAACAAATCAAAATCGAAGTCGGAAAGCACAAGCAGCTTAACAAACTTAAAAAACTCATGTTGGTTTTCGATTTTTCTTTCAGCAATCAAATAAAAACAATTTTTAATTTTTGACCCGATTGAGTATGTGAACTTTCGCACTTTTTAGGCGACAAAATTTAATTGGAATTTATCAAAAACATATCGACCAGCCGATGTCTTTAGTACAGATAAAATTAAGACAGGGAGGCCGATATGCCTACGATTACATCG
>Ga0308414_1003305_pt1 | contig 10302 bp, 7 predicted proteins | sample HotsprSampleOS50_FD_205667 | JGI IMG/M metagenome (GOLD analysis project Ga0308414, IMG submission 205667) | Hot spring phototrophic mat microbial communities from Octopus Spring, Yellowstone National Park, Wyoming, United States - 20090730_OS50 ...
AGCTGTGGCAGGACAGAATTATTTCGATGTTCGGAAAATCTGCCGTCCATGATAAAAAATTCGAGTTTTTATTGGAAGCACTGGCTTCCGTTGCTTAAAACATTAACAAAAATGCGAAAGTTTACAACATAAAAAGTGCACATTTTTTTCTTCATGGGCTTTTCGTGCGTCATGGCGATATTATCTGTGTCATTCTGTGAAATCTGTGGTTCCTTTTTATCTATGCTGTTTGCAGCGCCGGCTCGGGTTTGGCCGGCAGCAGTTTTTCCATTTTGCCGGGGTTGCTGGAGCGCATAATCGCCTCTTCGCGGTCGATATACCCTTCCATATACATCTGCTGAATACTGTAATCCATCGTCTGCATGCCCATCCGACGGGAGGTTTCAATGATATTGGGGATTTCATAGACGCGGTTTTCACGGATGCAGTTGCGCACCGCCGAGGTACAAAGCAAAATCTCCACGCACGGCACCATGCCCGGCTTATCGACGCGGCGAAACAGCGTCTGCGAGATGACCGCCTGCAGCGTATTGGACAGCATCGCGCGGATTTGGTTTTGCTGGCTGGCCGGATAAATGTCGATGATACGTTCGACCGTCTGGGAGGCGTTGACGGTATGCAGCGTACTGAAGACCAAGTGGCCGGTCTCGGCGGCGGTAATGGTCGAACTGGTGGTTTCCAAGTCGCGCATTTCGCCGACGAGGATGATGTCCGGGTCTTGACGCAAGGCGTGCCGTAGGCCGGAGGCGAACGACGTGCAGTCCGACCCCATCTCGCGCTGTTCGATCATACAGGACTGATTTTCCAGCAGGTATTCGACAGGGTCTTCCAGCGTAATAATGCGTTTTCTATATTTTTTGTTGATTAAGCCGATCATGGACGCCAGCGTGGTGCTTTTGCCCGAGCCGGTATGACCGGTTACGACCACCAAGCCGCGCGGCAGATCGACCAGTTCCTTGACGACCTCCGGCAAATGCAGGTCGTCCAAGTCAGGCACTTTGTTGGAGATGGCGCGAAACGCGATGGCCACGCCGTCTCTCTGGAAGTGGGCGTTGACGCGGAAACGGCTGCCGTCGTCGATCATCGTCGAAAAGTCCAGGTCGCGTTTTTCCAGAAAGACCTTGAACTTGGCCTCGCCGACCATGTCCAGCACCATTTGAGCGGCCATTTCGTGCGTTACCACGGGCAGTTCCAGCAACCTCAAGTCGGTGTTGACGCGCATCACGGGAGGCATTCCGACGTTGATATGGATATCGGATGCGCCGTTTTTAATGGCCGCGGCCAGCATTTGTTTGACGCTGATCATTTTTTATTTCCTATTTCAAATTTCAAATAAAAGAGCAACCACAGAGATTACACGGATTTCACAGATTTATTTATGTTAACGCTTAAATGTCAAAAATATCGCATTTTCATAGTTTTTATTTGGTGAGCATAGCCCACCCTATGTTCTATCTCCTGTCCTCTGTCCTCTGTCCTCTGACCTCTGACTTCTGACCTCTGACTTCTGTCCCTACGCCACCGACCCTTCACAGGCGTTGTGGCTGAACGCCGCCGGATCGAGCCCTTCGGCTTGGCTGACGCGCAGCACCTCTTCGATGCTGGTAATGCCGCGTTTGACCTTGGTCAGCCCGTCCTCAAACAAGCTCGGCCAGCCGCTGCGGCGGAAGGCCTGCCGCATACTGTTGACCGAAGCGTCGGTGTTGATAATTTCACGGAAATTGTCATCGACAATCAACAGTTCATGAATACCGCAGCGTCCGGCATAGCCGCTGTTGCGACACTTCTCGCAGCCCTTGCCAATCATCATTTCGTGCGGCTCTATGTGTCCGATCTCCATATACTTTCGGAGATTGTCCGGCGGGTTAAAGGGCTCTTTGCAGTTGCTGCAAATCCGCCGCACCAGACGCTGCGCCAGTACGGCGTTCAGCGATGCGGCAATCAGATACGGCTCCAGCCCGATGTTGACCATACGGGTTACGCTGCTGGGCGCATCGTTGGTATGCAGCGTGGACAACACCAAGTGGCCGGTCAGGGCGGCTTGTACGGCGATGCGGCCGGTTTCGGAGTCGCGGATTTCGCCAATCATAATAATATCGGGGTCTTGCCGCAGTAAGCTGCGCAGCGCGCCGGAAAACGTCAGGCCGGCCTTCTCGTTGACCTGCACCTGGTTGCAAAACTCCAGATTGTACTCGACCGGATCCTCGACCGTCGAGATGTTCATGGTTACGCTGTCCATCTGCGCCAGCGCCGAATACAGTGTTGTGCTTTTGCCCGAGCCGGTCGGGCCGGTCACCAGCAGAATGCCGTGCGGCAGTGCGATTTGCTCGCGCAGCGCCTCCAGTATCCGCGGCTCCATGCCCATCTTGTCCAGTCCGATCATGATGCTCTTGCTGTCCAGCAGACGAATCACGACCTTTTCGCCGTGGCTGGTCGGCAGCACCGAGACGCGCAAATCGACGCCGCGGCCGCCCATAATGACGGCGATCTTTCCGTCCTGCGGGACGCGCCGCTCGGAGATGTCCAGATTGGCCATGATTTTCAGACGCGACACAATGGCCGGATGCATCTTGGCCGGCGCCTGCATCGAATCGAACAATACCCCGTCGATACGGTAGCGGATTTTGGTCTGTTTTTCCTTCGGCTCAATGTGAATGTCGCTGGCGCCCTCATGCAGGGCGTTGCTCAGGATGTAATTGACAAATTTGATAACGGGCGATTCGCCGGCGCTTTTTTCGAGGTCTTCGATGTCGTCGCCGGAGTCCTGCACCAGTTCGATATCGTCCATTTCGCCGACGAATTCATCGACGTTGTAGTTGAACTTGGTCTCGTCAAACGCATCGCAGATTTTCTCGATGTCCTCTTCGAGGCAGACCACCAGATCAATGCTCATACCGGTCTGACGTTTGACGTCGTCAATGGCAAAAACGTTGGCCGGATCGCATGTTCCCAACGTCAGGGTCTTGTCGTTGACGGCGATCGGCAGCAGCAGATTGCTGCGGATGTACTTGAGATCGAGTTTGCCGAAGGCCTTTTTATCCACGTCTTCAGGCGTCAGGCGCTTGAACGTATAGCCGTAAAGCTTGGCTTTGGCCTGCAGGAGCTGTTCGTGGGAGACGCCGGCTTTGGCCAGCAGCTTTTCGATGGCTTGGCCGCTCTGTCGGCGTTCTTCACGAAGGCCGGCAACTTGCTCAGCAGTCAGCAGCCCTTCTTCAGCCAGAATATCCGCCACGTCGCGCAAGCGCGCCTTGGCGGCGGTTTGCTGGGGGCTGTACAGATTGCGCAGCCCCGGCGCCAGTTCGGTCTGTCCGGCGTTCAACTCCTCCAGCGCAGCGCCGTAGCCGGGCTGGGCTTGAGGCGTATCGGTTTTTTTGCTGAATAATCGCTTCATTATTCTATCTTCAATTCGGTTACGACGCCGTCCTGTTCCAACTGTACCGTATTGTCGGAAATGCCTTTGACGGTCATTCCGTTGATGGTGTCGCCGACATACAGGACTTTGTCGTCAATCATACAGCACACACCGCGGGGCGTGGCCGTAATCGACCAGAGCTGAAGCTTGGCGGTCGCCGCCGACAGCAGGGCTTGTCGTTTCTGACGGTCTTTTTCCTCGTCAATCAGGCCGGAACCCATTTCGCGTTTGAAGGGATTTTTCTTGAGCTCATCGACGCCGATTTGACCGATGGAGGATTGCTGATAAAAACGCCCGACTACGGAATTCATCTGGTTGTTCACCTCCGACTGCATCCCGCTTAACTGGGCAATCGCGGCGTCCAGATTGGCTTGGTCGTCGTTGGCGGCCGCGGCCTGAACGGGCGTGGTTTTTTTAATCATAAACCACACGCCCAGCACACCAACGCCGAACAGCGCCAACAGCAAAATCGTGCTTTGACGCAGCTTTTGGCTATGTCCTGAAACGGTCAGATAATCATTGGGGCTGCTGACCGCCGGAGCGCCCGACGGCGAAGCGTTATCGCCCGGCGCAGGAATCTGGGGTTGGCCTTCTTTTAAATACGACAGCATAATTCGGTCTCCATAAACTGAGGGTCGTTTGGGGGATTGTCTTGCGTGCGATTACGTCGGCGACTTCTGGAAGAAGATGCTCATCACGAATTCCGATTCGGTTTGGCCTTCATACTGCGATTTCTTTTTAAGTTTCAGCTCGCGGATTTTGGTGATGCGATCCATCTTTTCCAATTCCAGCAGGAATGCGTAATAGCTGTTAAAATCGCCGTGCAGCTCCATGTGGATGGGCTGTTCGATATAGCCGCGGTTGACAACGGCCTTCATCGTGCGAATGGTTTTGGGCGTTAACCCCTGACGCTGGGCGATGAGGGTAACATTTTCCAGTACGGTGTGGATTTCGCTGCTGGGGGGCAGCTTGCTTTCAAAGACCGCGATGGCCTCCTCGACTTTCTTAAGCTGTGCCGTCAGGTCTTCGGCGGCCGCCGAGGCGCGATCCAACTCCCGGAGCTTGGCGGATTTTTGTTCCATGGCCTTTCGCTCGCTGGCCAGATGCTCGTTGGCCGGCTTGATCATATACGCCCAAGCCGCATACGCCAGCCCGATGATTAGCACAAAAAAGATAATATGTCGAATACCGCTTGTCATAGGGTTTTACCTTTCGTATTGCTTATTTCCAATTTCAAATTTCCAACGTCTCTAATTTCCAAATTTCAAATTTGAGATTTGAGATTTTGCATTCCGATTCGGCGCTCTTACCTCTGACTTAGATCCGACGCCCTATATCACATCCGCGTCGCGTTTAAGACGTATCGCATCAATATCCTCTTTGGTCAGCGTCAGATTCGGCTTGAGCGTCGCTTTGAGTTTGAACTCACGGAACTTGACCTCCTCAATAATACGCTCTTTGGATTCGATCAATTCCACCTGATCCATCAGAATTGAGCCGCTCAGCCGCGCGATATACGAGGCGACCTCAATGTCGCTGGGGGCAATGCCCAGCAGTTCCAGCGAGGTTTCAATCTTGGATTGCGGCTCTTCGGGGGCGGCGGACTTGGCGGCTGCGGCGCCGGGCGCCGGCTTTTTAGCGGGCTCTGTTTTAGGCGCGGGCTTGGGGGCGATCTTGATTTCTTTTTCCATCAGATTCATCCCCAACAGCGAAACCCCCGACGGCAGGTTGTTGGTCAGCGACGCCAGAATAATACTCCGCGGCACCGGCTCCAGCAGCTCAGCGGTCATCACCATTGTCTTGAGCATGGTCTTGCCTTTGGTTTTGAGTTCTTCCAGTTGCGCAATCTGTTCTTTGGCCTGCATCATTCGGGCGTTCAGGGCGGCCATTTCAGCCGCGACCGCCCGCTGCCGCACCTTGATAAAACTGAATGTAATGCCGATGGCGCCGATCATCGCCATCAGCAGCATCAGATACAGAATATTCGCCCGGCTGGATTGCCGCTGCTGAATATAATCATTCGGAACAAAGTTTATTGTACCCATACGAAACCTCGCTATAACGTGTTATGGTTTATCCAGACTCAGCCCGAAGGCCGTCGCCCAGTCAATCTTGCTGTTGCGGCGATCGATCATACAAGATGGAGCGCCGTTCATTTCAATCGCACACAGGACATCGCCGATCTGTGCGGCAACCTGCATCTGCTGAGCCAGTTCGGCAATCTTTTCACACAGCATCGTCGAGGTGCCGCTGCCGGCCAGAAATACCATTCGCTCTATCACGCCGCTGCCGGGCATGCTCTCGTAATACCGGATACAGGCGTCAATCTCGCCCAGCAGCCGCTGAGCGGCTGCGGCGTCGGTCAGTTGGTTATAGCCAATCTCAATGACCCGCGCAAACAGCAGGTTTTTGCCGCGGCAGACGACCACATTGGTGTGGTTAGTCCCGACATCCAGCAGCAACGCAATCCGCCCTTGCTCATTTTGACGGCGGCAGAAAAAATTTGAATAGCTTTGAATCAGGGCGTTCGGCCAGATGCTGATGCCCACCACATCCAGCCCTGCACGTTCATAAATGGCCAGATACCGATTGACGGTTTCCCGTTCCGCGGCGATGACCAGAACGTCCGCGTCCGGCCCTTTGGCGTCGGGCTGATCGACGGCGATGTATTGAATCATGGCGTTTTCAGCCGCAAACGGCAGGCGTTTTTGCACCTTCGGCAATGCGGTTTCGCTGAGCCGATCCAGCGTGGTACGCGGCACTTTAATCGGGTCGATAAACAAATCGTCCGACGGCAGCGCGGTAACGACTTGCTTGCTCTTAAACCCCGCTTCGCGATAAATACTCTTGATGGCCTCGATTGCCCAGTGCTGCCAAGCGGGGCTGCGCGGCACAATCTCTTGGGGCTTGGCGCGAAGCCCCGCCCCGACCAGATACGGTCCCTGTCCGTTCATACCCAACTGCGCCATTCGCAAAAACCCGCTTCCCAAATCGACGCCGATGGGACAGATACGATTTTTATTCAATCCGAACATCATTCATTCCATTTCTTGTACGGATCGCCCGCGTCTATGACCCAACCGCCGCAGGCGCTGTTACGGTCCTTGACCCTGTCTTTGTCGTCCGGAAACCGGCTTGGCATTAGCAGGGATATTTCCCTCACGCCGCCGACGGCGTACAAGACGCAGCCATCTATAATTTAGGAAACAATTCTCGGACGTGCAAAATTGAAAAACCGCAAGACCCTTGGCTGAATATCCGATAATAAGTGCATTTTCAGAATCGATAACCGCTCTGACAATTTGAATGCGTCAAGAACAAGCCGACCTTGCGCTCTTATCGGACAATCCTATACCGGTTTTTCTACCATTGAAAAAATGAAAAAAATATTTATTGCTTTTCCCCAAACCCACCCCGAACGTCCGATAATCCAGATTTGATTTTAATCTCATATCCATAAAATCGGGGTTGTCCGAGCGCCGGCGGCATCGGTAAAAATACGGATATCGTAATCGCCGGCCAATAAAAAAGGGTGCGACGGAGAACCATCGCACCCTTGGGGTGTTATTGTACTATCGGCCAACGTTATTTCTTTTTGCCTTTGGCGGACTTGGTTTTGGCTTTGCCGCCGGGCTTGCAGACACCCTTGCAGCAGCAACTCTTTTCGGCGATGACCGCCTGTGCGGCCGCCAAGCGTGCGATCGGCACGCGGAACGGCGAGCAGGACACATAGTCCATGCCAATCTTATGGCAGAACTTGACGCTGGTCGCTTCGCCGCCGTGTTCGCCGCAGATACCAACCTTGAGGTCTTTGCGGGTCATGCGGCCTTTTTCGATAGCCATCTTGACCAGCATCCCGACGCCGTCCTGATCCAAGCTCTGGAACGGGTCGGCCTTGAAGATGCCCTTGCCGCCTTCCTTCTCGCTGGCCACATAAATCGGCAGGAACCGTCCGGCGTCGTCGCGCGACAGACCCAGCGTCATCTGCGTCAGGTCGTTGGTACCGCAGGAGAAGAACTCGGCCACTTCGGCAATCTGGTCGGCCAGCAACGCCGCACGCGGAATCTCAATCATCGTGCCAATCATATACTTGACCTTGACCTTGGCCTCTTTCATCAGGCCGTCGGCCAGCGCCTTGGCCTGTGCGACCTGAATGGCCAGTTCCTTTTTGTCGATGGTCAGCGGAATCATAATTTCGGGCAGAACCTTAATGCCCTTTTTGGTGCAGGCGATGGCGGCCTTGATAATGGCTGTTACCTGCATATCCAGGATTTCCGGATAGGTGATGCACAGACGGCAGCCGCGATGGCCGAGCATCGGGTTGGATTCGTGCAACTGCTCGCAACGGTGCTTGATTTTTTCAACAGAAATGCCCGTCTCCTTGCTGAGCTTCCTGAAACCCTCGTCGTCCTTGGGCGTAAACTCATGCAGCGGCGGGTCGATGAGCCGAATCGTTACGGGCTTATTGTTCATCGCGGTGAAGATACCCTCGAAGTCGCCCTGCTGGAACGGCAGCAGCTTGGCTAATGCGGCCTTGCGGGCTTCCGGCGTCTCGGCGACAATCATTTCCTGAATGGCCAGACGGCGTTCTTCGGTCTCAAAGAACATATGTTCCGTACGGCACAGACCAATGCCTTCGGCGCCCATCTTGATGGCGTTGAGCGCATCGGCGGGCGTATCGGCGTTGGTGCGAACCTTCAGGGTGCGAATCTCGTCGGCGTACTTCATAATCGTCTGGAACGCGGCGGGCTGTTCGGGCAGTTGCAGCGGAAGCTGACCCATATACACATCGCCGGTGTTGCCGTCGATGGTGATATACTCGCCCTGCTTGATAACCTTATCGCCGACCTTCATCGACTTGGCCTCATAATCGATATTCAACGCCTCGCAACCGACGACGCAGCACTTGCCCCAACCGCGAGCAACCACCGCCGCGTGGCTGGTCTTGCCGCCGGTGGCCGTCAGGATGCCGACCGCCGCATGCATACCGCCGACGTCTTCGGGGCTGGTCTCTTTGCGGACGAGAATGACTTTCTCATTCAAATCGGCCATTTCTTCGGCCTCGGCGGCGGTAAAGACAACCTTGCCGCTGGCAGCGCCCGGAACGGCGTTGATGCCGGTGGCAATCTTGGTCGCGGTCTTGGCGGCTTTGGCGTCAAGCTGCGGATAGAACAGCCGTTCGATGTCCTCCGGCGTGATACGGGCGACGGCCTCTTCCTTGGTCAGGAGTTTTTCTTTGACCATATCGGCGGCAATTTTGAACACCGCTGCCGCGGTGCGTTTGCCGGTGCGGCACTGGAGCATATACAGCTTTTCTTCCTGTATGGTAAACTCCAAATCCTGCATATCTTTGTAGTGCTTTTCGAGCTGGACGCGAACCTGACAGAGCTGCTTGTAGGCCTTCGGCAGCAGCTTGCTCAGTTCCGACAGCTTCAGCGGGGTGCGGATGCCGGCCACCACGTCCTCGCCCTGCGCATTGATCAGGCAGTCGCCGTAGAAGACGTTTTCGCCGGTGTTCGGGTCGCGGGTAAAGCATACGCCCGTACCGCTGTGGTCGCCCATGTTGCCGAACACCATCGTCTGTACGTTGACGGCGGTGCCTTTCAGGTCGGTGATTTTTTCGACGCGGCGATAGGTGACGGCTTTGTCGGCTTCCCAACTGTTGAACACCGCCGCAATCGCGCCCCAGAGCTGCTCATACGGGTCTTGCGGGAACGGCTGGCCGTTCATATTGTCCGAATAGAACTTCTTAAACTGAGCGCACAACTCAATCAGCGCCTCGGCGCTTAATTCGGGGTCGGTCTTGACGCCGGCCCTGACCTTGGCATGGTGCAGCATCTCTTCCATCGGTTCCTTGCTCAGCCCCATCGCGGTGGTGCTGTACATCTGGATAAACCGGCGGTAGGCGTCATACGCAAACCGAGGGTTGTTGGTCTTTCTGGCCAATCCTTCGACGGACTGGTCGTTCAGGCCGAGGTTCAAAATCGTTTCCATCATCCCCGGCATCGAACGGGCGGCGCCCGAACGCACCGAAACCAACAGCGGGTCTTTGACGTCGCCGAACTTTTTGCCCATGGCCTTTTCGACCTTGGCCATATTCTCGCGCACCTGTGCCTTCAGGTCATTGGACAGTTTGCGCCCGTGCTTGTAATAATCCTCGCAGTTGGGAATCGCAATGGTAAAACCGGGAGGCACCGGCAGTCCGGCAGCCGTCATATCGGCCAACCCTGCACCCTTGCCGCCAAGAATGAGTTTGCGTTCACTTTCCGTTTTGGCCACCGACATTCCCTCGGCCTTGCCGTTGCCGAAGAAAAACACTGTCTTGGCCGGTTTACTGCTCGCCTTAGCCATAATTGAACTTCTCCTAAATAAGTTTAGACCGCAATTTACTATTTTTTCACTTGCCGCTAACGTTTCGCCTTGGCCCCACACAGGCCCAGAGGTGCGTCCCGGTGTTCTCACACGGAGGATAAAGGTTTGTCATCATAGTGAACAAAACCGCATCTGTCAACGATGAAAAGCGAAAATCGGCACAAAAACCGCGCCCAAAATCGATTGTTAGCACAGTGTTAAGCGCTCAATGACCGTCTTAACCCCGATAGTTTGTCTGCGGAAATAAACCTCTTGTTGCCCATCGATTCATTCAGTGGACGAACAAAAAAATCTAAATCTTTTGCTTATAATGACTTAAAAAACAATTCGCCGACAACAACAATGCCGACGACGATGGCGTTGGCCATTTTCCTTATTTCATCTTGGCTTTAACTTTTAACTTTTGACTTTTAAGATACAGGGATAACAGGGTACATCGTCCCCCCTTAGGGAGAATTTTTCTTTTGTCACATCGTCTGGTCCGATCCAGTCTAACATGAGGGGAGGGAGTTTAGCAA
>Ga0308414_1003306_pt1 | contig 10299 bp, 8 predicted proteins | sample HotsprSampleOS50_FD_205667 | JGI IMG/M metagenome (GOLD analysis project Ga0308414, IMG submission 205667) | Hot spring phototrophic mat microbial communities from Octopus Spring, Yellowstone National Park, Wyoming, United States - 20090730_OS50 ...
CCGGGTGTTGCCCGCCTGACTCAGTTCATGGCTGAGGTAATGTTGAATGACTTCGGTATCGGTATTTCGCGTGAGATGGTAGTCGTTTTGAGTGAGCAGTTGATCGCGGAGGCTGGCAAAGTTGGCTAGTTGGCCATTGAACGCAAAAGCGAACCATTTCCATTTACAGCCGTGGTATCGCTCGAACGGTTGAGCATAGCTGCGATCGTTGGCCCCGCAAGTGGCGTAGCGGGTGTGACCGATGGCGGCTCGCCCCGCATATTGACTCATGATGCTCTCAAACTTCTCGGCATGATTGGAGCGGAACGCTTCAATCACAGTGCCGATCTGCTTGTAGGTGTCGAGTATCTTGGTTCGAGCCGGATTATAACTGGCCATCCCCGCCGCGAGTTGGCCGCGATTCTGTAAGTCCAACAGCATGCGGGGCAGCAACCGCGAGGTTTGTTCCGGCCCCGACTTTGGGGCCAACCGTGACGTCCCCTGCTGGGGCAGATGGTAAATGGCGGCAATGCCGCACTCGTGGTGCAATTCATCCATGCAGAGGCTCGTTTTGCTCATGATGAGATCGGCCGGTTCCCCTCATTTAGTATAAACGCGCTAGGAGGGTCACTCAAGCGGCTGGTTTTTCGTCTGCGGGGAAACAGGCTGGCCGGTGCCCGGGCAGGAGCCAAATTCTCGGCATAATCGTAGGTGTTGCTCCAGATCTAGCGATTCTGCCCGAGCGTTGCCGTCGATCCCCAATGCCGAAAGCCGGGCATCGACCTCGGCCTTGGGCAGGCGACCCGAGGGCATACTGGCCAAGGCACTACGCAGATTCTTTCGCCGATGCACATACAAATCCCGCAGAAAATTCCGCAACGCTATCACATCCCCGACGTGGGCCCGCTTGGTGGCATCCGGCCGAATCATCACGATGGCCGAATCGACCTGCGGCCGAGGATAAAAGACGCTCGGCGGCACCTTGCGAATCAGCGAGACATGAGCTAGCGATTGCACCAATACGGCCAACGAGCCGTAGGCTTTTTCGCCCGGTGCGGCCAGCATGCGCTCGGCCAGTTCCCATTGCACCATGACGACCATGCGTTCGACAGGCAAATCGCTCAACAGTAGATTGGTAATGACGGGCACCGAGACAGCGTAGGGGAGATTGGCCACCAGTTTGACTTGTTTGGTGTGAGCGCTCAACTCACCCAGGGCGGCCAGTACGTCGGGGTTGAGTTTGTTCTTGCTGGCCAGGGCGTCGGCATGGAAGAAACGCACGCGTTCGCGGCCCGCGCCCTGGGTTTTGTTTAAGCCCTCGTGGATGAGAAAGTGCGTCTCCAATAGATCGGTCATCAGATGAGCAAAGGCCGTGTCTATCTCGACACTGACCACCGCGCCGGCCAACTCCACCAGCCGCAGCGTCAGGCTACCGGTGCCGCTGCCTACTTCAAGGACGAGATCGTCTGCGCCGATCTCCGCCGTGCGGACCACCAAGTCGATCAGATTCAGGTCGATGAGAAAATTCTGACCGAGTTTGTTCTTCGGCTGAATGCCGCGCTCCTCGAACAAGGTGCGCAGGTAACTAAGGGTTTGTCGTTGTTGCGCCATCGCGCCTCTCGATTGGCAACTGCTCGCGGAACTGCTCCAGAGCCTTGTAGACATATTTTGCCAGCATGTCTGTTTCTAAATTAACAGTCGCTCCCACTTCCTTGAAGCCCAAGGTAGTAACGGCCAAAGTGTGGGGGATGAGCATGACACGAAAGCCCGTGCGTTCCACGCTGACCAAAGTCAAGCTGATCCCATCGACCGCGATGGAGCCTTTGGGCACCATCTGTGCCGTAAGCCGTTCCTCGCAATCAAACGCCATGTACACCCAGTCCCCCTCGGTGCGTTTGGCTGTGATCGTGCCGGTGCCGTCGATGTGGCCGGTGACGAGATGGCCACCTAAGCGATCGCCCAGAGCCAAGGCGCGTTCGAGATTGACGCGGTCGCCGGGTCGCAGTTGGCCGAGATTGGTCAGGCGGAGCGTCTCGGGGCCAGCTTCTAGGTGAAAGCGCTGCCCTTCGAGTTGCACGACAGTCAGACAGCAGCCATTGACCGCAAGGCTGTCGCCCAGGCGGAGTTGTGGGCCTAAAGCCGGGGCTAGCAGCACCAGCCGCGCTCCCGAGGGGATGGGGCGCACCTCGACGACCGGAGCCAGGGTTTCGACAAGACCGGTGAACATGTGCGGTTCCTTCTAGCCCACGAGAATCACATTTACATCCATCACGTTGGTACCTGTCAAGCCGGTCTGCAACAGCCCGCCGACCCGCTGCCAAAACGAATACGCATCGTGCCGCGCCAACGCCTCGGCCGCCCCCTGCACCGGCGTCGTGGCATCAAAAATGGCACCGGTGGCGTCAGTGGGGCCGTCTTCACCATCGGTGCCAGCACTCAGCCAGACGAAGTTGTCCACATCATGTAACCGCAACAACCCCGCCAGGGCCAACTCCTGATTGCGCCCGCCCTTACCGGCCTCAGCCGGGAGAGCCACAGTGGTTTCGCCACCGGCCAAGATACACACAGGGGGGGCAAGGGGCAGGTGATCGCGACGGATGCTGCGTACCAGCCCGGCTAGCACAGTCGCTACTTGCCGCGCCTCGCCCTCCCAGAACGAGCCGAGATTCAGCACCGGGTAACCCCACTCGCTGGCAAGGCGGGCCGCAGCGGCCAGCGAGCGGGCATTGTTGCCGATGATCTCGTTGTGAATGCCCGGTGGCAGCGTTTTGGGGGTCTCGTGCCCTTGCTGTAAATAACGTCGCACTGCCGGAGCGGCGATGCCGTAACGATCCAGCACCGCCAGGGCCTCGGCACAGGTGGTCGGGTCGGCGGCCGTGGGGCCACTGGCGATGACATCCAGCGGATCGCCGACCACATCGGAGAGAATCAAGGCCCACAGGCGGCAGCCCTTGCGAGCAAAAGCCTCGGCGAGGCGTCCTCCCTTGATGCGTGACAGATGTTTGCGCACGCAATTCATCTCGTTAATGGTTGCGCCGGCAGCGTGCAGCTGTCGCGTCACCTCTTGCTTGTCGGCCAGGGTCAGCCCCGTGGCCGGGGCCGGTAACAGGGCCGAGCCACCCCCCGAGAGCAGGCACAGGCCGATGTCCCCCGGCTGGGCTTGCTCCACCAGCCTGAGCATCTGCTCGACACCGGCGACGCCAGCCTCGGTGGGATGATTGCTGCCGGCGGGCCTGGCCTCGACCAAGCGAATCTGCCGCAACGGCTGCGGTGGAGCGGTGCCCGCAGGGATGTTGACCACCCCGACCACTCGCGTTCCCAGAGCCGCTTCCACGCCGGCCGCCATCGCTGCGGCCGCCTTGCCACCGCCCACGACGAGGAAACGGCCCGCGGGATGCTCTCGTTGCAACCGCTCCGCCGCTTCATACGACAATCGGAACGGATCGGCCGCCGCGACGGCCGCTTGCCACAAGGCAATGGCTTGCTCACGAGAGGGTTTCATGAGGTCATTGGCGATGGCTTGCTCGCGAGTGGGTTTCATGAGGTCATTGTGGCGGAGGAGGCGGGATTTTCCAGAGCCGCACCCCTTCGCGTTTCCCGCCAGTGACGGCCCAGCGGCCATCGGGGCTGACACGCATGCAGACTAAGCCAAGCAACTCTTGCAGATTCCAGCGATACTGTTCTAGCTGAGTGTCCAGGTCATACAAAAGAAGTCCGGGTAAATCGGGATTTGCGGCTTCGGGCTGACTGCCCGCGATGAGCAACCGTCGGCCCTGGGGCAAAAACTGCACTCGTTCGACAATGCTCTGCAACAGAGCTTCAAACTGGGCCAACTCGCGACCAGTTTGGTAATCCCAGATGCAAACAAAGCCTCCGAAATCGCCCGCGGCCAGGAGTGGCTCGCGCGGGTGAAATGCGAGGGTGCGAACCGCTTGTTGTTTCGCGGCAAAAGCCTGCCATTGTTTGCCGCTCTCCACTTCAAAGAGAATCACTCGATGTTTGCCCGGTGCGTTGTTGCCGGCCACAGCCAGCAAACGGCCATCCGGCGAGAAAGCGACCGTCCAGTGGTAGCTGAGCATGGTAGGGAAGGTGCGTACCAGTCGGCCTGTGCGCCACTCACGCAACACCAGCCCGGTTTCGCCACACAGGGCCAGATACTGGCCATCGGGCGAGACAGACAAGCCCCAGGTTCGATGTCCCATGGCAGGGAGTTCGCGGAGTTGTTGACCCGTGGCGAGGTTCAAGACGCGCACCGGGCAAAACATGCCTGCGGTGAAGAGGTGTTTTCCCGTGGGATCCGTACACAAAGTGAGAATTTTGGCCCGATGGTCGCTCTCCTCAAAAAACAGCTTACGCTGTTTTGTCGCTAGGTCCCAGACATGCACCTTGCCCGACCAGTCGCCCCCATAGAGTCGCTGCCCATCCGGCGAGAAGACCACCTCGGCGAGGGTGGCCGGGATGGGTTCCAGATGGACGGGTTGATCGAAGTTCTCTGGAGGCTCAGAGCGACGACCGCCCAACCAGGCCAGTGCCAGTGCCGCGCTCAAAAACAGTAGCAGCATACTCCGCCCCAGCCATCGCCTTGACTTGGGTTGGGACCCGAGCAGCACCGCCTTGTCACCCATCTGCACAGTGATCGGCTTGTCCAGCCAAGGTTGTAAGGCGTCGAGCAACTCCGCCGCCGAGCTAAAGCGCTGCTCCGGCTCGTAGGCCATTAGACGTTGCAAGATGGGCAAAAAGCCTCGGGGAACCACGCCCTCCAAGGTCTGCTGGAGCGGCGGCACGGAGATCAGGCCTAGATACGCCAGGCGTTGTTCGGTAGGGTTTTGGAACAGGGCACGGCCGCTGAGCAGGCAATAAAGTGTGGCTCCCAAGCTATACAGATCGCTTCGGGCGTCGAGTCTTTTCCCCAAGGCTTGTTCCGGCGACATAAATCCTAGGGTGCCGACCAGAACAGCTTGCTTTTGGTCTGCGTCGCTTTGAACGGGTGAGGCCAACTCCATGTCTAGCAACTTGACCGTGCCGTCAGCCATAAGAATCAAATTGGAGGGTTTGAGGTCGCGATGCACTAGCCCACGACGATGCAGGTGATCCAGAGCGGCGGCTACCTGTACGATCAGCCGCACTGCCTGAGGCAGAGCCAGAGGTCCGTGACGTTGCAGAATTTGCTCTAGATCGACCCCCTCGACATACTCCAAAACCAAAAAAGTGGTCGTGCCGATCTGGCACAAATCAAACATCCGCACGATGTTGGGATGATCCAGGGCGGCCCCGGTCTGCCCTTCGCGTAATAGCCGTTCTCGATCCATCAGGGCTGCCTCTTGATCCGAACGCACCATTTTCAACGCTACCAGACGTTTCAGGGTCGTTTGTTCAGCCAAATAGACTTGGCTAGCCCCGCCTTCACCCAAAGGCCGAAGGATGCGATAGGGACCCAGAATTAAATCGTATATCTGACCGGCGAGAATGCGTTCGACCTGATAGGCAGTGAGCAGGCCTATGTCGCGCAGCATCGCGCCTAGTTCATGGGCATCTTCGGGCAACGCCTGCAACCCTGGCCAACGCGTCTGCACTTGCTGCGGCGTCAGCAATCCCTGCTGGTAACACAGTTCGAGAAACGCCTGCGCGGACGTTGGCCCCGCCATACTTCCATCTCCGATCCCAAGTTTGGCCGAGGCATCCTTTCGCTCTGACCACAAAAGTCCGCTCTGGCCTCAACGATTCCGATCGGAAAAGAAAAACCTACCGGACGCACGACTGTTTGATGAAAAGGGATTAAATTGACAGACCGCTGACATTCGTAGGAGCGTGCTTTGAACTCTTACTCAGGTGCCATCGCGTCTGACAAAACTTGCGACAGTGCGTGCTGCTCTCGCCTCTCACTGGGGTGCCGTCGCGGCGGACGAAGCTTGCGTAGCAGCCTGGCGTTGCACCTCGCGTTCCTGTTGCCGGGCTAGCGATTGCAAGCGCTGTTGATGGTATTTGTAGCCGGGGATCAAGAAACAGATCGCCGTCACCGTGCCAAACAGCAGGATGCCGTAATCCGGAAACAGGGCCATCAACGGGAAGGTAGCAAACTCCGCCAGGGCCGCCAAATACAACTGACCGCTGAGCATGCCGGCCTTGGCGACGAAGGTCATGCCTGCGATGATGGCGAGCATGGGGGCCAACTGCAAAACATGAATGCCCAGGAGCATCTCCAGCACGAATACGCCGATGGTCGCCAGGATCGCCCCCGCCCACACGTGGGCGACCTGGCGTTCGATGAACAGCACGGGGCCGGCCTGCTTGCGTAGGTTCCAGAAGATGAAGCCCCAGGCGATCAGGCCGCCGCCCCACAGCCCCAGATACCACAGCGGATTGTCGATGCCATTCCAGGCCATCGCCGTCGTCACCAGGCACTGCAAAAAAATCTTCAGCGCGTGGCACATCCACAACAGGCCCCAGTTTTCCAGTACGACGGCATGGTGCGTCTCACGAAACATGCGGCTAAAGAAGCCGCCCAGATCGACCAGCCGGGTGCGTCGCACCGAGGGCGGCTCGCCGTGGAGATACGCCTCCAGGTCGGCCGCCAGAGCTGCCGCATCCGCATAGCGGAGTTCGGGTTCTTTCTGAATGCACTTCAGGCAGATGAGTTCAAGATCGGCATCGACTTTGGGATTGAGTGCGCCAGGCCGCACCGGGTCTTGATCCAGCACTAGCAACAGTGTGTCTACTGGGGTGGGTGCCTGAAATGGCGGCCGGCCGGTGATCATCTCATAGAGAATCACGCCCAACGAGTAAATGTCGCTAGCCGCACTGGACTGGCCGCGTCGGTTGGACACCATCTCCGGGGCGATGTAAGCCGGCGTGCCCACCAAGTTGCCGGTCTGCGTTAGCGAGGCCCCCTGGCCGTCGTCCCCTGTCGCCGTGCGTTTGGCGAGACCAAAATCGGTAATGTGCGGCCGCCCCTGAGCATCAAGCAAAATGTTCGAGGGCTTCAGATCGCGATGCAAAATGCCCCTCACATGCGCGAAATGCACCGCACGAGCTATCTCGGCTAGCAAGGCCGCCGCATCACGCGGCCGCATCGGACCCCGTGCTAGATGGGCGGCCAGCGTCTCCCCCTCGACCAGGCGCATGCTGAAATAAGCCTGGCCCTCGTGCTGGCCGGCCGCATAGACCGGCACGATATTGGGATGCTCTAGATGGGCCGCCGCCTGAGCTTCGATCTGAAAACGAGCCAGATCAGCCGGCGTGGCATGTTGGCCACGCAGGATCATCTTCAAGGCCACGATGCGGCCTAGACTCTTTTGTCGAGCCTTGTAAACCACGCCCATGCCGCCTTGGCCGATCTTTTCCAACAACTCAAAATCGCCAAATTCCTTAAGCGGCGGTTCGAGGGATGCGGCGTCCACCGAGGCAGAGTCGCGCCGGGGCAACCGCGTGGAGCGGATCGGCCGAGGTCGGGCGAATTCTTCGGCGACCTGAGCCGCCCCCCACAATTCACGCAACTCGCCCACCAGATCGGGGTAATCGGCAGAGACGCGTTGCCAGTCCGGCGACTGACCGCAGCGTTGTTGCTCGGTCAATTCACTCAACAGCCGGGCGAGTATCTCTTCGCGATCCGGGGCCGATAGACTCATGAGTCACCCCTTGATCCGTTGTTGGGCAACAGCATCGATCGCAGCCGACGTATCGCCCGCAAGTAACGCATCGAGGCCGCCGCTTCACTCAGGCCCAAGGCTTGGGCCGTTTGCTGATTAGAGAGTTGTTCGCGGTGCCGCATCAGGATGATCTCGCGGTCATCCTCATCCAGATCGGCGATGGCCAAATCGAGGCGGCGCTGCAATTCGCGCTGGATAGCCTCCGAGGCGGGGGTGCGTTCGCTGTCGAGCAGCTGCCCGGCCAACTCCATCGACGAATGATCGGCCAACACGGCAGGCACGAGCGGTTGTTCGCGATCCAGGCTTCGACGTTGGGCTTGGCGATGGCGACGATGTGCATCGATGACGTGATCCTGGGCCAGATGGCGCAACCACAAGCGAAAAGGCATGCTCGGATCGCGTAGATATTCGGCAAGGCGTTTGTGAGCCTCCAGTAGCACCTCCTGCACGATGTCAGAGGCATCCAGGCGAGCGGCCAAGGCCGGGTCCAGACGCATACCGATCAGGCGGCGCAGCGGTTCGCGATGCACATCGAGCAAACGATCGACGGCCCCCTCTTGCCCCGCGCGGGCCTGGTTCAGCAGTTTTTCAGTGTCTGGATGATCACCAAACATGGCCAAACGCACAACCTCAAAATCCGTGGGGAGAAGTCTCTAAGGTACATTCTACACCACTGGCACGGTTGGCCAATAGAGCGTTTCGGCACGAGACTTAATCGAGGTAGGCTTTTTAATCGACGTGGGCTTTTTTGATGTGTTCAGCCACTCGATCGGCAGTGATGTGCCAGTCGCAATCGCTGCACTCGGGGGCTTTCTCATAACAGGGGGCACAATAAAGCGGTCCCCCCAGGAAGAACTGCTCCAATCGCGCCCGCGAGGCATCGTCCAATTCGCCCGGATCGCGCGGTAAGACAATATCCATGCCGCAGCCATCACAGCTGCGGTGAGCTAATTTTTGTAATAAGGGGGCGAAATGATCATGCACGCCCCGAGGGACCACCCCTTTGCCATGGCATAGGGGACAGGCCCGGCCTAGCTGTGCTTCAATCGCCTTGCGGATGAATGCACTCTTGTTGGGTAACTTGTCCAGCAACTCGGCGAGTTCCTTTTCTACTTTGAACGCTACGACCGCATTTTTCGCTGGTTTTTGACTCGCCATGATCGTCGGGCCTCTGTAAATCCTTTAAGTTATTTTACTCCGCCGCCCCAATCCTCGCAAGCCAACCAACGACGACTCATTGCTCGCTCTGCCGCTACAGATTGCTCCGTGAGATCAATCCCAAACGAGATCAATCCCAAACGATCCCTCCCAGCCTCATCCGCTCCTCGCCAATGCCGAAGGTGGGACTCGAACCCACACGCCCGTTAAGGACACAAGATTTTGAATCTAGCGCGTCTGCCATTCCGCCACTTCGGCTGGTGGTGTAAGTGTAGCGAAAGCTGGCCGGCGATCAACCCCCCACTGGCGTATCTGTTGCCACCCGGCGATCAACCCCCGCTGGAGAATCTGCTGCCGCTTGGGAAGCCTGCCGTTCCGGCCGAGTCGTCTTGGGATACCTGCGGTTCAGGCAGAGTCGTCGGCTGCAAACCGTTGGCCAGCAAAAAAGCCTCGGCCCAGTGGTAATGATCCAGCAAACCCTCCGTCGGTCGGCCCAGCAAATAATAGGCCACATACAACGCTTCGATGGAGGCTAGACCATTGTCTGGATCGTTGGCCCACTTGGACGAACGCGGATAGGCCGTCTGCCAACCATGTAGGGAACGCGGCTCAACGGCCGAGACTTGCTTTTGCATCACGCCCGCCCATCGCCACGAGCCATCCAAGAGTAAAATCCCCCGCGGAGCATCGGCCACGGTCAGCGGTGGTCCCTCGGCTGCTAGGCGAATGTAGCCGTTGAAATCCGGCCAATGCTTGAGGGGATAATGGATCAAACGAATGTCTGCCCGACCGCGTAGAGGCCAAATGGTACACTTGGAGCGAATCTCCTTGCGGTGGCGAATGATGATGGTCGGCGGGACACTCATCCGTTTTGCTCCCTCGAAGCGAATGGCACTAAAATTATAACGGTACCGCTGGAGGCGCAATCGCCCGTGCCGAAAAGTGCCATTGTGAGATTACCTTGAGATCAACATGAGAGATCAACATGAAATTGGAATTAAAGTATTGCTCGGCTTGAAACTACGAGCCTAAAGCGCTCAGTTTGAGTGCTAAGTTGCTCGAACGCTTTAAGATGCAAATCAGCGAACTACGTCTGATTCCCTCCAAGGGCGGCTGCTTCGAGATTACCGCCGGGGAGGAGTTACTCTACTCCAAACTGGCCACTGGACAATTTCCCGACGAAGAAGCGATCGTCCAGGCCGTTGCTCAGCGTTTGGGTTAGAAACTTTTCCTGAATAATTCTCATCGCTGCAACGTCAAAAAAGTACAAGGAGAGGTACTCCTCGCCTCGCTTTTGCCCTGGCGTGGTGATGAGCCCTCAGACCGCTCGGCTCTGGCTGAGGGGTCTTTTTTTTGACGAGTCACCCCTCAACAGCAAATCCGGTAAAACGAAAAAACGAGCCGACTGATCCCTTCTGAGTTGTTGCCGCAAGGAAAAGCCGATAGAATACATTCATCGTTCACTCATCTTTGCTGGGGATGCAATGATGGCGGTGAATCAGGTCTGCCCCCAGGG
>Ga0308414_1003308_pt1 | contig 10295 bp, 8 predicted proteins | sample HotsprSampleOS50_FD_205667 | JGI IMG/M metagenome (GOLD analysis project Ga0308414, IMG submission 205667) | Hot spring phototrophic mat microbial communities from Octopus Spring, Yellowstone National Park, Wyoming, United States - 20090730_OS50 ...
AAAAAAATTTATTATTGTTTAAAAAATCTGATTTTAAATTTCTACAATTCCAGATTTAATAGCAAATTTTACTAATTCTGCAACGTTATGAATGTTGAGTTTTTTCATGATATTTTGACGATGTACTTTTACTGTACGTAGAGCAATCCAAAGTTGTTTAGCAATTTCTTCGTTAGACTTTCCTTCTCCAATAAGTTTTAAAATTTGTCGTTCACGATTGGTAAGTAAATCAAATACAAGACTTTCTTCTTTTTCTTTTCGTTTTTTTCCATGTTGTTCTAAGTTTAAAACAAGCTGGTTTGTAATTCTTGGACTTAAATATCTTTCTTCTTTTTTTACTGCTTCAATAGCTCGAATTAAGTCTTCTCCTGCATCATCTTTTAAAACATAAGCATGGATCCCTATTTTTAAAAGTTGTTGGACATATTCTTCGTTGTCATGTCGGGAGAGAATTACAATTTTAATTTTGGGATGATACTTACGAATATTCCTTGCTAGTTCAATTCCAGTTAAAGAAGGTAAAGAAATATCTAAAATGACTAGGTCGGGTTTTAACTGGTCAATTTGTTCAAGAGCAAGCTTTCCATCTCCTGTTTCTCCAATAATTTCTAAACCTTTGAGTGGATTTAAGATAAGTTTTAAGCCTTCTCGTAATATCGCATGATCATCTACTAAAAAAACTTTCATGGCTCAATAGGTACCTCAATTAAAATTTTTGTTCCTTTACCTAGTCCAGAAGAAATGTGTAAACTTCCACCCATATCTTCTACTCGAATTTTCATATTATTTAGTCCAAAACCTCTATTAGTTTGGATTTTATTTAAATTAAAACCTTTACCATTGTCAATAACTTTTAGAAAAATTGTTTTTCCTTTTTGAGCTATAGAAATTTCTATACTGTCTGCTTGAGAGTGTTTTGCTATATTTGAAGAAATTTCTTGAATTATTCTATAAATTCCAAGGGATTGTTCTTCTGACAAGATGGCTTGTGATTCATAAGTAAATTTAACTTTATATTTATCTCCAAACATAACTTTTATCAAAGAACGAATGGCAGATTCTAAACCTAATTCTTTAAGTACACTAGGATAAATATTTGTATAAATTTCTCTTAACTCTTGGCTTGTTTTATCGATGAGATTTAAGGCATATTGAAATTTCTCTTCGCTTTTTAAAGGATCTAACCAATAAGCAGTAAGATTTAATTTAGCTGCTAAGATAGTTTGTCCAACTGAATCATGTAAATCTCTTGCTATTTTTTGTCGTTCACTCTCTTGAAGTTTCATTAGTTGAGCATAGAGTTCTTCTATCTTTTTTTTTAAGCCTCTGGTCTCTGTAATATTTTTTAAAATAATTCCTATATCTGAGTCAAAGCGAAATATAGAGTAACCATAAATTTTATTCTGAATTTTAAATTCACAGTTATCTACTCTAATATGAGTTGAATTTTCTAAATTTCTCAAAAAATTTTTTTTATCTTTTGAGTTTAATGGTAAAACTTCTAATATATTTTTATTTAAAACTTCCTTTTGTTCTTTTAAAAGTTCTTTTTGAAAAGGTTCATTTACAAATTTAATGGAATAATCTTCTCGTAAGGTAGCTACAGGGGATAAACCAGATAAAAGCTTATTAAAGTAGGAGTAGATATTTTGGATTTTTTTTTCAGATTCTTTTTTCTTAGTAAGATCTATTAAGATACATTGTATAGTTATTTCTTTTTCTATGAGAGGAATAAACAACAATTCTGCATAGATTTCTTGGTGATTGATTTCAAAAGAAATTTCTCTACATATAGGTTTTTTTTCTTGTAAACAAATTTCAAAATAATTGGCTAGATTGGAGTTTTGAAATATTGGATCATAAATGCTTATTTTAGAAGAATCTACAGATAAACCAAAAAGACTTAAAAAAAAAGAATTTACTTTAAGGATCTCTCCTTTTTCTGAGGCTAGTAAAATTCCAATAGGAGAAAGTTGAAACAAAAACTGACTTAGTTCTAGTTCTTTTTGTAGGTCTTCTATGGTCATAGAAAGATATTTTCCTTACTCAAATATAAAAAAATATAAAAATTAAAATATTTTTATTGAAAGCCTGTAAACATTATATTAGAATTAAAAAAAGTGAAAACCTAAAAATTTTAAAAGGAGTAAAAAATGTTTAAGATGAAAAATTTTCTTTATGCTTTTAGTTTCATGGTTTTGGTGACAGTTTCACTTTCTGCTGGTAGCATTACTATCTTTGTACATGGAAAGTCAAACAGTAACCATTGTAGAACTTCTACTACAGACGTTAATAGTTATTGGGGTGCTAATGCAAATACTGTGGCAGGCGTTAAGTATTTTGTGGGGTATGATGGGACCACAGATCCACGTACTTATGGGACATGTCGAGCTCAAACTAATCTAAGCACAGTACTCACTCAAAGATGTAAAGGAGCAGATACTTGTAAGATAGTATGTCATAGTGCTGGATGTTATGCTACTGAGTATTGGTTATCTAACTTAGGTGGTACAGCTTCTAGCAAAGGTTTTAAAATTAGTGTAGTAACTGCTTTAGCTGCTGCTTCAGGTGGTTCAGAGCTTGCTTCTGCGTTAAATGCAATTACCTTTGGCTTTGCTGGAAACGCTATGGATAAGTCTCTAATTGTATCTACTGCACGTTCCTCATTTAACCACAACAATACTGCAGGTGTCACTGTAGCACATGTTCCAGGTTACAAAGGTTTAATTGGAGCTTCAGCAATTTTACCAGGAGAAGATGATTTTGCTGTGGCTTATCATTCTGCTTGTGGGTATAGTCGTGCAGGTGGTCTATCTGTATGCCAATCTTCTGTAACTCAATACGAGGGTATTTGGCCTTTTGGATCCAATCAGACCTATACTCAATACTTGGGACACGTGCGGGCTCCTTCTGTAGCAGCAAAAGGTCTATATGAAAACCATTCAGAGTTAACTAACGATGGATGGCGTTAACTAATTTCTTGTTTAATTACCCTTTTATTAGAAGGGTAATTAAACTTTTCTAGAACTATTATGCTTTTTTTTAAAAAAAATTTTTTTTCTAGTGTTGTAAAAATAAATTTATTTACTTACAGATATATCTAAGAGTTTATGAAACTCGGGGAAAGAAGTTGAAATCCAAGACTCATCGTCAATTTGTATATTATTTTGTAGTAGAGTTTTTAGTATTAAAAAACTCATTGCAATTCTATGATCCATAAAACTTTGAATTAAGTTTTCTTTAATTTCATTTACCTCTTCAAAAGCATAACCATCTTTGTATTCTTCTACTTCTATACCTAGTCTTTGTAGATTGCTTACCATAGAATGAATTCTATCGGATTCTTTTGCTCGCAAGTCTTCAGCATGGCGAATTTCAAATCCCCTTTCAGCAAAAAGTCCTGCTATAGTTAAAATAGGTATTTCATCTATGATACTAGGAATAAGAGATTTAGAAATAATAATTTTTTTAAGCTGAGAAGGATATACTCGTAGGTCGGCAATCTTTTCTCCACATTCCATTCTTTCGTTTTCTATTTCAATTTTTCCTCCCATTTCTTTAAGTATTGAAATAATTCCAATTCGGGCGGGATTTAAACCAATGTTTGGAATGAGTATACTTCCCGATCTTGCTAGAAGTCCAAACACGATAAAGAAAGCAGCAGAAGAAATATCTCCTGGTATATGAAATTCTGTTCCAACAAACTCATAAGGCGGTTCTAAAACAAAACGAAATTTATCTTTAGGAAAAATTTTTCCACCTAAAAATTTTACCATATTTTCAGTATGATCTCTAGAAAGCTCTTCTTCTTCATAGTCTAAACTCACGTCAGACGAAATAGCAGCTAACATAAGGCAAGATTTTACTTGAGCACTAGATAAACTACTCTTATACTTAAAAGGTTTAAGCCGAGTTCCTATAATTTTTAATGGAGCTTTATCATCTTGATTAATGGAAAAAATTTGAGCCCCCATTTGAGTTAGTGGGTCAATAATTCTTTTCATAGGTCTTTTTCGTAACGAGGCATCTCCAGTAAGTTCACAAGTAATTCCCTCTAGTCCTGAGAGTAATCCTGCTGAAAGACGAATTCCTGTACCTCCATTTCCAAAATCTAAGACTTCAGTTGGAGACTTTAAATTTTTTTTACCTGGACTATTTACTTCATAAATTCCTTTATCAATTTTTTTATAATTTACTCCTAATTTAGAAAAAGATTTCATAGTGTTGAGAGGATCTTCAGCTTCTAAAAACCCTGTAATTTTACTTTTTCCTTTTGCTAAGGCTGAAAACAAAACAGCTCTATGGGAAATAGATTTGTCCCCAGGCATTTTTAAAGTTATTGAATCTTTTAAGTGAAGTTTGCTTTCTAGCATTATGATTGACCTTGTAATTTAGATACTAATTGAGTTTCTGTTGTTTGTAGTTTGCGCATTTTCACATCTACACTTAGATATTGTTTACCTGAGCCTTTAAAAGTTCCACGTACTGGAGATACATCTTCAAAGTCTCTTCCAATAGCAACTCTAACATGTTTTTCAGAGGAAGGCATATTGTTTGTAGGATCTAATCCGAACCAAGAAAACTCAGGAATATAGACATCTAACCAAGCATGACTTTGCTCTGAGCCTGTCATTTCCACATTAGAGCTTGGATCGTAGCTTTCAATATATCCGCTTACATATCTAGCAGCAATTCCAGCTGCACGAAGAAGTGCTATCATTGTATGAGCAAAATCTTGGCAAACTCCTTGTCGTTTTTCCAGTACTTCTTCAATAGGAGTATTTATATGAGTAGAACCTGACTTATATTTAAAATCTGTTGTAAACCAATGATTTAAATCCATAATTGCTTGAGAAAGCTTTCTTTCAGGATGTAAAATCTTAGAAGCAATTTCATAAACCTTATCTGAAAAAATAATAAAAGTAGAAGGGTTTAGATAATCATAAAATTCATAAATATATTTCTTAAACCATTCTTTGGCTTCATAAATTTTTATTTCTGAATTTAATGGTTCTAAGGAAGGTACATAAGTTGTTACTTCACTTTTAGCAAGAATTTCTAAAGCTCTATGGCGAAAAGGGACAGAAAATTCGTGAACGACATTTCCAAAGTAATCAATATGTGAGTAAAGAGGTACATCTGGTATTACTTCAATAGTATGAAAGTTTACTTCTTGGCAGAGAGTTTCAAGAGGAGTAATTTTCACACGAGAGTAAGACTCTACTGCTTCCCATTCATAAGTATAAGTTGTTTTGTGTATAATTGAATATCTTTGTTTCATAATTCTTTGAGAGTAAATGGAATAGTAGAAGTTAAATTGCTATATCTATCCATAATTTTATTTCCAAGTAGGTCTATACCTGCTTTTAGATCACTTGCCCAAAACCCTGGAGTAATCTCTATCTTTGAGTCAAAAAATTTCCTTCCTCTGCTTATCATAGCTCTTTTTATTTCTGGAAATCCTAAGTATGTCTTTAAATCAAACGAATAAGCTCGACTGACTAGCATGTCACATACATGTTCAGGACTATTGTCGTTGTATGATTTTTCAGGATTTAAAGAAATTAAAATTTGTTTTATTTTTTCTATAGAACTTACAAAAGAGTTATTAAATTCTCTATCTATGACAATCATTCTATAAGCTAAGTATGGATCAAACCTAGATTCATAACTCCATTGATATGCCTCATAAGAATGTAAAAATTTTAAGGTAACTATAATCATAGGTTGTAAGTAATAAATATCATCTGTTTGATTGCTAATTTTTACTAAATATTGGATAGAGGACTTTAAAACTTGAACAATTGCGTTACAATGCTCAATATATCTTCCAAGCTGAATAAACTGCATTGTATCTTGACGAGAAAAAGTATCTAAAGAAGCACCATAAAAAGACTGGGAATAGTGCACTACACCCGAAAGCCATTCAAAAATATCTTCTAAACTAGCTGTATCTTGCTCGGTTTTTCCAGGTACTTTTTCTAAAAATTCTACAAGTTTTCGAAGAGAAACCCACATGTCGTTAGAGAGCATATTTTGAATTTCACGGGCATTATTCATTGCATAGTTTAAGTTAGCTTGCATAGAGTAAGGATTTTTAGAATCGTAAACAGCTAACTTAAAAAACCGAATGTACCAAGTTTCGTTTGATTCTTGCCTTAGAATCTTTAAAATAGGTGTACCTGTAAGGCGAGAAATAATTTTCATAAGACTATTAAAAGAAGAACGTTCTGTACCAAGTAAAATATCTATTTCAGAAGCATACATTACTTGTAAGACATTTGCAATTAAAAAAGCACGATTCACGTAACGTCCTAACCAAAATAAACTTTCAGCAACTCTAGAAAGAATAAATTCTTTTGAACGATTTTTAGATATTGGGACAACAAACCTAGAAGCATTTCTTTCTGATTTCCCCATAATCCAAGTGTCTTTACTTCCACCCCCTCTAGAGTTTGTCACCATCATAGAATCTTTATGAGGAGAAACTCTAGTTAAAGCACAACTGGATAAAGAAAAAGAATTTCCAAGAAAAGTAAAAAATCGAGTTTCTACATATCTTCTTTCCATATTTGGAAAATTAAGTACGTTTGTGTAAGAAAGTGGTATTAAAGGTTGAGCTATATAATTTAAAGGATTTTTTTCTACTTTAGCTTGAAGTTCTTCTAATTCTTTTTTTGTACATTCTTCACCAATATAAACCCCATATCCACCTGTTCCTTGAGTTGTTTTAATTACAAATTTAGAAATATGCTCAAAAATATATTCTCTTTGTTTTTTATCATCTAGTAAAAAAGTTTCTACTGTTTCTAAAAGAGGTTCTTCGTTTAAGTAGTACTTTATAATTTTATTAGAATATGCTAATAAAGCTTTAGAACTAACAACCCCACATCCAATTGCATTGGCTATTGTCACATTTCCATGTCGTACACAAGAAAAAAGTCCTGGTACACCTAAAACACTCTCTTGATAAAAACAAACAGGATCTATATAAAAATCTTGAATTCTGCGATAAATTACATCGACTTTGGATAGTCCTCGAACTGTCTTCATGTAAACATAATTTTCTTTTACAATTAAATCTTTTGGTAAAACTAAAGGAATTCCCATCCTACTAGCTAAGATTTCATGTTCAGAATAAGCTTCATTGTAAATACCTGGAGAAAGCAAAACTATATTAGGATTTTCAATTTGTTTTGGAGCACTTTCTCTTAAGCGAGATAAAATGATAAAGGGAGTGTCCCAAATTTGTCGAATTTGCATATTATTAAATAAAGTAGGGAACTGCTGACGCATAATTTGTCTGTTTATCATAGCATAACTTACTCCACTAGGAATAGTTAAATTATCATCTAATACAGCAAATTCCCCATCAGACTTACGGACTAAATCAAAAGCTCCTATATGTAAATAAATCCCATTTGGAACATTGACGTTTACGCAATCTCGTAAAAAATTTTTTTCACCTAAAACTAAATCTAAAGGAATAATTTTATCTTTTAAAATACGTTGTGTGGAGTAAATATCTTGTAAGAAGGTGTTTAACGCAAGTAATCTTTGCTTAGTTCCTGCCTCAACTTTTTTAAATTCCTCTTCTGTAATTAAATGAGGAATCATATCTAAATACCAAGCTCTTTCTATATAGCCTGAAACTCTTGATTCTCCAAAGGTAACTCCTTGCTCTCGTAATACAAAGTCGATTCTCTTTTTTATAGAACGTAGTCTTTGTTCGGGTTGCCCTTGAAAAAAAGGAAAGATTACCTCATAACCCGAACGAAATCTTCCTTCTTTATCAAAGATCTCATCAAAGGAACTTTCAATTAATGGAATTGCATATTCTTTTGGAAAGTCTAATTCATTGGGTAGATTCATAGTCAATAACTAGGTGTATGATTTAAGGTATAAGTTTTACCAATCCAGTGAGATTGTAAAATAGAATTATGTAAGTAAGACTTAGCTTTTTGAATAGCTAGAGGTAGTTCTAAGTCTCTTGCAAGAAAGGCAGTAATAGCAGCAGAGTAAGTACAACCTGTCCCATGAGTATTTTTTCCAGAAATATATTCTGATTCAAATTCATAAAATTTTTTTCCATCGTAAAGTATATCTACTAAGCTACCATCCTTTTGGAGATGTCCTCCTTTTAAAAGTATAGGAACATGAGTAAGTTGATACAAGTCAAAACTTGCATCTTTTTGATTTTCTTTTGTAACCTTGTAATCCAAAAGTAAACTAGCTTCATCTGCATTTGGAGTAAGGAGATCAGCAATAGGAAATATTTTATTTCTCATAGATGTAATAGCATTAGCTTGAAGTAATATAGCTCCACTTGTAGCTACCATGACAGGATCTACTACTAGAGGAAAATTTTTATTTCCAAGTAAGCTAGCAACTTTAGTAATAATAGCTTCAGAAAATAACATTCCTGTCTTTGCTGCTTTGATTGGAAAAAAATCTAAAATAGCTTGGATTTGGTTTTGTAAATTTTCTAGAGGAGTTTCTACAATAGAAATTACTCCTTCGGGATTTTGGGCAGTTAGACAAGTAATAGCAGTTGTTCCAAAAACTTGATTTGCTAAAAAAGCTTTTAAATCAGCTTGAATCCCAGCCCCACCACCGGAGTCTGAACCTGCAATACTAAGAGCACAAGGATAGATATTCATCATGGCCAACCATATTTCCCAAGATCAACTTGTCCGTCATTATTAAAATGAATTCCTTCTTTTTCTAGCAATTTTCTTTGTAAAATTGCACGAAATATATCTCCCTTAAAGCTAATTCTTCCCTTAGAGTTAATAACTCTTTGCCAAGGGATTTTTGTTTCTTCGTGTTTTTTTAAAGCACTTAAAGCATATCCTACAGCCCTAGCAGCTGTGGGCTTTCCCAAAAGAATGGCAATTTTTCCGTAAGTAGAAACCTTCCCTTTAGGAATTTTTTTTACTATTTCATAAACGTCAAAATAAAAAGTAGAAATAACTTATTTCCTCTGTTCAATAGGAATATATTTACGATTCATCTCTCCTGTATAAATTTGTCTTGGACGAGCTTTTTTATAATTCCCACTTAAACGTAATTCTCTCCAATGAGCTAGCCAGCCGGGAAGTTTTCCTATGGCTTGCATGAGTGTAAACATGTTCTTTGGTATGCCCATAGAGTAAAATACTATTCCACTGTAGTATTCTAAATTAGGATATAAATTTTTGTCTTGAAAGAATGGATCTTTTAAAATAGCTTCTTCTAATTGAAGAGCAGTTTCTGTAAGTTTGCCTGGATATTTTTTTACATACTCATGAAAGATTTCTCTAGCTACCACAGCCCTAGGACTTACTCCTTTATAAGCACTGTGTCCTAAAACTGTAGATTGATCTAAGTTGTTGAGTTTCCGTAATTTTTCTATATAGTTAGCTATAGTATAAGAATTTTCTAATATGTCTTCTACCATCTCTACAGCAGCTATGCTTTGGCCACCTTCCCTTGAGCCCCAAAGAGCAGAAATTCCTGCACTAATAGAAGCAAATAAATTAGCTTTTGTAGAGCCCACTAGTTGCACAGTAGTAGCTGCAACATTCTGTTCGTGATCTGCATAGAGAATCCAAAATTGATTGAGAAGTTTTTCGTGGTCGGGATTTACTTCGTATGTTTCAGCGGGGACTGAAAAGAGCATGTTTAAAAAATTTGCACAGTAGGGGAGTCTATCTAAGGGGTAAATAAAAGGTTGACCAATCATCTTTTTATAAGAAAAGGCTGCAATAGTTCTAACCTTGGCAAGCAGGCGACTTGTATGATCAATTCCTCTATCAATAGATTCTTCAAAATCTTCAGAATAGTAACTTGACAAAGACATAACCATAGTAGATAACACTGCAAGAGGATGTGCTTTACCGGGAAATCCATCAAAAAGATTAATCATATCTTCGTGGATCATAGAATGCTTAGAAAGTTTTTTAGAAAAATTATTTAGTTCTTCTTGGGTAGGTAGATCTCCATAAATTAAAAGATAAGCTGTCTCCACAAAAGTAGAATGCTTAGCTAAATCATCTACCGAGTATCCTCGATATGTCAATTCACACTTTTCAGAGTCTCTTCGCGATACGTTACTTTTTCCAATAGCAGTATTAAAAAAACCTGGATCTACTGTTACATATCCTGTTTTTTCATAAAGCTCTGATACATCAATTCCACACTTTCCATCGCTACCTTCTATGATATCTAACTCAAGTTTTTTACCATCAATAATTAATTCTGCTTTTTTCATTTTTTCCTCTATAATTTGTTTATAAAATTTTAAAGCCCACCCA
>Ga0308414_1003313_pt1 | contig 10291 bp, 7 predicted proteins | sample HotsprSampleOS50_FD_205667 | JGI IMG/M metagenome (GOLD analysis project Ga0308414, IMG submission 205667) | Hot spring phototrophic mat microbial communities from Octopus Spring, Yellowstone National Park, Wyoming, United States - 20090730_OS50 ...
AGAATGGTTGAAAAACTATCTAATTAACTTTATGTCCTTAGCTCATTTACAACCTACCTACCAACCTTTAAGTAATTACGATAATACTAACATTGCAATTGTTGTAGCCAATTGGCATTCAGAAGTTACCGAAAAACTTTATCAAGGTGCAAAAAATGTATTAGAAAAATATCATGTAAAAACTATTCAAAGGTTTGATGTTCCCGGTTCTTTTGAATTGTCTTATGCGGCTAATCACCTAGCATCTTATGGCTGTTTTGATGCCATCATATGTATAGGCATAGTAATACAAGGAGAAACTAAACATTTTGATTTTATTTGTCAAGCGGTTTCTAATGGCATTACAAAGGCTTCTCAAGATAACGATGTTCCTATTTTGTTTGGGGTTCTAACTCCTAATAATATCGAGCAAGCTATTGAAAGAGCTGGTGGTAAATATGGAAATAAAGGAGAAGAAGCCGCTTATGCAGCTCTACAAATGATTGATTTCCAAAATCAAGCCTTGAATTTTTATCAATCATTGGATACGGATGATTCAGAAATTGATGAATAAATAGCTTAGGCTAAGCTTTCAGGAAGCATTAATTCTAAACTAAGAAAGAAAAAAATTGTAATATTCATGGCGTGCCCCTTCGCTTCGCAGGCTTCGCTCTGGTCAATACCCTTCACAACCCTCATGCAACACACTATAACAAGCTTCACGGCTCCTTATTTTATTCGTCAATCCTCTAAATTAACGCGTAAAAATTTTAAAATAAATTTTTTACTATCAAAACCTATAAATCTGCATTTTTGCATTGTACTAAAAAAAAATGAATGTTTATGATGTGATAATCGTTGGAGGTGGAGCCGCTGGTTTCTTTGTTGCATCACATTTACTAAGTAAAAAACCAAAGCTTAAAATTCTTCTCCTAGAAAAATCTCGTCAAATTTTGCAAAAGGTAAAAATTTCTGGTGGCGGCAGATGCAATGTTACACATGCTTGTTTTGAACCAAGAGAGTTGATAAAATTTTACCCCCGAGGAAATCAAGAACTACTAGGTCCTTTTCACAATTTTCAACCTTTGGATACCATCGAATGGTTTGAAAGCAAAAACGTAAAACTAAAAATAGAAGAAGATGGTCGTATGTTTCCTGTTACTGATACTTCCCAAACTATTATAGATTGTTTTTTAAAAGCCTCTAAGAACGCTGAAATCCGTATTTCAGAAGGACTGGCAGACTTTGAAATTGAAAATCAACTTTATCAAATCAAAACCCACCAATCCACCTACTACGCCAAACACGTGGTATTATGTTGTGGAAGTTCAAAAGAAACTTGGAATTTACTTAGTAGTAAAGGAATTTCTATTATTGAACCTGTCCCTTCTTTATTTACCTTTCGTTTTTTAGAACCATGGAAAGAACTCAGTGGAATTAGTGTATTAAATGTTTTATTGAAAATCAAAGACACCAACATTCAAACACAAGGTAATTTACTTATCACGCATCAAGGTTGTAGCGGACCTGCAACTTTGGCTTTATCTGCATGGGGAGCAAGAACCTTAGCTTCCTTAAATTATCAATTGATTTTACAAATTGATTGGACAAACCAAAATATTTCTCTTGATGAGTTACATTTATTTTCTAAAAAACATGCTCAAAAAGGACTGCACAACGCTTGCCCCATTGATTTACCCCATCGGTTGTGGAAATTTTTGCTGTATGATTATGGCAAAATAAAAAATGCTAAATGGTCTCAATTAAATGAAAAAGACCATCTCACAATCTTTGAGATTCTAACGAGTTGCATAATTCCTATTAACGGAAAAAATACCTTTAAAGAAGAATTTGTGACTTCCGGTGGAGTAGATTTAAAGTTTATCAATTTCAAGACGATGGAACACAAAAAGTTTCCCAATTTGTATTTTGCAGGGGAAATTTTAAACATTGATGCCGTAACAGGAGGGTTCAATTTTCAAGCTGCTTGGACAACCGGCTTCCTATGTGCAGAAACCATCATAAAAAGATTGGATAATTGAATAAAAAAACCCGAAATTACTTCCGGGCTTTTTTCTTAAATCCAGTTTACTTATTATTTATTTACTACCTAAAACATACGTAAATCCAAAATTGATACCACCAGCCACGTTCATGGTAGTGGGTCTTTTTTCCGCGTTAGCGTTGTTTGTTCTCTTGTATTTGGACTCCAACTTATCCCAAACTTTTGATTGATTCGTAGTAATTGCGGTACCGTTTTTTTCTATAATGGTAACTTCCTTATTTTCAGCATCACCGAAAGCATAATCAAAACGTATCGTTAAGTCTAAATACATATTATCTGCAATTTTAAATGTACTACCAAAACCTAATACCCAAGCTAATTGAAATTTATTATACTTAGGACCAGAATATTTTCCTTTAATAGTTTGAGTTGGTAAATTAGGTAACTTATAAGTAGTATCATATGAATTATGATTAACTTTTATAATCCATTCTTCATTTGTGACACGGTTTTTGATATTCACTTCCTCACGAGAACCTAACAAGAACATTAACTGGGGACCGGTATAAAAACGGAAAGCAGATGTAGAGGAAGGTTCTGAACCTGTACTAAAAAAGAAAGGAATTTGTAAATAATTCAAACGAGTTAAGGCAGTTAGGTCAGATTTTTGACTTGGTGAACCATAAATACCATAATCCAATTCACCTTTGTACTTTTGTCCACGTGAGGAATAAGCAAACCCTGATTCTATACCGACATAGTCAGTAAAGTGGTATCCGAGACGTAAGCCAAAGTTTGCTCCATATCTGGGGGCATAATCGAGGTTAGGACCTTCGTTGGAATCGTGTTCGTTGAAGAGCCATGTGCTTTGAGGACCCCCGGTAACACCAACATGCAAACCTTGCTGAGCATTAGCATGATAAGCCAAACCGAACATTAAAAGAATTAAAACCTTTTTCATTTTTGAAAATATTAAATTTTGCACGCAAATTTATACAATTTTGAAAAGCAATAAAAAAAATTTTTTAGTTTTCTTTTATTGGATTTCCATTTATTGAATTATTTCCCTATAAAAATGTTATTACATAAATTTTTTGTAACTTTGTAGAACAATTCATGAAATGAGAAAAATTAACGATGATATTCATCAATGGAAATGGACGATAAATATCCTAATAATGGTTCTCTGGATAGTAATAACTGCTTGTGAAACTAATGTTCAAAACGATTGGGTTCAAAAAATTTTATATTGTAATAATCAACAATTAAGAATGAATCTCATCACTAGACCTATTCAAGAAATAAAGTCAATAGAAACTTTACCGTTAAAATTTGAAGACGAAGCGGGTTTATCTTATTTGCTGAATCTTAATCCTAATATAACAGCAGAAATTTCTTATTTTAAAAATATTGAAGACACGAGCCAAAGGATTATTTCGTTTTCAGCAAATATACATTTTACACAAGATCAACAAGCTATTGAAACTTATAAAGCTATTGAAAATAGTTTTCAAAAAATTTATGGTGTTTTTGATGGAACTTTTGGTAATCAAGAATGGATTGTGCCAGATTCTAACTACCGAGTTTCTTTGAAACTATTCAATCAAAAAAAAGAAATTTTAATCACTTGTTCTTCGATTTCATGAATACTTTTTTATTTGTAGAACAAAGCCCTAATCCATTAGCTATAAAATTTGTATTTAAAGACCTTTTTTTGGATAAAGAGGCTATGGTTTATGATAAATCTATGAAAAATTTTGAAAGTTGGTTACAACCCTTTTGGGATTTGAGTTATGTTCAACAAATTTATATAGCAAAGAATTTTGTGGTGTTTATTCATCAATTTTTAGAAAAAAAAACAGATTCTCATTTATCACCATGGACCGAGAAAACACAAGAAGTACAAAGTTTACTTTCTCATATACCTTTTCCGTTAAATATTCAAAAAAAACAAAAAGAAGAACATTTAATTGATTTGGAGAGTATTCAAGAATGGTTAGATAAATTTATTAGGAAAGCTACATGGATACATGGTGGAGCATTTCAGGCAATTAAGTTGGAAGAAGGTGTTTTATACCTTAGACCCGATGGTGCTTGTTATCAGTGTCCTTATTTGGGAATGACAGTTTATAAAGGTATTTTAGAACCTATAAGTTTGCAGTTTCCAGAAATAAAAAACATTGAACTTGTTTATGATCATTTTTCGGCTCATTAAATTATTTTTTCTTTTAGTTTACAATATTTTTATATGGACAATTTCCATAGTGATTTTTACTTTTGTGGTGGTTTCTCTTGCAACATTTTTTTTACCAGAAGAAGAAACTTTTTTAGTAGACTATCAAAAAAACACAAACCCTTTTAATGATAGCATTTTTCACCAATTTGAAGAACATTTAGCAACGTCGGAAAATAAAGATATTTCTGCTGAAAATCGTTTAAAAATTATACAAAATTGTATCAATGAAGTTCCTGTATCTAAGTACACAAGGTATTGGTCAGATTTTAACCAGAATCGTTATAAAAGTAATTTTGAAATTAGTAATTCTTTTGTATGCGAAGCTAGTTATAACAGAAACCAAATTTATGTTAATTTATCAGATAGAGATGGTTATTGGCGTTCTGTTTATTCGCAAATTGTACAATTCGATACCACCAAAATGGGTTTTATTTATGATTATTTTGAAGAACTGAGAGTAAATAAAGAATTAGATTATGTAGATTTTGCTAATGCAGTGGTAAGTTTTGTTCAAAGCATTCCTTATACGCTTATTTTATCAACAACAAAAGATTTAGCATTACAAGAATACAATAGTAATACAAGAGAATATTTATTGCAAAATAAAGGACCTTATATAGAAAACATTAAATTTGGTTTACTAAGTCCATTAGAATTTTTTCATACTATTCGTGGAGATTGTGATACAAGAACATTGGTAGTTTACAGTATTTTATCACATTTTGGTTATGATGTGGTGGTTTTGAATTGCACTACTCATTCGATGATTGGTCTCAACTTACCTGCACAAGGTAAAGCAATTAAAGTTAAAGGAAAAAAATATTATTTTTGGGAAACTACCGCAGAAGGCTGGCAGTTAGGGCAATTACCACCAGAGTACAACTCCGAAAAAGACTGGTATGTAGCTTTATCTTCTGTTAATGATTTTTAATTGGATAGTTTTTATATTTTTGTAATTGCTTTTTGATGAACGTTATTATTATTGGTGCAGGTCCTGCAGGTTTAACGGCTGCATACCAAATTTCCAAATATTTAGGCAATGGTATTCAATCCATAAAACTTTTTGAAGCAAGTGATAAAGTAGGCGGAATGTCTGCATCTATGAAAATTTGGAACCAAATTGTTGATTTAGGACCTCATCGATTTTTTAGTAATGAAAAAAAAGTCAATGAATTTTGGTTAGAAATTGCTCAAAATGAATATGAAATGGTCAATCGTTTGACCAGAATTTACTATAAAGGTAAATTTTTTTATTATCCGTTAAAAGCATTCAATGCTCTCACTAACTTAGGATTTATAGAAGCTACTCATTGTGTTTTCAGTTATTTACCTTATAAAATCGGTATCAAAAAAAATGATACAAGTACTTTTGAGGGTTGGGTAACCCAAAAATTTGGAAAAAGACTATTTGAAATTTTTTTTAAAACTTATACAGAAAAACTTTGGGGAATTTCTTGTTCTGAGTTAGATGCTGATTTTGCTTCTCAAAGAATAAAAAAATTGTCTTTGTCAGAAGCAATTTTAAATTCACTTCATTTCATTGATAGCAAAAAACACAAAACATTAGTAGATGAATTTGCTTATCCTCTTTATGGAACCGGTTCTATTTATGAAAAGTTATCTTTGCGTTTTCAAAAAAACGGGGGAACAATTAGGTTCAATGCTCCTGTAAAAAAAGTGATTCTTGAAAATCAAAAAGCCAAAGGTGTCCAATTAATGAATGGTGAAGTTCATTATGCAGATATTGTGGTTTCCTCTATGCCTCTTTCTATTATGGTTAATCATTTAGAAAACCTACCCGAGGATATTCGTAAAAAAGTACATCATCTAAAATTCCGAAATACTATTCTTGTTTATTTTAACATAGAACTCGAAAACGTTTTTCCTGATCAATGGATTTATATACACGACCCAAAATTACTTATGGGCAGAATAACGAACTTCAGAAATTGGCTTCCTACACTTTATGGAGAGGAAAAATCAAGTATTTTAGCAATGGAATATTGGTGTTATGATGAGGATTCTATTTGGAATTTTGATGAGGATAAAATTATTCAATTAGCTAAAAATGAATTACTTATGACAGGTTTAGTGAAACAAGAACCATTCATTTTAGATGGTAAGGTCATCAAATTAAAAAATTCCTACCCTGTATATTTTAAAGATTATAAAAAAATTTTGAACCCTATTCAAGATTACCTAAAAACCATTCCTAATTTGTATGCAATTGGTCGTTACGGTTCTTACAAATATAATAATCAAGATCATAGCATTTTAATGGGTCTTTTAGCAACAGAAAACATTGTTTTCAATAAAAACCACGATTTATGGTCTATCAATACCGATTATGACATCTACCAAGAGCAATCTTTTATCACGAAAACGGGTCTCATGTTAACCAACAAATAATTCAAAAATAGAAAAAAATAAGGCTGCTAATAATTTGTGCAGCCTTATTTTTATGAAAATCAAAATGTAATTACTTTTGAATGATAAACTTATTTTGGAATATATTTTCACCTGAAATAATTTTTACTAAATACATTCCATTCGTAAATTCTTCGGTATTGATTTTAATAGTATTTTCACCTAAATCCGTAGAAATTTGGTTCAAATAGACCAACTTAGCACTTAAATCATAAATTTGAATGATTGTTTCATTATGAGTTGCAAGGAATTGAAGGTTTACAAAGTCGTTTGCAGGATTAGGGTGAACACTTACTACGGGTTCAAGGATTATTTCTTCATCGGGATTAGCCTGACGGTAGGCAGTAACAACTTTTTTGCAAAATTATAAATTTTATTTCATTTGAAAAAATATTTTTTTCAAAATCTTGATTTTTTTTAATTTTATTATTTTAAAAAATTACATCTTCTTAATTTCATTTTCTCTTGGATAAATTTAGAAAGATGACTTTGAAAATCTTTTATCTGATTTTAACCCTCATTACTTATTAATTTATACATTTTTAGCTTTTATGTTTTTTTAAATTACAAAATCTTTTAATTTTGCGGAACATTGAAAAAAAATAATAAAAATGAATTTGTGGCATGAGTTATCACCAGGAAAGAATGCACCTTCAATAGTAGATGCAATTATAGAAATTCCTAAACGTTCAAGAGTGAAATATGAAATTTGTAAAGAAACGGGTTTATTAAAATTAGATAGGATTTTGTATCCAAGTGCTCATTATCCAACTAATTATGGGTTTATTCCTCAAACATTTTGTGGTGATGGTGACCCTTTAGATATTTTGATTTTGTCTGATGACCCTTTTGAGCCCAGATGTATAGTATCTGCAAAAGTAATTGGCGTTGTTAATATGGTGGACGGTGGAAACGCAGATGATAAAATTTTAGCAGTTGCTGAAAAAGATATTACGCATTCTCATATCCATGATATTGCGGATTTACCCCCTCATACGCTTAAAGAAATTCAAAATTTCTTTGAAACTTATAAAATTCTAGAAAACAAAAAAGTTAATATCAACGGTATTTTCAATAGAGAAAAAGCTTACGAAATTATTTTAGAAAGTATTGAATTATACAATTCAACTTATAAAGTAAAAAACTAACTCAATAATAGTATTGTTGCCCTGGTTTTATTGAAAATAATAAAAATTCAATAAAATGGAATAATTTTTTTGCTCACGAAAATTGTATGCTAGAAGCATCATAAAAAATTTAATTGAAAATTTAATTTTATAAACTGTTGATAATCAATAAAAAAAAATGAAAATAAATTTCATGAACTAAAATGATTGAACTAATTTTGCATAAAATAATTTTTGTATGAAAAAATATTTACTATTGAGTTTTCTTATTACTCAAATTGCACAAGCGCAAACGGAAATTAATATAGGGCCATTGCCCTATAGTTACAGTGAAAATTTTGATACCTATGCGGGTAACGCTGCTACTTTACCATTAGGATGGACTGTAGTGGGAGGTTGCACTTTCAGGGGTACAAATAATGGTACTGGAACAGCAGGTGGATATTACGGTTGGGGCATTCCTGGTGATTATAATTTAGGAGTTTTAGCCTCAGGTGCGTGCCCAGGACCGGGTTATACTGTAAGCTTTAAAAACAACTCCGGTAGTACTATTACATCACTAACTATATCTTATGATTTTGATCAATGGCGTTTTGCAGGGGGAAATACAAACGGTTTTACTGTTACTCAAACAGGTATCGGTGCATCTGTTGCTGGGTTAAATCAAACCAGTAATCCCAACGGAACTAATGGTGTACCGCAAGTCACTCCTAAGTCTATAAATTTGTCAGGTCTTAATATTCTTAATGGTGATGTTTTTACTCTTACATTTACTACCAGTGACGGTGCAGGTAGTGACAATGGTTTTGGAATAGATAATTTTTCTTTAACTGCCACCACAACCCCTCCTTGTACAGAACCCACTGCTCAGCCAACAGGATTAAGCTTAACTCCTGCGAGTCATTCTGTTAATGGCAGTTTTACAGCTTCACCTTCTGCTAACGGATATTTAGTGGTTGCATCTACTTCTGCTACCTTAGGTGGTGCACCGGTTGATGGTACTGTTTACACCGTTGGTTCTACCATTGGCACGGGAACCGTAGTGGCTGTCGGTTCTTCAACCTCTTTTACCGCCGTTGGCTTATCTCCATCTACCACTTATTATTTCTTTGTTTTTGCATATAATGATGGCGGTGCTTGTACCATCAATTATTTAACTACCTCTCCACTCACAGGAAATACTACTACTTTGGCCCCTCCCCCTCCAACCGTACTTTACCCCGGTGATATGATTTTTGTTGGCTATGATAACTTAGCTAACAGGATATATAATCCTTCTGTTGCTGCTGATGATTATCTTGTCTTCACTAACTTAGTTCCTATAAATCCCGGAACCAAATTCTTAATAGCTAATTGTACTTATGAAACAGGAGCAAAACCAGGAGGATTAGTAAGAACCAATAACTGGTGGACGTGTTCTGCAACTCCTAGTTCTAATGTTCCTTTTGCAGAAATTACTTATGTTGGAGCTACGGTTTTACCTGCCGGCTCTATTATGTGTTTTATTTCTTCCAACGAAAGCAGTGGCAATACCATTACAGCTAAAACTTCCTCAGGAACCCTCCCTCCTTCTAATTTTGATATAGTATTTAAGAATGCCAGTGGTGCCAATTTAGGAACTTCTAGTTTTATCAATATATCTACTAGCCAACCTGACGCAATTTTCTTAATGCAAGGTACTTTTAATTATGCTGTTAGTAATACTACTTTTAATGGAAGAGTACTCGGCGCTATTCAAGATGGTGGTATCTGGTATGAATTTACTGATGACTTAACTTCTATCACGGGTTCCAATTTAAGAAGATCTCGTAAACATCCAGATATAGAATGTTTTAGTATTCAAGGTGCTCCTAGTCCTGCTTCACATGCAGCAGTTTATAATTTTGTTTTCAAAAATGGCACTCAACACCAATTACTATCTCAAATTTCTAATTTTGCTACAAACTGGGTAGTCTTTTCTCCTGGTTCTAATCTTTATGTGGATTGGGGAAATATGGGTTTAGGAGATGTAAACGACCCAAATTGCGAAACCAATGCTTGTGCTTGTCCCAAAGATTACTTAACAGTTTCAACTGCTGCAATAGACGGACAATGGATAGGTACAGTAAGTACCGACTGGTTCAATTGTAGAAATTGGGATAACCTTCAAGTTCCGAACGCCACAGTGAATGTAATCATTCCCCCTGCTCCTACTTCTTTTAATAATTGCTATGTAAACCGCACAAGCCCATTAGCCTCTAAATATGGTTACGTAGCAAAATGCAATAACCTTACTGTGAATGGACGTATTCTGGAAGTAGATCAAACAGCAGATACCCTTGAAGTCAATGGAAATTTAGTCATTAATGGGGGTACTTTAGATTTAAACGACGGAGATGCTATGACATTCCCTGATGGACTTATTCAACTAAAAGGAAATTGGTCAAACAATGCTGGAAACGCAAACTTTGATGAAGGAACTACCAGCCGAGTGCATTTCATTGGTTCCTCTACTCAAAATATTAACGCCTTACAACC
>Ga0308414_1003316_pt1 | contig 10289 bp, 9 predicted proteins | sample HotsprSampleOS50_FD_205667 | JGI IMG/M metagenome (GOLD analysis project Ga0308414, IMG submission 205667) | Hot spring phototrophic mat microbial communities from Octopus Spring, Yellowstone National Park, Wyoming, United States - 20090730_OS50 ...
TGCGATAACGTCGTAGTCACTATGGATGCTCAAACGCTGGCGCAGGAACGGGAAATTGTCCGCAGCATACACTCTCCATACGCCGGCGCATACAATCGGCTTGCGCGCCACGTTGACAATGTGCCGCCTGGCGTGCTATGTTGCCCCATCTTGTGACGGTGTGAAGTGTGAGGGAAACCATGCCTGTGCGAGTGATGACAGACGCTCAACGAATCGCTTTTGAGACGAATGGCTTTCTGGTGATCGAGAATGCGCTGACCCCCGACGAGTTGCGCGAGGTGCGCGCGGCGGCCGATCGGGTGGAACAGATGTGGCGCGCCGACCCGACTTTGCCCGGCGTGCGCAAGCCGGAACTGGAGGAGGTGATCGCGCCCATCAACTATGACGACACGCTATTGCGCTTGATGTGGCATCCGCGCGTTTTTCCGATTGTGCGCGAGATCGTCGGCGATGACGTGTCGATGATCGACAACTCCTACTACATCACCCCGCCGCGCACGCCGCGCACGCACGCCGGCTGGCATCATGATGTCGGGCTGCCGGGCGTCTATCACCCCCTGTCGGTGATGATGGTCAAGGTGTTCTGGCTGTTGACCGATGTCAACCCCGACAGTGGCGGCACGGCCATGGTGCCCGGCTCGCACCGCCTGCCGATGGACTTTCGGTTCCCGGAGGTGGCCGATCCCAAGCAGATGCCTGGCGCGGTGCAGATGACCGGCAAGGCCGGCACGGCTTATCTATTCAACGGCCGCGTGTATCACTGCGCGGTGAACAACGAAAGCGACCAGCCGCGCAAAGTGTTGATCTACAACTACGGCCATGTGTGGATGAAAGTGTGGCAGGGCTACGAGCCTTCGCCGCGCCTCATTGCAGAGGCCAAAGCCAGCGGCGACCCCGTGCGGCTGCAACTGCTGGGCGCGGTCGATCCGTATGGCGCGTATCTGAAGGAGTAGGCTCACAGGTGTCGGACTCCTCAAAGGAGTCCGACACCTGACAGTGTTGTGCTGTGGGACCCATGTCTGAAGGAGGGTGAGGTGCAAAAGCGTTTGTCTCTTGTGAAGGCGATGTGTGGGGGCCTGGCGATGCTGATGGCACTGGGTGTTACGGTCGCCCAGGCAGATGCGCTCGCCTTTCGCCAGACGCCGTGCTCGAAATTGCGGGGGTCTGGCGCTTTTTCTGACCCAATCGAGATCGGGCTAGTGACTCAGCCGACACAGGTCACAGACTGCGAAAGGCTCTCGTCAGGCCCCAGTTTCAACCATCGATACTATCGTTTCACGTTTCGGCAGGATGCAGGCTCCGAGGCTGTTGCCGGCGCGGTTGTTCGAACGACTCGCACTGCGCGTTCGGCTGTGCATCCCCGGCTGGCGACCCCGCGCGGTCGGACTCTGCTCACGTCGCGTCGCAACGGCTATTGGGAGGGCGACCCAAATGCGCTGGGGCGCGTTGGTCGATTCTTGCCGCTGAGCGGGCTGAGCGCGGGCACGTATATCCTCGGTGTTGAAAAACTGGACAGTCCACTGCGATCAACGCAAACCAACCCCTTTTCGATTGTGATTGTGCCCTAGCGTTGGACCGTTCTGGTAGGGGCGGACGAGATGCTAACGGGTCGGCGGGATGTGGATTGCGAGAATTTCCAGCGGTGTGTCGCCCACATTCTTCACGCTGTGATAGAGGCCGGGCGGCACTGAGACGCCTACGCCCGGCACAAATGCCACGACCTGGCCGGCGTGGCCGGCTTCGTCCACATCCAGAGACAGCTCGCCCTGCCCGGCCACGACCAGGGCTGTTTCGGCTGCCGTCTCGTGCGCGTGGCGCGGAATCACCCCGCCGGCCTCGACGCGCACCAGCATGAAACTCAGGTGCGGGTGGGTGGCCCGGCCCTCCAGACCCTTGATCTTCAGGCCGGGCAAGGTTGGATGATCGGCCCACTCGATCGCGTTGATGTCGAACAGATGCGCTTCATTCATGGCTATTCGTGCGGGTGTTTGTGGACGACGCCTGCATCGACGAGCCGGCCGTTGCGCGGCTCGAACGGCTCTTTCACGATCTGATCGAACGCGGCTTTGGTCAAGTCGTCCGCCGGTACAATCTCCTGGCCGCGAGGAACAAGCACATGTCGCTAGTAGAAACCTATCTCAACCAGATACAGTCTCGAATCGCCGCCCTGCACGCCACACGCATGGGGCAGATTGAACAGGCCGCCGAGGCATGCGCGCAATGCCTGATGCGCAAGGGCGTGGTGCATATTCACGACACCGGCCATCTGGTCTCGGCTGAGCTGATTAAGCGCGCCGGCGGCCTGGTGGCGTTCAGCCGGCTGAACCTGGGCCTGAACATCGATAACCCCAATCTCTATCGCGCCGCCCAGCCCAATCCATACGGCCCGCAACTGGGATTTGTGCCGTTTGCGTTGCGCGCCAGCCATGTCCGGCCCGGCGATGTCCTCATCATCGGCTCGGTCAGCGGGCGCACGGCGCTTCAGGTCGAGCTGGCCTTGCAGGCGCGCGACATGGGCGTGACAACCATTGCGTTGACGGCTGTGGCGCATTCCTCTCAACTGACCTCCGAGCACCCATCGGGCAAGCGATTGTTCGAGGTGACCGATCTGTTACTCGACCATCCCACGGACTACGGCGATGCGATGATCGAAGTCCCCGGCCTGCCGCACAAGGCGCTGCCTTCGTCGGGCATTCTGGCGGCTGCGCTGTTGTGGGCGGTCACCGCCGGCGTTATCGAGCGCATGGTCGCCGCCGGCATGCCGCCCACGGTATATCGCAGCGTCAACCTGCCGGGCGGCCCGGAGTCGGTGCAAGCGATGGAGCGCCAGTACGTCGAACAAGGCTACTGAACCGGCCCGCTTGAAGCGCGGATTCATTCCCGCGCCTGTTGAATCTGATCATGAATCACACCGAGCGGCGTTACGTGCTGGGCCTGGATGGCGGCGGCAGCAAAACGGAATGCGTTCTGGTGCGCGACGACGGCCAGGTGTGCGGGCGCGGGCGCGGCGGCGGCGTCAACCGCAATTTTGTCAGCGAAGCCAGCCTGGAGCAGGCAGTCGCGGATGCGCTGGGCGGTGCAATGCGGGGGCAAGCGGAGGCGCGGCGAATCGACGCCATTGTCGGCTCGATGAGTTGCGACAGCGCCGCCTTGCGCGCTTTTGCCGAGCGGCATCAGGTCGATGCGCAACGCATTCAGTGGGTGGGCGAAGCGTTGCCGGCGCGCGCGATGAGCGAGGTGGTGTATGGCCGCGCGCCGGATGTGGTGGTGGTGGCCGGCACCGGCTCACTGGTGGCCGGCTGGTTCCCGGACGGCGCGCAACGCACTGTCGGCGGGGCCGGCTCGACCATCGGCGACGAGGGCAGCGCCTACTGGATCGGCGAGCGCGCTCTGCGCCGCCTGGTGCACGCTTTCGACGGGCGCCAGCCATTCGATTTGTTTGCGCGGCGCCTGTGCGAAATGCTGGCCATTCCCAACCTCGGCGTGCTGGTCAATCGCGTCTATGGCGGCGGCAAACGGCCCATGAGCCGCGACGAGATCGCCGCTGTGGCCGCGCTGGTGTGCCGGCTGGCTCAGGCCGGCGACCCCGTCGCCATCGCGCTGTTCCAGGCCGCCGCCCATGAACTGGCCTTCCAGGTCAACACCATGATTCGCTTGCTGGGCCTGCGCGAAGCAGCGCGCGCCGGCGAACCTGTCTACGTGTTGCCCTATGGCGGCGTCTTTCGCTGCGGCCCGATCATCACCGAGCCGTTGAAACAGGCCGTGCTGAGCTGCGCGCCGGAAGTCCGTCTGCTGCCGCCGGTGTGGTGCACGGTAATCGGTTCGGCGGCGCTGGCGTTGCGGGCTATCGGCGTCGACCCAATTGAACCTGAGACCCGCCGGCGCCTGCTCGATGGCGCCAGACACTATGAATTGTTGTAGTCCGTCCGATCTGTGTTGGAGGTATCCATGACGGCGCAAGCCTACTTTGACGCGGCGGATGCGGTGCTGTTGCGCATCCGCGACACTCAGTTGCCGGCCATTCAGCGCGCCGCCGGCGTGATCGCCGATTGTCTGGCCCGCAAACAGGTGTGGCACTTGCTCGACCAGGGCCATACGCGCGATGAGTTCGTCGGGCGCACCGGCGGCATGATTGCGCTCAACCCCATCCTCATCAACCTCGATGTGCGTCACCAGCAGCCCCTGCCAAAAACGCGCACCGGCGAGGTGTCGCGCTATGACTACGCCGCCTATCGCAAGGGCGATCTGCCGATCGACTACATTCTGGACAAAAGCCTGATCCTCCCCGGCGACGTGTTGATGATCCATTCGGTGTCGGGGTCGCGCGGGTTGCCCATCAGCATGGCCATCGGCGCCAAAGCGCGCGGCGCGACTGTGATCGCCATCACCTCGATCACCTACAGCCGCTCGCTGGAGCCGGTGCATCCGAGCGGCAAACGATTGTATGAAGTCGCCGATCTGGTGATCGACGATTGCGGGCCGGTTGGCGACACGTTGTTGACCATCCCTGGCATTGAAGAAGGCGTCTGCGCCAGTTCGGGGTTGGCTTTTGTGTACATCATGTGGGCGCTGGAAGCCGAAGTCATGGCCCTGCTCGCCCGGCGCGGCATTGTGCCGCATGTCTTCCGCAACGCCAACCTGCCGGGCGCGCAAGCGGTGAACGAGCGCATCGAGCGCGAGTATGACCAAACCGGCGTGTAGCGCCATCCGCAATCTCTGTCCATCCCTTTCATTCTGAGGAGACTCATGCTCGCCAAAACCTATCTGACCTGCACACAGGACTTGATCGGACGTTTGATCGAACAGCAGACCGGCGCCATCGAACGCGCCGCCGAAGCCATTGCCCAGGCGATTGCAGACGGGCGCTCGCTGTTTGGCTTTGGCTGCAATCACTCGCTCCTGCCGGTGCTGGACATTTACTATCGCGCCGGCGGCCTGATGCTCGTGAACCCGATCCTGGCCCCCGGCCTGACGCTTGACCTGCGCCCGCCCACGCTGACTTCCAAAATGGAGCAACTGGAAGGTTATGCGCCTATCGCCCTGGGCGGCGCGCCGATCCGGGCCGGCGATGTGGTGATCATCGTCTCGGTGTCCGGGCGCAATGCTGTTCCCGTTGAAGCGGCGGCGCATGTCAAGTCGCTCGGCGCGCTGGTGATTGGCGTCACCTCCAGGGCGTTCACGGCTGCGGTCACGCCGCGCAACAGACTGGGTCAGAAGTTGATCGACCTGGCCGACATCGTGATCGACAATCTGGCCCCGCCCGGTGACGCGGTGCTCTCGATCGAGGGCTTGCCAGAGAAATTCACCCCGGTCTCCGGGGTGAGCAGCGTTGCCATTCTGCACGCCCTGATGGCCGAGACCATCGAACGTTTGATTGCGCGCGGTGTCACCCCGCCGGTGTATCTCTCTGGCAATGTGGATGGCGGCGCGGCGCACAACGACCGGCTATTGGCTGAAAACGCCGGCCGCATCTTTTATCTCTAGCGCCGGCAGAGTTCAGGCTCAGCGCAGAGACGCAAAGGGCGTGGAGAGAACCCAATCTGCTCTGCGTGCTTTGCGTCTCAGCGGCGCGCGGGATCCCGCTCGTTTGTGTCGCTGCGGCCAGGCGCCGCGCGGCCAGGCGCCGCGCGGCCAGCCGCTGCGAGGTGAGCCAGGCTGACCGGCCACACGGGCAGACGCGGCGTCGCTGCGCCGGCCTGCGACAGGTCATTTGCCTCGCACAGGCCGCGCGCGGTGAGAATGGCGCGCGCCACCAGATCGCCGCACATGCGGCCCTGGCAAAAGCCCATGCCGGCGCGCGTCAGCCCTTTGACTTCGTTGACCGTGCCGGCGCCGGCATCGATGGCTGCCGCCACCTCACCCAGCGTCACGTCTTCGCACCGGCACAGGATCGTGTCCGCTTGCGCCAGCATGCACAGGCCGGGGCCGGGCGTGAACACATCGGCCAGCAGAGCGGCAAAGCGTCGCTGACGGCGCAAAGCCGGTTGCAACTGTGCCAGCCTGGATCGCGCCAGATCGGGCCTCAGCCAGCCCAGGTGTCGGGCCACTGCCAGGCCGGCGATCTGCCCCTCGACACGCGCCAGATCAGCGCCGCCGATGCCGGCGCCATCGCCGGCGATCCATACCCCCGGTTGCGAGGCGGCCATGTCTGATGAACGCACAGGCGCCCAGACGCCGGCAGAGCGGTCGAAGACATGTCGGCACTCCATCAGCCGGCTCAACTGAGTCGCCGGCGTGAAGCCATATCCCACCACCAATGTGTCGGCGTCCAGCATGCGCCGGTTGGTCGGGCCTGCCATGGGACGCCAGTCTGGTCTCAGGCGGGCAATCTCCACCTGGCGCACGTCCGTCTCGCCGCGCGCCGCCACCGCCGCCCACCCCAGATAGATCGGCGCGCCGGCGCGGCGCAAGACGCGCCAATACGCAAACCCTTCGCGCAGCCGATGCCATTGCCCCCACAGGGCTGGCAGATGACGCGCCCCGCGCCAGACCAGGCGCGGCGCAGCCTCCAGCACAGCGACCACTTGCGCGCCGGCTTCGGCCAGATTGGCGGCCACGGCCCAGGTCAGTGGACCGCTGCCCGAAACCACCACGCGCCGGCCGGGCAACACCCGCTGGCTCTTGATGAGATTTTGCGCTGCGCCGGCGGTCAGCACGCCGGGCAGTGTCCAGCCCGGAAAAGGCAGCGCTCGCTCACAGGCCCCCACGGCCAGAATGACAGCGCGCGCGCGCAGCCGACGCAGGCCATCGGGCGCGCTCAGTTCCAGTGCCCAACCCGAATCGCCGGCCTGGCCTGTCGGCGCAGCAGCCCACACCTCCGTGTTCAACAGCCACTGTGCGCTGGCAGCCTGGGCGCGTTGAAAGAGCGTCTCCGCTTCGGCGCGATGCGTGAGCCGGCCATCGACGCTGAAGGCAGGGTTGGGCTGAAGATAATACTGGCCGCCCGGCTGGTCGTGGTTGTCGATGATGTGGATGCGCGCGGTGGGCGCAACTTCGGCTAGAGACGCCAGCGCCGACAGGCCGGCCACGCCGGCCCCCACAATGACCACATCAGTTGTCTCGATCATGAACGATTCTCTTGCATGGCGCGCGTGTGAATGCGCATCCCCTCACGCGCCAGCGTCACACACGCCCGCACACTCACGGCTTCTTCTTCTGCGTCGGATTCGACCATGACCAGGCATTCAAAACAGACGCCTATCCCGCAATACAGCCCGCGCGCGCGCGATGACCCGTGGCGCTGAAGCGCGCGGCGCCCTTCAGCCAGCAACACTCCCGCCAGCGTCTCACCCTCAAAAGCGGTCACAGGTTCGCCGTCGATCCAGATGGTGATGGGTCGCCCGCGATGATGGGGGGTTAGAGGTGACATTGGCGCTGAGGACTCGATTCGCATGGATCAACTCCGGTCAGGGAGAAAAGGCGTCAGGTCGATTTCGGTTTGCCCGCGCGTGATGAGATCGGCCATCAGCTCACCGACCAGCGGCGTGACGATGACCGTGGATTTGAACGCCGTGGCCACGAACAGGCCGGCAATACCGGCCACCGGGCCGAGGCAGGGCAAGCCATCGGGTGTGAAGGCCACCGGCGCGGCCCACGCCCGCAGCGCGCGCAGCCGGCGCAGCGCAGGAAAGAAGCGACCGGCCACTGCCGCGATTGCCCGCGCGCCATCAGGAGTGGCCTGCGCGCCCAGGTCGGTGGTGAGATGCGCGGCCTCGCCCAGCAGAAAGTTGCCGTGCGCCGCCTGTGAGATCGCCAGCACTGCCTGGCCGCCGGCGTCTTCGATATCCTCGAAGAAAGCAGCCGAAGCGATGTGATTGTTCAAGCGCAGCGGGCTGGTTTCGGTCACGAGCGCTTGGCCGCAGACGTGTCGAACTGGCCAGTTGCGGCCCAGGCGCCGGCCCAGGGTCGCGCTCCAGGCGCCGGTGGTGAGCACAACTGCGCCGGCGCTGAAGCGGCCCCGGCTGGTGTTGACCCCGCACACCCGCCCGCCGTGGATCAACACCTCCAGCAGTTCGGTGTGAGTGTGAACGCACAGGCCGGCGGCGCGGCCGCGTCGCAGGTAAGCCCACAACAACGCGAATGGATTGACCTGTCCCTCGCGCGGGTGATAGCACGCGCCCAGAACAGCGCGCGGATCGAGCAAGGGTTCGACCTCAGGCAGGCGTTCGGCGGGCAACAGTTCGGCTTCGATCCCCGCCGCGCGCAGAAGCGGCAGGCGGGCCGCCATGACGCGCCATTGTGACTCGCGCTCGATCAATAAGAGACTGCCGATCTGGCGAAAGCCAATCGACGCGCCCAGCCGCTCCTCCAACCCATCGAAGCGCGCCCAGCCGGCCAGCGTGAGCGGCAGGCTGTGAGCCAGCTCCGCGTCCTGCACCTGCACATTGCCATAGTTGGCGCGCGATGCGCCGGCGCCGATCTCGCCGCGCTCCAGCAGCGCGACGCGCAGGCCGGCCATCGACAAATGGCAGGCGATGGCGCAGCCGATGTAGCCGGCCCCAATCACCATCACATCGAACGTATTCGACATCGCTTTGCCTGTCCTCTGCAACGGCAGCAGCGCAAGCTATTTCGGCCCGGCGAGCAAGACAACGCCGCCCCTGCGCTGGTTGCGTGCAGGGCGCCCAGTCTAGCAGGGACAACAACGCTGCTCTATCGCGCCCAATGCCAATGTGCCAATGTCGCCTGCCCTGCAAATCGGCGTACAATACTCCAGTTTGAAATCAATCCAAGTGATGGCTGCTGATCGTTCAACCACGCCAGCCTCCTCACGAATTCAAAAACAATCAGGAGTAATTGCAGCAATGGCAATAAAAACCGCCACAAAGAAACCGGCCCCCAAAGCCGCCCCGGTCAAAGCTGACCGGGCCGCCGCGCCCAGCGCAAACGGCAAGAAGCAATGGGTGTACCTGTTCACAGACACCAAGGCTGTCGCCAAAGTCGCGCCGACCTGGAATGATGTGCGCAACCTGCTCGGCGGCAAGGGCGCCGGCCTGTGGGATATGACCAGCGCCGGCCTGCCGGTGCCGCCCGGCTTCACCATCACCACCGAGGTGTGCGACGCCTTCGTCAAGGCCGGCAACAAGATTCCCAAAGAAGCATGGGATCAGGCCCTGGCCGCCATGAAAATGGTCGAGAAGCAAACCGGCAAGGTGTTCGGCGGCGGCAAGAAGGGTGTGCGCCCGTTGCTTGTGTCCGTCCGCTCCGGCGCGCGTGAATCCATGCCCGGCATGATGGAGACCGTCCTCAACGTCGGTCTGAACGACAAGACCGTTGAGGAAATGGCTCAGGTCACCGGCAATGAGCGATTCGCCTACGACTCCTATCGCCGCCTGCTGATGATGTTCGGCAGCACTGTGCTCGACATCCCCGACGAGAAGTTCGACGAGCCGATGGAGCGCATGAAGGAGCACAAAGGCTATAAGTCCGACACCGATCTCACCACGGACGATTTGAAGGAACTGGTGGCCATCTTCAAGCAGGTCATCAAACAAGAGACCGGCCGCGACTTCCCCCAGGATGTGTACGAGCAGTTGAAGGAATGCGCCATGGCCGTGTTCCGCAGCGCCACCGGCCACAAGGCCAGGACCTACGCGAAGCAAATGGGTTGGAAGAGCACGCTGCCCACCGCCGTCAACGTGGTGACGATGGTCTTCGGCAACATGGGCGAGGACAGCGGCACCGGCGTGGCCTTCACCCGCGACCCCTCGACCGGCGAAAAGAAGATGCTGGGCGAGTATCTGCTGAATGCGCAGGGCGAGGATGTCGTGGCCGGCATTCGCACGCCCAAGCCCATCTCCGAGATGGAAAAGGAGATGCCGAAGACGTATAAGCAGTTCATGAAGATCGCTGCGCTGCTTGAGAAGCATTACAAGAACATGCAGGACGTGGAGTTCACCATCGAGCAGGGCAAACTCTACATGCTGCAGACCCGCAACGGCAAGCGCACCGCCAGGGCGGCCATCAAGATTGCCGTCGATCAGGCCAACGAGAAACTGATTACCAGGGAAGAAGCGGTGCGCCGCGTCTCTCCGGCCGATGTGGACTTTCTGCTGCACCCGCAGTTTGATGAAGCTGCGGTCAAGGCTGCGAAGAAAGAAGGCCGGCTGCTCGCAAAAGGCGTCAACGCCTCGCCGGGCGCCGCCGTCGGTATGCTCGCCTTCGACGCCGATCTGGCCGAGAAGTGGGGCAAGGAAGAGGGCAAGGCCGTCATTCTCATTCGCCCGGAGACCAAACCCGACGACGTGCACGGCATGGTGGCCGCGAAAGGCATCCTCACCGCGCGCGGC
>Ga0308414_1003321_pt1 | contig 10278 bp, 7 predicted proteins | sample HotsprSampleOS50_FD_205667 | JGI IMG/M metagenome (GOLD analysis project Ga0308414, IMG submission 205667) | Hot spring phototrophic mat microbial communities from Octopus Spring, Yellowstone National Park, Wyoming, United States - 20090730_OS50 ...
CGTGCACCGTCCCGAGAAAGCGATCATCATCACCGACGGCATGGTCGGCGAGTTTCCGGCGGACCTGCTGAAGCGCGTGCGCCGCACGCAGCTGCACGGCATCATCACCGCGCACGGTCAAACCGAGGATTTCGACCGGGCGCGGGTGCCGTACACGCAGCTGGACGCGTATCCCGGACGCCGGCTGCAGCGGAGGCTGCCATGAAACGGTTCGCTGAAATGGTGCTGGACGGTCATCCGGACAAGTTCTGCGATATCGTCGCGGACGCCGTCCTGGGCGATGCGGTGCGCCGGGATCCGGCGGCGCTCGGACAGATCGAGGTGTCGGTGTTCTCGGACCGGCTGTGGGTCAACGGCTACATCGCCACCGCGCTGCGCGGCGGCCCGGACATCCGGGCGGTGGTGCGCCGCGTGGGCCGCGCGATCGGATACGTACCGGGGAACTACATCAACGTGAACCGGTACCGTATTGAGTGTACCGTCTGCCTGCAGCGCCCGGTTCCGGAGTCGCTGGCGGCGCTGCCGCACGACCAATGTGTGGCGGTCGGCTGGGCGGGGTACGATGAAAAAACCGCATTCTTGCCGCCGGAGCAGTTCGCCGCCCGCCGCCTGCGCGACGCGCTGGTCCGCGCCTGCCGCGTCGGAGGGCGGCTGGAACGCGAAGGTCCGGACGGGAAACTGATCCTCTGCATGAACGAGGTGGGGGGAACGTTCCGTCTTGAAACCGTCGGGGTTACCCTCCAACACCGCCCGGAGACGTCGCTGTCCCTGCTGCGCACCCGGGTGACGACGGTGTTGCAACGGGCGTACGGTGCGCTGCAGCGGCGCGATGCGCGGTGGGTCGTGCCGTGGCGCGCGGTGCGCGTGACGGTCAACCCCAACGGTCCGCTGGTCGCGGCGGGGAGCTGCGGCGACAACGGCCAGACCGGCCGCAAGCTCGCCATGGATTACTACGGTCCCCGGGTTCCCGTCGGCGGCGGAGCGCTGAGCGGCAAGAGCGTGCGGCACGTGGACCGTGCGGCGGCGTACGCCGCACGGCGGGCGGCGATCCGTGCGGTGCTGTTCGGCGCCGGCGAATGCCGGGTGACGGTGGCGTACGTGCCAGGGAGAGCGTACCCGCTGGGCATCGAGTGCATCTGCGCACAGCCGCCGCGGGACCCTGCGGCGTATCCGACGAGGGAAGAGTTCCGGTTCCCCGATTTCTGCCTGTCGTGGGAGCCGCTGGCCGTGCGCATCGCGCGTACCGCGGACGGGTCGCACTTCACCGATCCGTCGCTGCCGTGGAACCGCGCGGGGGGGACGGGTGGTCACACATCAGCGCCGAAAGGAGGAGTGCTGCAATGACCGTCAGGTACCGGATGTTGCCACGGGTGGGCGTGAAAGTGCCGGTGGACCAGATTCGAGACCACCGCATAGATGAGATGCACCTGGTGCGCTGTGAACCGAAGTGCACGGCGGCCGCCGGACGCACCGCGGACTATCGCAAGTACTGTTTCGCGCCGGAACACGGACAATTTCTGTTCGTTCACTACGGGGCTCACCATCGCATCGCGCTGCGCCGGTTCGCCTACCCGCATGCGCAGCGGTTCATGCGCCTGATTCTCTTTCCGGCGAAACAGGTGGTGTACCTCCGTCCGCTGTTGGAGCAACTCGACGGCGATACCAAACGGGTGCGCCGCTGGATCGCGGCGGCGCGGACGTTGGGAAACCGGTGGGGGTTCGGACCGCGTCACGGGTTCCGCTGGTACTCCCCCGATGAACGCACGCCTATCCCCGCCTGGGTCCGCCGCCGGGTGCACGAACTCTGATCCGCCGCAGCCCGACCGGTTGACAACGGCGGGCCCGATGTGGTAGAACACCGCCATGGAAGAGCAGGCGGCGTGGTACCAGGATCCGTTCGTGAGACTGGCGGGTGCGGCGACGGTGGTGCCGTTCCTGTGGTCCGCCGCGGTCCAGATCGCCAACGTCGCGGTGTTCAGCACCTCGCTCACCGCCGGCCAGGCGGATTTCATCGGGCAGCTGGGTATGGCGGTGGCGGCGGCTGGGCTGACGGCGGTGGCGCTGCGCGGTGTACCCCGCGCCGTTCCGTGGTGGCGGGCGATCATCGCCGACGATCCACTGTTTGTGCTCCCCGTCATTCCCTCGCTGGCACTGGTGGTCGTCTATGCGGTGCTGGTGCTGGTGTGGTTGTTCGTGATGGGCGGCGCCGGGCGCATGCTCTCCCTGCAGGATGTCGGGTGGTGGGAACGCGTCCTGATGATACTGCCGGTCCCGGTGACGGCGGCGGTGTGTGAGGAGTACCTGTGGCGCGGCCGGATTCTCGGCGAGCTGGAACGGCGCACGGAGGATCCGACCCGTGCGCTCCTGTGGTCTTCCGGCCTCTGGGCGGTTTCGCGCGGCGCGCTGACGGATCCGGTGCAGGGTGTGTGGCTCTTCGCCGCGGGATGTGCGCTCGGTTGGTACCGGATCCGGGAGCGGCGGCTGCTGCCGGTCATCGCCGTGCGCGGCGTCGCGGGAGTCATCGTCAACGCCGCCTGGCTGGCCGGTCTGTGAGTCGCCGCCAGCCGCATTCCCCCGAAAGGAGACGCACACCGTGGTGAGTCCCGATATCGGCTATACGTACACCTTCCGGCTTGCGGATGGTACAACGCCGTCGTTTTCGATCGTACTGGATCCGCGCACCCTCGCCTTGAAAGAACCGGTCCCCGACGTGAAACCCGCCTGGACGGAGTTGCCGTTCCACCAGTGCCCCACCTGCCCGCTGCCTCCCGACGATCACGGCCACTGTCCCGCAGCCCTCGCGGTGGTTCCCCTGATTGATTTTTTGTTCCGGGCGGACGGTGATACTCTCGCTGAAGTGACGGTGGGCGCCCCCGCGCGGACGTACCAGAAGCGGGTGCCCATCCGTGTCGCGATGAGTTCTCTGATGGGATTGCGCACCGCCGCGAGCGGATGTCCGGTCATGGGAAAACTGCGGCCGCTGGTGCGGTTCCACCTGCCGTTCGCCACGACGGAAGAGACACAGTTCCGGTCCATTTCCATGTACCTGTTCGCCCAGTACCTGCGCATGAAAGCGGGCCGCACGCCCGACTGGGAAATGAAGGAGTACGAGTGGTACTACCAGGAGCTGCGCGTCACCAACGAGCATTTCCACCGCCGGCTGCAGGCCGGGGCGTCGTCGGTTGGCGCGGACGCTCTGACCTTGTTGAACCTGTCGGCGCAGAATGTGGTGTTCCTGCTGGATGCGGGGATGATGGACGAGCTCACCGCGAGCTTCATGAGCCACATGCAGGAGTAGTAGCGCCTTGTCCTGCAGCCGCCTGGAGCCGCTCGGCGAACTCCCGGGAGAGTGTGTGCACCTCATGAGCGGATTCGGTTCGGAACATCCGGTCGCGGAACTCCTTGCAGCCCGGGATCCCCTTCACATACCAGCCGAAGTGTTTGCGCATCTCCAGGACTGCGCGCCGCTCTCCCGACACTGCGACGGCATCGTCAAAATGGTGCAGAAAAAGGTTCATTCGTTCGCGAGCGGTCGGTTCCGGAATCGGCGGGTGCCCTTCCATCAGCGCGCGGATCTGTGCGAACAGCCACGGGTTGCCCAGCGCACCCCGCGCGACCATCACCGCGTGACATCGGGTCTCGGTAAACATGCGCAGCGCGTCTTCCGCTGTAAAGATGTCACCGTTGCCGATGACCGGAACGCGCACCGCCTCACGCACCCGCCGGATGATCTCCCAGTCGGCCCGGCCGGTGTACTGTTGTGCGCGGGTTCTGCCGTGAACCGCGACCGCGTCCACCCCTGCGTCCTCCAGCGCTTTCGCGAAATCCACAGCCGTGTCGCTGCCGGCGTCAAAGCCCTTGCGGAACTTGGCGGTGACCGGTTTGACGGTCGCCCGTTTCATCTCGCGGATGATCGCCTGCGCCCGGGCGACGTCGGTCATCAGCGCTGAGCCGTTGCCGCTCTTGACGATCTTGCGCGCGGGGCAGCCCATGTTCACGTCGATGAGGACTACTTCGTCGCGGTCATTGAAAAATGCAGCAGCCTTCGCCATCAGGAGCGGGTCGCCGCCGAACAGCTGCACCGCCGCGGGTTTCTCGTCCGGCGCGGTGGCGATGAGGGGCAGGGCGCGTTTCGGTGCCATGACGATGCTCCGGGCCATCGCCATCTCGGTGTAGACCAGCCCGCAGCCGAACGCGCGGCAGATCCGACGAAACGGCAGGTCGGTGATGCCCGCCATGGGAGCGAGGAACACGGGAACATCCAAGGTCGTTGAACCGATGCGGACGGCGTTCATGGGGGAATAAGGTACTTTTTCAGGCGGGGGAAATCAAGGACGCCGCACAAAAGGCCGGGTCCCCGCGGGGCGGCGGGGACCCGGTGGTACCGTGGGGCCGGGACTCGAGATGACCGGTGATGCTGCGGAGCGCGTCTCAGAATGCGAACGCGATGCCGCCTCCGATGGCGATACCGGAAAAGTCCATCGTCAGATTCTCACCGTTGGTTTTCTTCACCACATCGCCTTTCCGGGCACCTTCCCCCATGTCCTGGGCGAATGTGAGCTGCGGGACCGGCGCATGCCGGTACCCGAAGTTCAGGGAGAGGGTGAGCTGCGGCGAAAGCTTGACGCCCGCGGCGATGGTTGCGTCCGCCACAACCCCGCTCCCGGACACCCCCATTTCCTGGGAGATGGTTTCCATGGGGAAGGTTGCGGGATTAACGGATCCCATGGTCGTTTTGCTGGTGTAGGATGCGAAGCCATACCCCGCGTACAGCGATCCGGTGACAGAGAGAGTCGGACCGGCATCCATCCGGCAGGAGACTCCCGCCATCAGCGGCACGTACGAAGCGGACTGCTCCAGCGTCATCCTGGCGAAAAGGATGATGAAATCCTGCGTCACCGGCATGCCGTACAGGTAGCCGACCCGGATACCCGCCGTCAGGCCCGGCGCCACCTCCATGCCCAGGTCCGCACCGGCGACAACCCCCGTGTCAACCTTCTTTGTCTCCACCGTCACCGTCGCCGTGCCGCTGTCGGTCTCGTAAATATCTCCGAGACTCAACGGGGTGTAACTGACCCAAGCGCCCAGCCGCAGCCCCTGCGCGAATGACGCTGACGTCGCGCATGCGACCGCCAGCGCACAACCAACCACGAAGCGTCCCTTCATGTGCCGCCACCTCCGGTGCAGGATACGCCGGCCGTACGGCCGCGTTCACCCTATTGGTGTCGCGGAGGAGGGTTTTTCTTCACCGGGTTCCCCCCCGGTGTGACGGATATCACACCTGTCCGCCCGCTTTCCTGCGAAACATTCCCGGCGGGGGCGGGTATTCCGGTTCGGTTGACGCGCGCGGTTCAAATAAGGTATAATGTAACGAGGAGCCTGTGTCCTGCGAACAAGGCCGGACGATGTGCCATGCGGGACCTGACACTCCGGGGGACGGGGATGAACCGCAGCGACAATCTGAGAGTGAGTGTGCTGGTGGTGTGTTGTGCAATGCTCGCGCCGCTCGTCGCACAGACGGGAGTTGAACCGCCGGCGGCGGCAGGCGCTGAGGTCCCCGCTGCCGATGTTGCGGTCTCCTCAGCCGCGCCCCAGCCGTCCCGCCTGGTCATCACCGCAGTCCCGGAAGAGCCCGTCGTCCGTTCGCTGCCGGTCGTCCTGTCGTCCGGACAGGTGCTCATGCAACGGTCCGGGGAGACGCGCTGGGAACCGCTGCCGCCGGGTGCGCTGGTGAAGCCCGGCGACACGATCTCGGTGCTCATCGGAGGCCGGCTGACTCTGGATGTTCCTCCACACGGGCGCCTGTCTGCTGCGCCCGGGGCGCTGTTCACCGTGACGGAGTACCGCGATGGCCCGGTTGCGGACACCGCCATCGTGCGCGTGACCGTGTGGGCCGGCCGGGTATCAGCGACCGTTGGAGGATTGTCGCCCCAGGACGTCTTTGAGGTGCGCACCCCCGCCGCGGTGGCGTCGGTGAAGGGCACGGAATTCTCGGTGTTCGTGGGGCCCAATGGCGACACTCTCGTGCACACCACGAAGGGTGTGGTCGCGGTGCGCGATGCCGCCGGCACCGCCGCTGCGGTGTTCGTGAACGCGGGGCAGCAGTCGCTCGTGAGGAACGGTACCGCTCCCAGCGCGCCCGTTGCGATACCCCAGCGGACAGCACGGACAGATGACACGCAGCCCGCCCCGCCATCCGGAGAAACGGCACCCCAGCCGGAAGAGGTCGAACCACAACCCGTACCGGTCGTCACTCATGCCGCGCAACCCGCCCCGCAACGTCCCCCGGCCGGATCCCCGGTCTCGGGAGGCTCCGGCCCCGGCTTTTCCATGAACGGCAGCTTCGGCACCGTGGTGCTCGTGGACAACGACGGTCATCGCAAGACGTACACCCAGATATCGCTGCAGCCGGAGTTCAGCCTGTGGAAGATCGGCGTAGGGCTTGATCTCTACGTGTACCTGGATGAGAACAACACCGCGCGCGTGGATGACTGGGACAGCCTTGACGCGCTCATCCGCAAAATCTGGTACGTGCGCTACGGCGTCAAAGGCGATCCGTTTCACGCATACGTCGGCGGCATGCCGTCGTACACGCTCGGCCACGGTCTGTTCATGAGCCGCTACTCCAACATGTCACAGTACCCGAATGTGCGGCGGGTGGGCCTGGCGCTGGAGATAAACGCGGGCATGGCCGGCGGCGAGGTGATGACCGGCGACATCGGGGAACCCGAGGTGTTCGGTGCGCGGGCGTACGTGCGGCCGCTGTTCCGCACGGGAATCCCGCTCGTACGCAACCTGGGCATCGGCCTGTCGGCCGCGACCGATACGGATGTGGAGGGGGAAGTGAGCCTGCAGCCGGGGATGGGCGAGGCCTTCCGCGACGACAGCCTCACCATCACCGCCGTGGACGTGGACCTGCCGGTGTTCTCCAACCCGATTCTCTCGGTACTTGCGTTCGCCGATGTGTCCCAGATGCTTCTCGGCAGACGCTACCTCGCCCTTGGCTACAAGGATCACGGCATCGGCGCCGCGCTCGGCGTGCGCGGCACGCTCGCGAGCATCATGGATTACCGCGTAGAGTACCGGCACATCGAGAACTCCTACGTTCCCGGCTACTTCGGGCCGTTCTACGATGTCGAGCGGTCCACCAAACCATACCGAACGCTCGCGCCGGCGACCGCCGGACAGTCGTTCACCGCCGGTCCGTACGCGGAAGCGTCGTTCAACCTGATGAACCTGGCGCGGTTCCACGCGTCGTTTGAAGACTACGCCGCCGACCCGGCCGGTCTCTACCCGCACCTCCATGCCACGCTGCAGCTGGATCCTGCGCTGTTCCTCCACAGACTGTACGTCGCCGCGTCGTATGACAAACGGAACATATCCTCGTGGGACGACTTCGTCAATGTCAGGGGTCAGAACTCGCTCATCACCACGGAAGTGGGCTATTCCCTGAGCGGCAACCTGTTCTTTACCGTCATCAACCGGCAAACGTTCGACGCGGCGCGCAATCCCGTGAACTCCACCACGTTTGAGGTGAAAGCGAAGTTCTGACCGTGCGGCGAACCGAGCCGCCGGAACAACAAAGCCGCTGCGCGGCATGAGCAAGGGGGGAGCCATGAGCGTACACCGACCGTTCTGGACCAGTGTATGCCTGGCGACGTTCTGCGCGGTATTGTCGGGAGTTCCCATCGTCGTTAACGTCTCGTCGGGGAGAATCCCCATCAGCCCGTACATCTACGGCGCGAACCAGCCGTTCCCCACCGTGGCGCATCCCGCCAAACGTCTGGGCGGCAACCGGATGACTGGGTACAACTGGGAGAACAATGCCTCCAACGCCGGTTCCGACTGGAACCACACCAGCGACAACTTCGTGCCCTGGAACATGGGCATCCCCGACGCGCAGGCGAACATCCCCGGCATCGCGCTGACGTGGTTCCACGACCGGCTGCCTCCGGCGACCACCACGCTCTCGCTGATCACCCTGCAGATGGCCGGGTACGCGGCGCGTGACAAGAACGGCTCGGTTTCCGTCGGTGAAACCGCCCCGTCGTCGCGTTGGGTGGAGGTTCGTCCCCGCAAGGGAGCAGCCTTCTCCACCGCCCCGTCCACCGCGGACGGCTACGTGTACATGGACGAGATGGTTAACCTCCTCGTGCAGCGCTACGGTCCGGCGTCGTCTCCCACGGGTGTCAAGGCGTACGCCCTGGACAACGAACCCGACCTGTGGTCGCACACCCATCCGCGCATTCACCCCAATCCCGTGGGGTGCGTGGAGCTCATCGCCCGGTCCACCCCGCTGGCGCACGCGGTCAAAGACGTGGACCCCGACGCGCTGATGTTCGGTCCGGTCTCGTACGGGTTCAACGGGTATCTGTCACTCCAGGATGCACCGGACTGGAACGCCGTCCGCGGGAGCCACTCGTGGTTTCTGGACTACTACCTGGAACGCATGCGCATCGCGTCGCAGGCGGCGGGGCGGCGGCTGCTGGACGTCCTCACCATTCACTGGTACCCCGAGGCGCGCGGCGGCGGTTCGCGCATCACGTTCGACCCGTTCGATCCCAACAACATAGAATGCAACAAGGCGCGTATGCAGGCGCCGCGCACGCTGTGGGATCCCACGTACATAGAAGACAGCTGGATCGGACAGTGGGGCCAGGCATTTCTGCCGTTGATCCCCCGGGTGTTGTCGGGCATTGCGACACACTACCCGGGAACAAAGCTTGCGATCACGGAGTACAACTACGGCGGTGAGCGGCACATTTCAGGGGGAATCGCGCAGGCGGATGTGCTGGGTATCTTCGGGCGCTACGGGGTGTTCGCCGCGTTCTACTGGCAGATGGAGAGTCCCCGGGACTACGTGCGCGCGGCGTTCGACCTGTACCTCAACTACGACGGTGCGGGTTCTGGTTTCGGGACCATCTCCGTCGGTGCGATGTCCGGCAATGTCTCCAGCATGACGGCACACGCCGCCGTCAGGGACGCTACCGATAATCAGCTGCACCTCATCGTCATCAACAAACACTACGACAATCCGCTCAGCGCGGACATCACGATTGCCGGCACGGCCAGACAGTACCGATCCGCGCGGGTGTGGATGATTGATGCAACCACGTCAACAATCACTGAGAGGACTCCCGTCCCGACAATCACCAGCAACACCTTTTCATACGTGTTGCCCCGGCTGTCTGTCGCACACTTCGTGGTGGTTGCGTCCACCGCCGGGTCTTCCAACCAGCCGCCGGTGGTGAATCTGACCGCGCCGTCGGACGGCGGGGTGTACAGCGCACCGGCGAATATCCCGATTGCAGCGACGGCGACCGATCCGGACGGCGGCATCTCGCGGGTGGAGTTCTGGCGCGGCGGTACGCTGCTCAATGCGGACACCGCCAGTCCATATCAATACACGTGGATGAATGTCGGTGTCGGCACCTACACCATTCATGCGGTGGCGTACGACCAGCTGTCGGCGACAGGTACCTCAGGGATTGTGACGGTGTACGTTGCGTCAAGACCGTCGGTCAACCAGCCGCCGATGGTCGGGCTGGTCAGTCCGCTACACCAGAGCTCATATGCCGCTCCGGCGGATATTGTGTGTATTGCGACGGCGACGGACGTGGACGGCACAGTAATCGCGGTGGAATTCTTCAACGGGACCACATCGCTGGCGGTGGACAGCGCCAGTCCGTGGGTTTATACGTGGTCGGGGGTGGGGGCCGGGATGTACCAATTGACCGCTCGAGCGACGGACAATGGTGGAGCGACTAATAACTCCGCCGCGGTAAACGTGACGGTGTACCCGCCGAACCAGCCGCCGGTGGTGAGTCTGACCAGTCCGGTCAACAACAGCACCTACACGGCACCGGCGACCATTCAGTTGACGGCGAGTGCCACCGACCCGGATGGCAGCGTTGCAAATGTCCGGTTCTACCGGGGGAGCACGCTGCTTGCCACGGACACGGCAAGTCCGTACGAATACACCTGGATCAACGTCTCCAGCGGCACCTACCAGCTGCGAGCGGTGGCGCAGGACAACCAGGGGGCGACCAGCACGTCAACCATCATCACGGTGACGGTGCTGTCCAGCAGCACGCCGGCGGTGTGGTACACGCTGACCGCAACGGCCAACCCAGCCAACGGCGGAACCGTCACTCCTGCCAGCGGCACATACCTTGCGGGCAGCCAGATACAAGTGACGGCGACTCCCAACGCCAACTACACTTTCGCCACCTGGAGCGGGAACGCATCGGGAACCAACCCGACCGTCACCCTCACGAT
>Ga0308414_1003323_pt1 | contig 10275 bp, 7 predicted proteins | sample HotsprSampleOS50_FD_205667 | JGI IMG/M metagenome (GOLD analysis project Ga0308414, IMG submission 205667) | Hot spring phototrophic mat microbial communities from Octopus Spring, Yellowstone National Park, Wyoming, United States - 20090730_OS50 ...
TCGATGTGACAGTGAGCGGCGGCGGCGGTTTTGAAGCGGTGTCCGGCATTACTGCTGTTGGGGCCTCGATCGGCGGACCCCATATTTCGAAGCATCGGTGGCAACTCGATTACCTGTTCCACAACGGCTATTCGAGAGACGAGCGGCAACGCCATCTCTTGACCTTCAGCTATGTCCGGCAGGCCCGGTCCGGACGGGCGAGAGGGTTTCTACAGGCCGGGGGCGGCATTGCGACGCTCCGTTATCTGGATTGGAACCCTTGGCCGCCAGGCAGCCCCGCTCCTCAAAGGAAGAACATTACCGGCTTTGCCTCTCTCCTGGGCGGCGGCGTGACCATCGACGTGGGCCAGTCGTTCTTCATCCGGCCTGAGATTCGCCTATACTCACACAGCGAGTCAGTCATGATATTGCTGGCCGCAGTGGGCGTGGGACGGCGTTTCTGACCCCTTCTGAACCGCCGGCACCCGATCTGGCCTCACCATTGGCGGTGCCAACGCGTGGACGCCGAGGACAGCGCTCCGCTCCACCGCTATCGATGGCCATCTCGTCGCAGGCCACCAGTGGCTGGAGCGGATTTTTATGATCCTTGACCGCGATCAGGAGGCTCTCCGCCACCGCCTGGCCGCGCTGCTCGCCCGGGACGCCGCTGAGACCGAAAGAACCCGCTCGCACTACAACCAACTCACGGAGAGCTTCGCCCAGGCAGGCCGCCCCGCCCGCCCTCAAGGTCAACCGCTGCCAGCGCGCCTTGTACAAAGCCTGGGTCAACGACGGCGAGGGGGCGCTCGATCAACTCGCCGCGAGCGTCGAATCCAAACCCTTCTTCATCATCTACACCCCGCACGGCCCCGCCTCCGCCCGCCTCCGCGCCAGCCCGCGGTTCATCGAACTCGTGCGCAAACCCGGCCTCCTCGACAGCCTGCCCCGCTCCTGACCCATCGGTTCCGCCCTTGCCGGCGAGAGCCGGGGCGCCGGCGCCCGGCAGACGGAAGCCCGCGAAATTTCCGCAGCGCGGCAGATGCCCAAGCCGTGTTGGCACAGACCAGGAACCCGTGCCGCACGATCACGCGCCGCCGCAATCTGCCGCTGCAAAATGCGATCCGGCACAAATCGCCGCCCGTCACCGGGCGGGCGGCGGCATGCGGCTCCTTTGCCATGCCGCCGCGAGCTTACCTCTGAGCGCCGGCCGCCGCCCTAAACCTGCACCTCTGCCGGGGCGGCAGTTTGCATACACTCTCCCTTTGGAGCTTCTATGGCAACGCGTCATTGCATCTGCCTGGCGCCCCTGCTGGCCATGGTTTCGTTTGCGCAGGCCGAGGTCCCGATTGTCACCGGCGTTTCCGCCACGCCACTCGAGCGGTACGCCGCGCAGGAGTTGTCGGCGCACTTGGCCACTCTCTATCCGAACCACCGGTTTCCGATCACCCGCACGGCGCCGTCGAAAGGTCCGGCCATTCTGCTGGGCACGCCGCGGACCCTGCCGGAACTCCGCAAGCACGTGGCGCTGTCTTCTCTGTCGAACCCCGACAGCTTCGTCGTCAAGGCGGGAACAGGCAATGTCGCGCATCTTGCCGGCGCGGATCCCCGCGGAGCGCTTTATGCGGTGTATGCGTTGCTCGAGAAGCTCGGCTTCGGCTTCTATCTCTCCTGCACTACGAAGCCGGAAGCGCGCGCCGGCGCCCTGACTTTCGAAGAATGGGACCTGCGCGATCAGCCGCTTTTCGCCGACCGCCTTGTCTTCGACTGGCACAATTTCCTCAGCAGTTGTTCCACCTGGGAACTGGAGGACTGGCAGCGCTACATCGACAACTCGCTGCGCATGAGATTCAGCGGCATCATGGTGCACGCCTATGGCAACAACCCGATGTTCACCTTCCGGTTCGCCGGCATGAGCAAGCCGGTGGGCTTCCTCGCCACCACTGCAAGGGGGCGTGATTGGGGAACACAGCACGTCAACGATGTGCGCAGAATGATCGGCGGCGAACTGTTCAGCGAGCCTGTGTTCGGCGCAAGCGCCGCAAAAGTCCCCGAAGACCAGCGGGCGCCCGCCGCCGCCGGGCTGATGCAGAAGGTCTTCCGTCACGCCGCGGAGCGTGGCATGGGCGTGACCTTCGCGCTCGATCTGGATACGGAATCCGCCAATCCGCAGGAAATGATCCAAACGCTTCCCGCTTCCGCGCGGATTGCAAGCGGAAAATTCCATTTGGCGAACCCGGATTCGCCGGAAGGATATGCCTTTTACAAGGCGCAGGTCGGGCAACTGCTCGCCGCCTACCCGCAGATCACGCGCCTGGCCGTGTGGTTCCGGCCCCGCCGCACGCCCTGGGCCGAACTGAAGCCGGAACAGTTTCCGGATGCCTGGAAACGGGAGTTTCATGGGCATGCGGCCGAGGCGCGATTCTTTGCGATGGGCAAGTTGGTGGCGGCCATCGGCCGGGCTCTCAGGGAAACGGGGCATGGACAAGTGGAACTGGCCGCCGGCTCCTGGGGCCTCGAATTTCTGAAAGACGCGGACCGCTACTTTCCCCGCGAGGCGGCATTGATTCCGCTCGACTCGGACACGGTCTTCGACACTGCCGCCGGACAGCGCTTCTTGCGGAGCGTTCGGAGCGGACGCAAACTGGTGCCCATCGTGTGGGCGCACCATGACGACCGCACCTATGTCGGCAGGCCTTACACGCCTTTTGTGAACTTCGCCACGCTGTTGAAGAGCAGCGGCGCCAGCGGGTTCGGAATCATCCACTGGACGACAAGGCCCCTGGATCTGTACTTCCGGAGCACCGCGGCGCAGGTCTGGCAGGCGACGCGGGACCAGCCGCTCGAAGAGGCCTGCGAGAACATGGCGGTCAGAACCTTCGGGGCGCCGGCAAAGGACATCGGCCTGGACTACCTGTTCGCATGGGTGACCGAAGGCCCCATGTTCGGACGCGAGACGACGGACCGGTTCATCGATGTTCCGCTCCGCGAGGCAGCCGCTCACATCAAGCGGGGCAAGGAGCGGCTCGCCATGCTCGCAAGGATTGATGCCGGCTCGCTCTCACCGCAGGGGCGCGAGTTCCTCAACTATTTTCGGAGCTACGAAGAGTTCATCCATTCATTCTTTGAATCGCACGCCGCTTTGGAGCGCGCACAGTCGGCCGCGGAGCCAGGCGACTATGCAAAGGCGCGCGAGGAATTGGGCGCAGCCAACCCGGAGGAAGTGATCCGGGCTTACGTGCGCGCCGCCAGCCAGGGCGCCCCCACAAAGGGGGAGATGGGGCTGGTGGTGTCGCTGAATCTGCGGTGGCTGCCTTTCTTCGTGTCGATGAGGCAGGCGGCGGGCCTCGAGCCGGTGCGAGTCCGCATCGGCAAAGTGGAGCGGGAGCCGCTGGCGCAGGCGCCGGGCAACCATACGTTCCATTTCGACGAGCAGGGCAGGCTGTGGCGAGTCATCGAGCCGGAAGCCGGCGCGGCAGAGATCAGGCTGGCGGCTATCATGGGCGACCGGTTGCAGCCGGGACGCTATTCCGTCAATGGCGGACACATCGTGTCAGCAAAGGATGGCCAGGTGACAGTGCCGCTGCGGCCGGGGATGGAGGAGATTGTGCTGGCCAGATTGCCTTAGCGGGTTGCGCAAGCGGGATTCTGCCTGCCGAATTCGGGGTTGTCACGGATCGGCCGTTGTGTGGCTGCTGCAATGGCGAGTGAAGTGTGGGTGCGGTCCTCTGGTTCAGGATGGCCCGAAAGATGCACCATCGGCAGCCGCGATGCAGCCGTGAGAGCCGTTCCACCGGGTGATGCATGGTTCCAACAGGCGGGGCCGGCGCCCCAGGCTGCCTGCCGTTGCACCGTATTGGCGCCCGGCCCGCCGCAGAGGTTGTCTGTCCCCGCCGGGACGCGGCCGTGCGGATGGGGCTTGGCCATTCCCTGTTGCCCCGCACGGTGAGGCCGTGGCGGGAGAATCGGGAAGTGAAAGGCATCACGATGCCTGGTCAAAAAAGGAGTCGCTCTGTGAACAGATTTTCAAGGCGTATTTTGCTCTTCCTGGCTCTGGGCGTTTGGGTCGCGGCCGCAGCCGGGTTGAAGGCCGCCGAAACCCGCGACGGCGTCTTCATCCACATCAGCCACGGCCCGGACGATCCCCACCGCCTGCTCATGGCGCTGAACATGGCCAACATGATGTCGGCCGATCACCCCGTGGCCGTTTATTTCGACATCGAGGCCGTCGAGGTCGTGCTCAAAGACAGCAAGGACATCCGGTTCGCCCACTTCCCGTCTTCGAAGGCCCAGATCGCCGAACTGGCCAGGCGCGGCGTCGTCATGATGGCCTGTCGGGGTGTTTGAAAGTCGCCGGCAAAACCGCTGCCGACCTGGCGCCCGGCGTTCAGGTGGCCGATAAAGCCAAATTCTTTTACTACGGGCAGAATTCTGTCGCTCGATTATTGATGTTCCCGCTTTTTCACCTTGTAAACAATCAGCGAAACCATTCCGGGAATTCAGCGACCATGGAATCCGGCGCCGCCAGCCGCGCGGGACCGGCGGCCGGCCTGGCGAAAACCGCCTGAAAAAAACGCCGGGACCGGCGTCGCCGCCGGCCCCGGCCACCTGCCGCGCCAGGATCAGGAAGGATGTCGTCTCGTCAGGCGCGCGGCGAACTCTTACAGCCCCATCTGCCGCACCAGCCGCTCCAGCGTCTCGGCTCGGGTCTCAACGGCGCGCGCGAACTGCCTGGCGCTCTCCCGGGCGCTCTTCGAATTGCCTGCATCCAGCGCCGTCTTCTTGTTGTTGAGCATGATGCGCAACACCTCCGCTGTGGTCTTCGCCGTGGCCAGCGCCTCCTGCTGGCGCGCATTCAGCACCGCCGCGCCATCAAGCTCGCCCAGCAGGCTCCGAATAGATTCTGCATGGCGCTCAATGGCCGCCGCCCGCTCTTCCAAACCGGCAAGGTCATTCCCCCGCCTCAGTTGCAGCACCATAGCGGAAGCCTGCTCCTTGGCTGCCTGCGATTCACTCAGCAGGCGCTGCGCGATCTCCCGCCCCGCGTTCGCATCCACTGCCATCAGGGTTCCGCCCGTCATCAGAGCGCCCAGGATTCCCATGCTCAGCCACTTTGTCATCTTCGTTCCTTCCTTGTGAATTTTCGGGCCGCTGCCGGCTTCCGTTGGTTGCCAATCAGCGTCCTCATCCCGTTGGACGCGAGCGTCTGCACTATAGGTACAAGAGTTCGCACATCTGCAAATTTTAATCAATATGGCCGCAGAAGCTCCCCACCCCATAAAGCCTGGCGGCGCGTGCCGTACGTTGGCCGGCTACAAGGCAAAACCACCGCCGCGTGTTCTCCTTGGAAGGTTGCCTGCGGACGAGCAACCTGCCTCGGTCCCCGCCTGCGGTCCTGGCGGAGGTCGGATTCCCGAAGCGGGCGCCGGGCTGCATTCGGGACGTGGTTTTGCAGTCGATGCGTGCAACTGTGGATTGCGTCTGAAGAAAAGAAGCCCCCTCCACCGGGGGCTTGGAGCGGGCACGCAGGCAAGACGCCCGGCCCGCGAAAGGTTCAAAGCGCGATTACAGGCCCAGTTTGCTGATTGTCTTCTCGATCATTTCGGCCCGCTGCGCGACGCCGAGGGCCTGGTAGCGGACCTGGTCGCGGTCGCGGGGGGAGGTGACCGAAGCCAGCATCTGCTTCTTGTTCTCGATGAACACGTTGAGGATCTCGGCCACCTTGCGCGCGGTCTCCAGTTGCTGGCGCTGCCGCGCCGTCAGAGCCGTGCCCTGGGACTCCAGGTCGGAGATGAGCTGCCGGATCGACGCCGCATGCTGCTCAAGCGTCGGGATCTGCTCCCGGACCGAAGCCGTGTCGGCCGTTTTGCGGAGTTGCTCGGCGATCTGCGTCGCCATCTCGCGCGTAGTCCTCGACTCGGTGATCAGCTTCTGGGCCATGTCCTTCAGGTTGGCCTGCGAATCCGCATCCGCCGCCAGAAGAGCAACGGAGCAAAGCAGGGCCGGGGCGAATTTCCACAAGCTTCGCATCGCAGTTCCTCCTTCAAGCTGAATGTGGGATTCGGGAACGCGCGCCGCCAAGGCCGCTCAGGCGGGAGCGGCCTCGGCCGCCACGCATCCGGTTGGACGATCGAACCTGCGTCCGGGTTTCAGGCTGCGCGGCGGATCAGCGCCCGCGCCGGAACGGGGCCAGCACCTCCTCGAGCTGCCCGGCGCGCCGGAGGGCGCACTCGGCGCTCGTGCGAACCTCGCCCCAGACGTCCGGCGACTGGCCGGCAAGCGAATCCACGGCGGACTCCATGCAGCCGTTCAGAATGGTGGCCACCGACCAGGAACGCCGCAGCGCGCTCTGCTGCGCCTCGGGCATTTGCGCATAGAAGGCGTCCAGCTCTTCAATCAGCTTGCGGATCTGCCTGGCCTGCGTTACCGCCTCCGCCGACATCTTCTCGACGGTCTTCCTGTCGGGCTGCTTCTTGTCGAGTTCCTTCAGAAGGCTGGATGAATGATTCTGGATGACCTGGATGGCTGCGAGCATTTCCTGCGAGACCGACGCCAGGTCCCGCTGCGCCGGCTGGTTTCGCGCGGAAGCCAGCACGGCGCCGAAACACAGCGCGCAAAGAACCCGTTTCATGGATCCGATACCTCCTGCCGCGATCTGCTTCGGAGAAAAGCCACCCCGCGCCCGCATGGCGCCATCGGGTGAGCGTTGCGCCGGGACGGGCAGTCCCGCCCTGTATCGACGCAACGTTCCGGCGCTGCGTTACCGCTCACTCGGACGGGGCCTTCGGCCCGCCGTGTTTCACGTAGCGGTCGAACCACGTGAGCATCTCCCAAATGGCATGCTCGACGCTCTCTCGCCCCATGTAGCCGTGGCTTTCGTGCGGCAGCATCACCAGCCGCACCGTGCCGCCGTTTCCGCGCACCGCCTGATACAGCCGCTCGCTCTGCACGGGGAACGTGCCCGGGTTGTTGTCCGCTTCCCCGTGGATGAGAAGGAGCGGATCCTTGATCTGGTCGGCGTAGGTGAACGGCGACATCTTGATATATATGTCGCGCGCCTGCCAGAACGTGCGCCGCTCGCTCTGGAAGCCGAACGGCGTGAGCGTGCGGTTGTATGCGCCGGAGCGCGCCACGCCTGCCTTGAACAGCCGCGTGTGCGCCAGCAGGTTGGCCGTCATGAAGCCGCCGTAGCTGTGCCCGCTCACGCCGAACCGGCTGCGGTCGGCGACGCCCATTTCAACCGCCTTGTCGATGGCCGCCTCGGCGCCCATCACGAGCTGTTCGATGTAAGTGTTGTTCACTGTTTCCGGGTCGCCCACGATCGGAATCGTGGCGTTGTTCAGAATCGCGTAGCCGGCCAGCAGCAGGAACAGGTGGCTGGCGCCGCGCATCTGCACGTAGCGCTGCGTCGAGCCGCCGATCTGTCCGGCGGTGTCGGCGTCGGTGTATTCGAGCGGATACGCCCACACGATCGCCGGCAGCCGCTCGCCCTCCTTGTATCCGGGCGGCAGCATCAGCGTGAAAGAGAGCTGCACGCCGTCCTTTCGCTTGTAGGTGACAAGCTGCTGGCGGATGCCGCGCAACTGCGGGGTGGTGTCCTTGAAATCCGTCAGCGCGCGCCGCTCCCCGCTTGCGCGCGTGCGGATGTAGAGGTTGGGCGGCGAGTCCGGCGTCTCGTAGCGCGTGAGGAAGCGCGAGCCGTCCTCGCCGAGCAGCGCGGCGAAGCTCTCGTAGCCCGTGTCGCCGGCGCGGAACAGCCGCTCGCTCTCGCCCGTTTCGATCTTGAACCGGTCCAGGAACGGGCGGTCGCCCTGCGGCGTGGCGCCTTCCCCGGCAAGGAAGATCCACTCTCCGCTCTGGTGCATCACGCTGCGGCCGTTCGGCAAGGTCTTCATCACCGGCATGCCGGGGTTGCGGTAGCGGTCCTGCTGGTTGCGCGACCACAACACCTTCGGCGCGGCGCCGGGGTCGTCGAGAAAGATGCGCACGGTCTCCACCCAGCGGCGGTCGCGGTCGTAATCGGTGACCAGCGCCAGCCCGCCGCGCTCGCCGTAGATCACGCCGCGGGCTCGGTGCCGCGTCTTGTAAATCTCGCGCGCCGGCTCGGTGAACGGCGCCTTCTGCATCATCAGGCGGTCGCGGTGCGCCGCTTTGGCGCGCGGGTCGCCGCCATCGAGCGCCTCCCACCACACCAGCGTGGCGCCTTCCGTCGGGCGCCAGCCCGCGTTGCGCGGCCCCACCGGCACGCCCTCGATGGGCACCCGGTCTTGCAAGGGAGCGGAATGGATCTTGCTCGCCAGCCTGCCCGCGCGGTCCCACACTTCCGTCTCGCTCGGGAAAGCCATGTAGGGGTGGAGGTACGAGTAGGGCTTGTGAATCCACTTCACCAGCACGTACCGCCCGTCGGGCGAGGGCTCGGCGTCGGTGAAGATCTTCGGCTCGCCGATCGGCTGCACGCGCAGGGTGCCGCTGTGGACCAGCGCAAGCTGCGAGCTGCAATAATAGTCGAACAGCTTCTCGTCATGCGGGCTGGTGAGCATGTCCTGGTACGTGCGCACAGGGCCGGACTGGCCCGAGGACTCCTGCACGTTCGGCCCTGCGGGCGCCGCGGGCTTCTGCGGCGGCGCGCCGCGCCTTGCAGGCACGGCCCGCACCAGCAGTTCTTCGCTGCCGCTCCACCAGCCGGCGATGCCGTCCATCGTGTCGTCAATGCGCAGGTTGGGCACGCGCCTCAGCGTGGGCGAATCCACCGCGCCAAAGTACAGCTCCACGGCGTTGGGCGTGTAGCCGAGCAGCGCGAAGCGCTTCCCGTCCGGGCTCCACGTGGGCGAGGTGAAGCGCACGCCGGACGGCAGCGCAATCCGGGTTTCCGCGCCTGTCTCGATGGCTTTCACGCTCAGCGCGGTGAGCGTCCCGGATGGCAGGTGCTTGCCGTTGTTGGCGGGGTTGATGCGCAGCCCCGCGAGCCGGTGCATGGGTTTGGCCAGCTCCGCGATGGGAGGCATCAGCTCCCGCTCGACGATCAGCACGTGCGTGCGCGACGGGTTGATCAGCGTCGACGGCGGCGCCGGCGCGTGCAGCACGTCGAGGATCTCCTTCGGCGGCTTCTGATACGGGAACTCGTCCGCGGGCGCGAGCGCCGCGCACACCAACAACGTGAGAAGTAGTCTGCGCGTGGTCTTCATGCTTCGATCCTTCCGATAGCCCTGAATGGCTGGAGTATATCAAGACTTGTGCGGCTTCATTCCAGGCCGCGGATGCGCTCCCCGGCCGGCGGGATCGGCGGAAGGCCGTTCTCCGGTCGGTCGAGATAGAAGTAAGCCACGCTCGACCAGTCGTCCTGCCGTTCGAACAGCCCCTCTTCCAGCGGGCCGCGCTCCTCGAGGCCCGGACCGGCGCGGAAGAGCTTTGTGCCGAGCTGGTGCACCAGCCCCATCCAGCGCGGGTTCAGGTAGCCGATCTGCTGAATGGCGGCGCGAATGTCCTGGTAAAAGTACACCGGGTCGGGCACATGCAGCCGGTAAAATGCGAATTGCATCTTCTCGCTATCCGCCAGGTGGCAGCCCTGGTAGAGGTGGTCAAAGCGCCCCTGCCCCCACGCGGTGCCGATGTAATCCTCCGTGCCCGTGCCCGCCATGGTTGGAAAGTCTTGGTCGCCATCGACATAAATCTTGGCTTCTCCCTCGCCCCACCAGGTGAAACTGTATTTCTTCTGGTCGGCAATGACGCCGAAAAAGACGCCGAGATAGCGCCCGCGCCCGCGGACCAGCGGAAGAAACTCGTAGTCTTTTTGCAGCGTCGTCGGATTCTCGCGGCGGAAATACGCGTGGAAATACAGCACGTCTTCCGGGTGCGGGTCTCCGATCGTGTAATCGACGTCGTAATAGAGATTCGGCATTTCCCGGCCTGTTTCGTTGCGGACCACGATGCGCATGCCGCGGCGGAAAGGCATCGGCACGTGGCAGACGAAGCTCCGGCCCTCGGGGCTGGAGAAGAAGGCCGACTGGAAGGGAACCATCCGGCCCGTCATGTGGCCGAAGAAATCGCCGAGCGGCGAGTCGACAGCCGGCCGCGCCGCCCCGTCCCAGTACATCTGCAGGCGCAGCCCCCTCAGGTTGCGCGCGCTCCGTTCGCCGAAGGACAGCCAGATGCGGCGCACCGTGCCGCTCGTGCCCTGCGCCTCGGCCAGCACCGCCTCGCCGTCCGCAGGGATGGAGATGAACGGGCGGCCCTTGCGCCCGGCGTTCTCCTTCGCGCCGGCGCCCTTCGCGCCCGCGGGGTTTTCAGGACTCGCCCACC
>Ga0308414_1003324_pt1 | contig 10275 bp, 9 predicted proteins | sample HotsprSampleOS50_FD_205667 | JGI IMG/M metagenome (GOLD analysis project Ga0308414, IMG submission 205667) | Hot spring phototrophic mat microbial communities from Octopus Spring, Yellowstone National Park, Wyoming, United States - 20090730_OS50 ...
TGGGTGAGAACCTCACAAACCGAGGGTGACGAATGCGAAAGGGGTGCCCTGAAGATAATGACCTTGAGCCTCGGGGAGCGAAATGAAAAACGCCGCCTTGCCGGAATTTCGCCAACCCGACGCGAGATGACTTGAGGGTTTGAAAGTCAACGCCCATGAGCTTGATGGTTCTCGATTCACGCCGAGTCTCAAGCAAGTGACGGGATCGTTCAAGATCCCGAAGGGTGGTTCGCGCCTCGCCGACTCTACGAACCGCCTTGCTCAATGAGGATCCGACGCGCTTCGCCCCGACGAAGGTTGATTGGAAGTCTATTCTTGACTTTGATTGTTTGAAGACACTCATAGGGACATGTCGTGCATTCTGCAGGACAAAATCGCTTCCGTGAGACGTTCGTTTGATCGAGCAACGCTCCGGGAAGGGAACCACTGGTTCGATTTGGCGAGTCGCAATAAGGTCTTCCCAGACAGTGGGGATGGTGCTAAAATGCAGCTTCCCTTGCGAGTCGCTCGGCTTCGGTTCGCATTGTTCTCTTGACGAGTCCCTACGATGGGAGTCCGCCCCGACGATGGTCCACCCCTCCCGTCCATCCTTCATCGCCGGCAATTGGAAGATGAATCCGGCGACCCTTGAGGAAGCCGTGACCCTGGCCCAACAGGTCCGCGACGGGGTCCGGCTGGACTCCCCAGCACGGGTGGCAATCTGTCCGCCGTCGATTTATTTGGAACGGCTGGATCGGGTGTTGGAAAACTCGCCAATCGGTTTGGGAGCGCAGAACCTCTATCCGGAACCCAAGGGGGCTTACACCGGCGAGGTTTCGGCGGCGATGCTCAACGCCATTGGCTGCACCCACGTGATTCTGGGTCACAGCGAGCGGCGGACCCTGCTGGGCGAGACCGACGCTTTCATCAACCGCAAGCTGCACGCGGCGCTTGCCAACCAGGCGTTGTTGCCGATCGTCTGCGTAGGCGAGACGCTCGACCAGCGCGACGCCGGCCAAACCCTGGAGGTGGTCAAAGGTCAGCTGGAAGGCTCTCTGGCCGGTCTGGAGGCGGACCAGGCTCCGCAGGTCACCCTCGCCTATGAGCCGGTCTGGGCCATCGGTACCGGTCGCACCGCCACGCCCGAACAGGCCCAGGAGGTCCACGCCATGATCCGTGATTGGCTGGCCCAACGGTTCGGCGCGGCGATTGCCGCCCGGATCGTCATCCAATACGGGGGGAGCGTCAAACCAGACAACGCCCGCGACCTCCTGGCCCAACCCGACATCGACGGAGCCCTCGTGGGAGGCGCGAGTCTAGTCGCCGAGGATTTCCTCAAGATTGTCGAGGCCGCGGAAGCGGTTTTGGCCGGCTGAGGGCCTGAATTCGCCGCAGCCGATCCCCCCAACCGCACGGGATTGGATCCGGTTGGTCGGTTCGGTACACCGACGCCGGCCAGCGTAGCCCACCCCAAAACATTCGCGTTCACGGCGGATCGGCCGCCAGATCGCCACCACGGCCACTTCTTCGTTCTTGTCGTTGAGTTGACCGCGCGAGCCGGAAGGTCTCGCCTCGTTCAACTTTACTTTGAGTCGGACGCGACACCTTCAGAACCACTTGAGAGACCCTCGGATCCTTGACGAGGTGATAGCCGTGTTGAGCAATCTCTTGTTCGTGCTGTTGACGTTGATTTCCCTGTTCCTCATCCTGGTGGTGTTGCTCCAACGAGGCCGGGGCGGTGGTTTGGTGGGTGCGCTGGGTGGATCCGGAGGCGTCAGCGCTTTCGGTACCAAGACCGGCGACGTGTTCACCAAAATCACAATTTACGTCGCATGCGTTTGGGGGGTTTTGTGTATGATTCTGGTTCGGATCAACGCCACGCCCGAACGATTTGGCACCGGGCCGGTGCGGAATAACCAACCCGCCGCCAGCGGCGAGGCGTCCCCCGGCGAGGAAACCGCTCCCAAGCCGGCCCAACCCGCCTCCCCGTCCGGCTTGCCGTCGGCCATTGACGATCTTTGAACCACCCACTGTTCAGGTTGCTTCCAAACGTCCGTCACGTTTTGTTGGAGGACGCCTCGTCTGTGTCACCTCGGTTTTGCCTCGGATCGTCGCTGCCCAGCCTCGCCTAGCCAAAGCCGCCCCAATCCGACTCGTGTCCAACCAACCCGGTGGATGGAATGGAAGAGCCGAATTGGTGGAATGAAAACCAACCACGAAACAAGAGCGACGAAGCCCACTTTGGTGAGACGGATGCTGGATTCAGGAGGGTGACCGTGTTGACCAGCATGACCGGGTTCGGCGAAGCCCGAGGCGTTCTGGCGCTGGGCAACGCGCGAATCGAACTTCGGGCGGTCAACAACCGTCATCTCAAGGTGACGATGAAACTGCCGCCGCCTCTAGAAACGATTGAACCGGAATTGGACCGTCTGGTCCGGTCGATGGTCAAGCGGGGCACGTTGACGGTCTCAGTGCGGCTGGATCGTCCCAAAACGGCCGAGGATTACCGCCTCAACCTGACCGCGTTGGCCTCCTATCGGGACCAACTCCGCCAGCTGGCCGCCCGCGACGAGGAAACGGCGCGCCATTTCGTCGTTCCTTGGGACGGTCTTTTGCGTCTGCCGGGTGTGGTGGAGGATGGACGCGCGGCCGAGCTTGGGGACCTTTCCCACCATGAACACGATGGCGACGAGGCGCAAGAGGCGAGCCTCTGGAACGAGTTTCAGCCGCTTTGCATCGAGGCGCTGGAGCGTTTCCAGGCCGACCGCCGCCGGGAAGGCTCGCGGATGGCAACCGCCCTGCGCGAACTGGCCGAGGCGATCGGCACCCGTGTCGAAGAGGTCGTGGCGCTGGCTCCCCGAGTGGCCGACGCCTACCGCGACCGACTTTTGGAACGGTCCCGCGTCTGGTTGGAACAGGTCGGGGTAACCTTGGAAGTCCGCGACATCGCCCGCGAAGTGGCTCTCTTTGCGGACCGCTGCGACCTCACCGAGGAACTCGCCCGCCTCCGGGCCCACCTTGTCCAGTTTCACCATCTCGTGACCCACCCCTCCGAGCGGGATGAACCCTGCGGACGTGCTTTGGAATTCCTGGTTCAGGAAATCGGACGCGAGATCAACACCCTAGGAGCCAAGGCCAACGACTTGGAAATCACCCGCCACGTCCTGACGATGAAAAATCTTCTCGAATCGATCCGCGAGCTGATTCAGAACATCGAATAACCGTGAGGAACCACGTTCTTCCCAATGGTCTTCCGCTTTTTCCCCATGCCGTCTGCGCAATCAACCGGGTTGGGATGGCTTTCCCGTCCCCAGCGTTGGGGCAGATTGGTTCGTTTAGCGACTTCACACCGCCTCATTCCCCACGCCGCCCCGCGTCAAGGATTGGCTTGCAGGCTGGCCTCCCACGAACCCCCTCTTCTTTCCTCCCCTCCCCGGTGGCGAGTTGCGCGACCATGACCACGAACCCGACTCCCGGCCATGATTCCGGCCAGGTCCAACCACCGCCTCGGGGTCGTTTGGTGGTGATCTCAGGCCCCTCGGGCGCGGGTAAGTCCAGCCTGACCCGCGCGGCTCTCAATCATCCTGCGTTGCGCGAGCGGGCCGAACTCTCCATCTCGGCCACCACTCGCCCGCCGCGCCCGGGCGAACTGAATGGCCGGGACTATTGGTTTCTCGACCCCGAGGAGTTTCAAAAACGCCGCGACCAAGGCCGATTCCTCGAAACCGCCGAGGTCTTTGGCAACTGGTACGGCACGCCGGTCGATTGGGTCGATCAACGCTTGGCTCAAGGACGCATTGTCCTACTGGAAATCGATGTGGCCGGTGCCCGGCAAATCCGCAAGGCACGCCCCGACGCCATCCTCATCTTCGTCCACCCGCCTAACCTGGCCATTTTGGAACAACGCCTGCGTGGACGCGGCAGCGAAAGCGAGGAGGCCATCGCTCGCCGTTTGGCTCATGCCCAAAAGGAAATCGACCAGGCGCACGTCTACGACTTCGAAATCCTCAACGACCTCTTCGAACCCACCGTGGAGCGACTCGTCCAAATCATCCTCAACCCCGTTCCCGACGACAATCCCACCGTCTTCTAATTGGAACGTGATCCATCATTGATGACGTCCAACCTCTCTCCATGAGACTCGTTGGGACTCCTCGTCCCGCCTCCAACCTGACACGTCCGGAGACGATCCGCTATGCTCGAAGAACTGAAGGAAGACGCCATCGCCAACAAGGTCGGTGGCAAGTTCAAGCTCGCCACGCTGATTCAAAAACGAATGATCGCCCTCAACCAAGGAGCTCGGCCGTTGGTTGATCTCCGCACCAACAACAAAATGGAGATCGTCATCCAAGAAATTCTTCAAGATAAGATTTATCTGGACCTCAGCGAGCGAGTGTCCACCGTCACCGAAGATCCTGAGCCGTTGCACCATGAGACCATCGACCTCACCAGCCCCGTTCCGCCCGCCGTGGACCTTAGCGCGGAACCCGCTGCTGTGACGATGGAAGCAGAACCAGCTGAGATCAGCAACGCGGTCGCGGTCGCGGACATGGACACGGACACTGGCGAACCCGAGACGAATCCAACGTCCTCCCCAGCCGAACCAATCGCAACGCCCGCTCCCTCCCCGGCTCGCAAGGAGAAGTCGTCCGGACGCTCTAAGGCCGCCGCCCAAACTAAACCCGCTTCCGCCGCCCAGACCAAACCCGTTCCTGAAACGGCCGAGGGTGAGTCTGTCGAGGCCAAAACCGACGACGCGGAATCCCGCGCTGCCTCGACCGAACCTTCGGCCTGACCCAGGACGGATGGGATCGGTTCCGGCGTTCCGATCTGTTGACATTCTGATCCAAGTCCAATGGACGACCCGTTCGGCCCTGGTTTTGGCATTGCTTCTGAGCAGTCGCTCCCACCGGAACCTTGCTGGTTTCCAGGTGGTCCTCAGATCGACGCGCGGCCGCCTGGACCCGGCGAAGTCCACCTTTGGCGGGTCGATTTGGACGATCCCCGCATCAGCTCCGAGGATCAGTTCTGGTGGGACGCGCTCAACGATTCAGACCGTCGTCGAATCGAAGCGATCCGTCATCCCGTCACTCGCCTGAGTTCCTTGGTGGGTCGTGGTCTGACCCGGCGGATTCTGGCCGCCATGTTGCCATCGGCCCCGGCCCCCTCGGCCCTCACCATCCAGACCGGTCGGTTTGGCAAACCGGCCTGCCTCGATGGTCCTCCCTCCATCGAGTTCAACCTCAGCCACAGCGGCTCCCTGGTTCTCCTGGCCTTGGCCAGTCAGGGGCCATTGGGAATCGACGTGGAACTTCTAAGACCCTACACCCATCGGGACGGCCTTATCCAACGCATCGCCGACCCCGAAGAAGCCACTCTGTTCCGATGCGCTCCCGAACCCCAACGCGACCTTCTGGTCGCCCGACTTTGGACCCGCAAGGAAGCCTGCGTCAAAGCAACCGGTGAAGGCATGCTTGTCAGCGGCTCACTGGACCGATTGAGGGTGCCTCTGAATGAACCGCCCCATCCCCCTCATCCCACCCGGTGGGACGGATGCACGACTCCTTTGGAATCCTGGACCTTGCGTTCCCTCACCCCCCGCCCCGGCTACTTGGCCGCCCTGGCCGCCCCTTGGACCATCGAACATCTTCACGCGCGCCTGTGGCGCTTCGATCAGACGCGCGCTTAGCTTTAACGTCAACGGCTTGCCCGGCCCGCGCCGGACAACAATCCATCCGGCTATTACGCCACGCCTCGTCGCGCAAACGCCATTGGAATGGCGGATGATGACATCAATTTGATTGATAGTTCTATGACCTTCTTGTCCTTGCCCCAACAGGCAGCATCACTTCGTGTTGCGGCGGGGATCAGGAGAAAGGGTCAACTCTTCGGCCGTGACCGCCTTGGGCGCGCCCTCGGCAGGGACTTCACGCCCAGCGGTCCAAAGAATGGCGTTGAGCAGGATGCCCCGATAATTGTCGTTGACGAAATTCTCGTGGAAGTGGCCGCAGACAAAGCCGAACGAACGCCCGCCGTTGGGACGTTCCAGGGTCCAGCCCAGGGTATGGGTCACGCCGTCGAGTTCGACCGCGATCAGCGGACGGATCCCTTGGGCGTACTTGAGTTCCAGATAAAACTCGTCGTGCATCTCGAAGTCGTTCCAGCCCCGACCAATCGGGTGGTCAGGGTCCACCTTGCGCAAGATCGCTGTGGCGAACTTAAGCTTCGAGTAGCTGGTGTCGAAAGTGCCGCCCAGAGAGGCCAATTGGGCTTCGGCCGGTTCACCGTCGGACACGCCGGTACTCCAGTGGATTGACACCAGACCACAGCCACGATCAAGCAGGCGTTGCACCTCGGCGCGCCGGGCCGGATCTTTGAACAGCACGTCGCCGCCAACGGCGGTGTACAGGAAAATTGTCGAGACCCCGTCGAGAATCGCCGGATCGGTCGGCCAGCCGTTGGAGACGACCGCTTCGACCCCCTCGATCCTCGTGAGGCAGGCGGCCAACATTCGACACTCGTCCATGTACTCATGGGTTCCAGGAGGATGGTCGCGGTCCTTGCCGATGAGCAGCACCTTGATAGGACGATCGGCGCAGTCCTCCTCCGCCCGCGTCGGGGTCGGTCCCAGGCGTCCCCACGGGGAGAGAACCATGCCGGCCATTCCAAGGACCGCCGCTTGAAAGCGTCGTCGCGAGATCGTCATGGCAAAGGCTCCGAGAAAAAGCGATCCCGTGGCGAAAAATCGGGAAGATTGGCAAAACTCGGGAGTACCCGACCGATCCACGGGAGGGCTTGAGTCTACTGGAATGGATTGACCATCCTAGCCAACTGGAAACCTCCGAGGCAACCGGATAGACTCAGGGCCGCCTCATTGGGCGAACCACCGGGGTCCTTGCGACCTCCGCTCCGCATGCGGAATCAATCCGGGGCCGCGAGTTCGCCTCCAATTGCATCATGCTCAGGACGGGTGTGACCGCCTTAGCCCTTTTTGCAACCTTTGGTCCTTCGAACCCGCAAGCGATCGCCCACCATGCGCGTTTTGTCTGGCATCCAGCCTTCAGGAACTCTTCATATCGGTAACTATTTAGGGGCGATCCGCCAATACCTCGCCCTGCAACACGACAACGACGCTTTCTACTTCGTGGCCGACTACCACGCGCTGACGAGTGTACGCGACGCCCAAACCCTGCGGACCAACGTGTTCAACGTTTTGGTTGATCTATTGGCGTTGGGGTTGGACCCGGAGAAAGCCTGTGTGTTCGTCCAGTCGGACGTGCCCGAGACGGTCGAGTTGTCCTGGTTGCTGACCACGGTCACGCCGATGAGTTGGCTGGAGAAGTGCGTCAGTTACAAGGACAAGGTCGCCCAGGGCCTCTCGGCCGACCACGGCCTGTTCGCCTATCCGATTTTGCAGGCGGCCGACATTTTGATTTATGACGCCGACCTCGTGCCGGTGGGTCAGGACCAGAAGCAACATCTCGAAATCACCCGCGACGTAGCCGAGCGGTTCAATCAAACCTATCGCGCTGAGGTCTTCAAGCTGCCCCAGCCTCGGATTCTGCCCACCGTGGCGGTCATCCCCGGCACTGACGGTCGCAAGATGTCCAAGAGCTACGCCAACACGATCGACCTGTTCGAGGAACCGGCCTCCATCCTGAAGAAGGTCAAGCGGATGGTCACCGACAGCAAGACGGTCGAGGAGCCCAAAGACCCCGACACCTGTTCGCTGATGGCGCTGTATCGTCATTTCGCCGACCCCGACGCCTTGGCCGAGGCCGAGGCCAAGTACCGCGCGGGGGGGATTGGCTACGGCGAGATGAAGCAGCGTCTAGCGCAGGCGATCATCGACCATCTGGCCCCAGCTCGGGAACGACGGGCCGAATGGGTTGCGCATCCCGAACGGGTTGAGGAGGTCCGCCATCGGGGAGCCGAACGGGCCCGCAAGGTGGCCCGGGTTGTGCTGGATCGCGCCCGCGAAGCGGTGGGCATGCGTCGGGTTGGCCCCCCAGCGTGAGCAAGCGGGGATAGGTTGCCAACGGCGGTTGCCGCGCCGCGTGGCGCCGCGCTCGAATCGCCAGGTTCGGCTGATTCCGGCCAACCAACGCCGACGCGCGCCGTTTTCGAACCACTCGACCTTGACCCGCGCGGTTCCTCGGGCAATCGTTGCACCGATGGAGCCTCGTCAGTCAGGGAGGGCGTGAGGTGAACTACGCGAGCCGTTCCCAAACCGAGTCGTGGTCGAGTGCCGCGATCGTCACGCTGGCTGGTCGCGCGTTGCTTGTTCTGGCGGTGGGTGTCATAGCGTGCCTCTCGGGTTGCGTGGCGGGAACCGGGCGTTCCGGCTTGCGGGGCGCCCCGTCGGAGGCCGCTGGCGAGGATGTCGTGTTTGCCCAGCGCGAGATGCTTCACCGCGCCGCTCAGGCGGCTCTAGAGACTGATCGGCTCGACGAGGCGGCTCAGATTCTGAATCGCTTGGCGGCTCAAAACCCCCATTCGCCAATGGTCCATTATCGCCGAGGTGTGCTGTACCGCAAAGCCGGACGGCCCGAGGAGGCGCGGGCCTGCCTCAATCAAGCCCTGGCGATCGACCCTAACTACGGCGAGGCGTTAGTGGAACTCGCCATGCTCGACGCCGATCTCGGTCGAACCCAAATCGCTCTGGAGCGCGCGTTGACCGCCACCCGGCTTGATCCCACCAACGGCAAAGCCCACGCGGCGCGCGGGCGCTTGCTGGCCGATCTTGGGCGCGACGAGGAGGCGTTGGCGGCGTTCCATCGCGCCCTGGAGTGGGAGCCAGATGATCCGGAGATTCAATGGCGGGTCGCGGCGATCCAACGTCGTCGGGGCCGCTTGGAACAAAGTCTGGCCCGCTTGGCCAAAGTTCTTGAGTTGGACCCCGACCACGGCGAAGCCCACCACCTGCGCGGCGTCATCCGTCTGGAACGCGGACGCATCGCCGAGGCAGTGGAGGATCTCACTCTTGCCGCTCAACGGTTGCCTCACCGTCCTGAAGTTCACTATCACCTTGCCCTGGCTCGTCAGGCCAACCACCAACTCGATCAGGCCAGAGAGGCGGTGACTCAAGCGCGTCGCCTGGACCCCACGTTTCAAGCCGCCGCCATCTTGGAGGAAAATCTCAAGCGACGCTGAGAGCTGAGAACCCTCAATCCTTATCCAACATCCCGTGTTACGACCCCCGTTTCAACGTCGGCAAAAGTGGCGGCACGGAATTCCGACCTCCAACCATGCGTTCCTCGCCCTGGCCGTCACAATACATTGGCGTTGGTCCCAACCAGCCTTAACCTTCAACTGAATGCAAACCGACCCCGAAACGCCGGGGGCGATCAGCTCGCTTGAGGAATCGCGCCAAAGCCTGCTTCCAAAGCACGAAGCTGAAGAATCCATAAAGCGAACTCCCGATCGCCAGATAAGTCAAATACATCATCATAAACTGATCAGTATTTCTAAAGTAAAAAGACTTGATTTCATTGACTTCGACAAACTGGGCAAAAATGAATGTTAGCGGCTGGCTTGTTACGCCTAATAGAAGCTCCCTTAGAAAATCCGATCTTCCCAAAGGAAAGATGCTAGCAAGAAAACAGAACAGACCAAAGTACATGAAAAACTGAGATGCGATGGTCGCGCTCTGAGCCGAGCTGGTTTTTTCGTAGCCCGCGGAAAAATAGATCCCAAGGCAGCACGCGAATGTCAGCATGGTCATCGTCGGGATTGCCGTCAGAACGGCCCCCAGGGGATGAACTGCGCCCAGAAGCACCGCCAGCGTCAATTGCGTCACAATGACGATGGGAAAGAGGCGCGTTTTCCAAAGGATACCCAGCACCTTGCCGCGTAGAATCTCGTGGGCTGAAAGCGGCGTGGCGATGAGGCTAATCCAGGTGTCCTTCTCACGCTCTAGCGTCAAGGTCGCCGCGGTCAACGACGAGACGCCTAGGAGCCAGAAGAACATTGCGATCGCGGTGACGAAGCGCGTGAACACGTTGAAGGCGTCGCGCTCGGAGTCGCCCGAGAACGTGTGGAAATCCATGAACCAGCCGGCCATGGGCGACCAACCGAGAATCTCGCCGATCCTCCAAAACGCGAAGTAACCATTGGCGAACAGCCAGGAGAGGAGGACGAGGACCAAGACCACCATTTTGACCACCGCGCCCACGGAACAACGGGGTTGAAGTTGTCCCTCTTTCCAGAACAGAGGATCGTCCCCCACGGGCGGCACTGGCGCGATTCGCCGGTCGGAGCCCCCCTTGAACCAGAGCCACTTGGAGGCCGTGTCTT
>Ga0308414_1003329_pt1 | contig 10262 bp, 9 predicted proteins | sample HotsprSampleOS50_FD_205667 | JGI IMG/M metagenome (GOLD analysis project Ga0308414, IMG submission 205667) | Hot spring phototrophic mat microbial communities from Octopus Spring, Yellowstone National Park, Wyoming, United States - 20090730_OS50 ...
AGGTTTGGCGAAGAAATAGCCCTGGCCATACTCGCAGTTCAACAGCCTCATTGGTGCAGTCGCTGTAGGGTTTCGATCCCCTCGGCAGTGACATCCATTCCCAGGCTGCGGGCCAAGGTGATGATCAGGCAATGGTCTCGGCATTTTCTTCATTCGGCCCCCAGCGCGAGATGAAGGAGTGATCGATTTTCAGGCCATTTTTTCAGGCCATTGATGAGGTAATCCTGCAGGCCCCTGAGAGAGGAGTAGCCTGGGCCGAAGATCAAAACCCCCGCAATTGCGCCAGTTGCTCTGCCGCTAGAAACCGTAGCCTATTTTGCGGTCTAAGGAGATCTTTCGGTGCTGGGGTGGTATTGTTGCCGTCTTTCTTCCAATTCCATCAGGATCTGCTGATGACGCTGCCGGGTGATTGGGTAGAACCACACCAGCAAGATCCCGCCGATCAGGGCCACCGCCGGTAAGGGGCCGATGGCAATGCGGATGGCCAACAAAGCCGATTCCGGCTGGATGGGCAGGGCCTCTCCGGCCACCGAAGGCACAAAGCCGGCCCAATCCAGAGCTTGCCCCACGAAAAACAGCCCCAGCGCCAGGCCCACCTTTTGTAAGAAGACCATAAAAGCGTAGAAGATCCCCTCCCGCCGCTCCCCGGTTTGTAGTTCATCCAGATCGATCACATCCGGCAACATCGACCAAGGGCCGAGATAGGCTGTAGCAGAAACCCCAATGCCGGCCAACAGAGCCAGCCCAATCATGATCCCCTGCTGCCCGGGCTGGAGAAAAAACAGGCCTGCCTGCGAGATCAGCCAAAACCCCGCCCCAATGAGGTACATGGTGCGCTTGTCCAGATGGGTGCTCAGTTGGGTCCAGCCAAACAGCGTCAGCACTGCGATCCCCTGTACCGCCAGTACCACCAAGGAAATCCACACCTCCGGCAGGCCCATCCAGAAGACGATGAAATAAGGGATGATTGTGGCTGTGAACTGAAACGCTAGCCAAGAACACAGGTAGATGCCGCTGACAAACAGGTAGGGGCGGTTGCTGAAGGCCACCCGCAGTTGTTGAACCAGGGGCATGGGATCCCGTTGGGATGGATACCGTTCTCGCACCCCCCAAAAACAGATCAGCAAGGGCACAGCCGAGATCACTCCAAAACAGGCTCCGGCCAGCAGATGGCCGGCAGCCCGATCCGGCAGCAGGTTGACCAAGAGCGGAAAGGTAACCACCGCAACCATGCTGCCCCCTACAGAGAAGGCAAAGCGGAATTGGTTGAGCTGGGTGCGCTCGTCGTAATCCTGGGTCAGCTCCGCTGTCAGGGAGGCGTAGGGAATATTGGCCGCAGAGTAGAAGGTATTGAACAAGAGCGACACCGCCAGGTAGTAGGCAAACAGGGGGCCAATCCGACCGGGAAAAGGGATCCACCACTGGGCCAGGAACGTGAGGCCAAAGGGGAGGGCTGCAAACAGCAGCCAGGGGCGGCGACGGCCCCAACGGGTGCGGGTGCGGTCGCTGAGAATGCCGATGATGGGATCGTTGATGGCATCCCAAAAGCGAGTGATGGCGTAGATGCTGCCGGCTAGGCCTGCCGACATGCCAACGGTATTGGTGAGAAAGGGCAGCAGGAAAAAGATGAGGATGTTGGCCGTCATGCCTGTGCCCAGATCCCCCACCCCATAGGCCAGCTTCGTCCACAAACTGAGTCGCTGTCTGGTCATCATGTCCCCCTGGAATGCCAGGATTCCAGTGTAGGGGGTAGGTGGAGATTTCTTTTTTGGGGATCCCTGGAAAAGCTGATCAAAATTCAGGGTCTTCTCCCAGTTCCCGTAGCCGCTGGGCCAGTCGTTCGGCTCGGGAGCGTTCCAATTCTGCCCGCTGCCGTTCCAATTCAGCCCGTTGCCGTTCCAATTCAGCCCGCTGCCGTTCTAGTTCAGCTCCCGTAGGCAACAATTGCCCTGCCCTATCATACCAGCGCACCCAAAAGCGTTCTCGCCCCTCGTAGGATCCCCACCACCGACCGATACTCAAGTCCAAATCGGGCAACAGAATTGGGGGATGTTCTCCAGCGCCTGAGCCGGGGAGCAGCTCATAGTGTCCGCCCTGGAGTTGATAAACATTCAGCTCATCGGTCTCTAGCTCGAAGGTGACGTAGTAGGGGATCCGCAGCCGCCTTTCGTAGAGCTGGAATTTGGCTTGTCCGGGTTTTTCTTCCCCCTGGTCGTTGCAGATGATCTCCAAGATGAGAATAGGCAAGATATTCCCTTCATCCCAAACCACATAACTTTTGCGGGCAGTGCCATCCCGCCAACGGGGAACCCCCAGCACCAGAAACAAATCTGGAACAATGACCTGCCGGGGTAGGGCGTAGTAAAGGCCCATATTGCAAGCCACAAAAAAGTCTTGCCGATCTGACCAGTGCAGCAGCAGCGGTTCCCGGAGGAGGGGGTATTGGCGGCCTTGATCCTCGTTGTCCAAGGGGGTGTCGTCTGTATCGGGCAAGTCGTGCTGGGTGGGCCAGCGATAGGGGGCGATGGTCATGGCCAGGCAGGAGCAGTATGCCTCCACTGTAGCGAATGGGTTAGGACTGCATTTGGCTCATCGCCTCCAGATCCAGCACCTTGGCCACCTGTTCCGGGGTCATCAAGTTGCGCTCTAAGACAATCTGCCGAATGGGCTGGCCGGTTTCCAAAGAAGCCTTGGCCACTTCTGCAGCTTGCAAATAGCCGATGTAGGGGTTGAGGGCGGTCACCAAAGCCAGCGTCCCTTCTGCGTAGCCGCGGCAGCGCTCCGGTTTGGGGGTGATGCCTTGAATACAGCGCTCGGCAAAGACCCGCAGGCTGCTGTTCAGAATCTGCAGGCTGTGCAGGAGGTCATAGGCAATCAGGGGCATCATCACGTTGAGCTCAAATTGCCCCGCTTGAGCACAGAGGGTGATGGCGGTATCCAGCCCGATCACCTGGAAACAGACCATGTTCAACATCTCGGCTATCACCGGGTTGTACTTGCCAGGCATGATGGAAGAGCCGGGCTGCACCGGCGGCAGTTGGATCTCCTTCAGGCCGGTCTTGGGGCCAGAATCCATCAGCCGCAGGTCGTTGGCCAGCTTGATGCCATCTTGGGCCAGGTTGCGCAGGGATCCCGACAGATGCACAAAGGGGGCCATGCTCTGCATCGCCGCCATGGGGTGGGGAGCAGGGGTGAGGGGCAACTGGGTATACTCTGCCAGCCGTTGCACCACCTTTTGCCGGTACTGGGGATGAGTGTTGAGGCCGGTGCCGACGGCGCTTCCCCCCAGCCCCAAGCTGCACAGGGCCTGGCTGGCCTCCTCAATCCAGCGACGGTGTTGGGCAAAGATGGCCGCGTAGGCGCCGAAGCTATCCCCCAGCCGCACTGGCACCGCATCCTGCAAATGGGTGCGACCGGCCTTGAGGATGCCGCGAAACTCTTGGGCCTTCTGCTCCAGCGCCGCTACCAAATTGTCCAGCGTGCCCAGAAAATCCCGTCGCACCCGCAGCAGGGCAGCCAGACGAATGGCGGTGGGGATGACATCGTTGGTGGACTGGCCGTAGTTGACATGGTCGTTGGGGCTGACCCGCTCGTAGCGGCCCTTGGGCTCCCCCAGGATCTCCAGAGCGCGGTTGGCCAGCACTTCGTTGACGTTCATGTGGTGGGAGGTGCCCGCCCCCGCCTGGTACACATCCACCACAAACTGATCCCGCAGGGATCCCTGGAGGATCTCATCCGCCGCTTGGACAATCGCCTTGGCCACCTCTGCCGGAATGCACCCCAGCTCGCCGTTGACCTCCGCCGCCGCCTTTTTAATCAGCACGCAGGCCTCCACATACTCTGGCAGGGGCTTGAGGCCGCTGATGGGGAAGTTCTCCAGGGCACGGGCGGTCTGGATGCCGTAGTAAACCGACTGGGGTAGTTGCCGCTCCCCCATTGAGTCTCGTTCGCTGCGCACCTCAGCCAAGGCTTTTCCTCCCCCGTTCGCGGATCCTTGGGCTAGCTTCCGGCAGCCTTCTCTGAGGGTGTCTCGACGGCTGCAGATAAGTTTTGTAAAGTAGCCTGCAACTGCTGGCTGAGGCGCTCGTTGTTCTCTGCCAAGACCAACACCATGGCCGCACAGGCCAGATGCACCCCCGCTCGAAATTCTGCCGAAGACTTGTACTGGATCAGCGCTTCGCTATCCCCTTCCCGCGGGCTGAGGATGAGCTGAACCGACTTTTGGGCCAACTCTGTCAGTTCCCGTTCCGTTAAACCGAGCTGCACCGCTTCTGCCCTCCCTGCTGGCCGACAAACAACCTTTGATCCCATCAGGATCGCCACTTTGGTATCCTACCGCGGTTGTTGCCCCAATCTGGCAGGATCCCCAAGTGAGCGGGCCTTGACAACGCTTGACGGCTCTAGAAAGAGACGGAAAATGCCGGTTAGTATAGGTGCAGCCTGCCTTGGCCTGCGGGCCAGTGGCCGACTTTGATTGGAGAGTCCAAACTCAGGGTTCGGCACTGCTCCGAAGGGGGCTAGTCCTACTTAGCATTTGTCTTGTGTTGTTATTTCGTTGAGAGAGGAAAACTTGACCGTAGAGCGTCCACCTGACCGCTTCCCCCGCAAGCAGCGCGCAGAGCTGCCGGCTATCAACGAGCGCATCCGCTTCCCCAAAATCCGCCTTATCGATACCGACGGCACTCAGTTGGGGATCATGAGCCCGCGCGAAGCCCTGCGCCTGGCAGAAGAAAAAGATCTGGACTTGGTCTTGGTGAGCGAAAAGGCCGACCCGCCCGTCTGCCGCATCATGGACTACGGCAAGTTCAAGTTTGAGAAGGAGAAGAAAGAACGGGAGGCCCGCAAGAAGCAACACACTGCCGAGATCAAGGAAGTGAAGTTTCGCTACAACATCGGCGAGCACGACTACAACGTGCGCCTGCGCAGCGCCCAACAGTTCTTGGGGGATGGAGACAAGGTGAAAGCCACGGTGATGTTCCGCGGTCGTGAGGCCCAGCACGCCGAGTTGGGGGAAGAATTGCTGCACCGCTTGTTCAAAGACTTACAAGAAGTGGCGGAAATGCAGCAGCCCCCCCAAAAGGAAGGGCGAAACATCACGATGATTCTCTCTCCCAAAAAATCGGTCTGAGGAGGGATCCCACCCATGCCCCTTGCCGTTGGGGATCCGGCTCCGGAGTTCACCCTGCCCGATGCCGAGGGCAATCCCATCAGCTTGAGCCAGTTGCGGGGACAGCGGGTGGTGCTCTATTTTTACCCGCGGGACAACACCCCCGGCTGCACCCAAGAAGCCTGCGGCTTTCGGGATGCCTACGCTGACTATCAAGCCCACGGCATCGCCATCTTGGGGGTGAGCGCCGACGATGCCCGTTCCCACCAAAAATTTGCCCAGAAGCTGCAACTGCCCTTCCCCCTGTTGGTGGATGAGGGGGCCAAGGTGGCCAGGGCTTACGGGGTCTATGGGCCGAAAAAGTTCATGGGCAAAGAGTACAACGGCATTCACCGCACCACTTTTGTTATTGATCCGGAGGGGAAGATCGAGGCCGTTATCACCAAGGTCAAGGTGGAAACCCACGCAGCGGAGCTGCTCAAGCAGTTGACCGGCTCTTAGGCTTTCCGGTGGGAGTTCGGCAGACCTGCTGCTGGGCTCGTTGTTCTGGAACCTGAGCCAAGACGGGAACGAAAAGAGCAAAAAAAGATGTAAAGTGCCGGTATTGATTCCTCGTGGGCTAGGGCCGTGTCCCGACGCAGCCGTACCCTCAAGTCGATTCACGACAGCTACCAAATGTTGGGTTTGGCCGGCCAAGGGCAGTACGGGCGTGTATTCTGTGCCCGTCCCCGTCAAGGAGGAGACCTGGTGGCCCTGAAGGAGCTGCCGGCGGAGCGCTTTCCCACCCAAAATCTGCTGCGGGAGCTGCGCCATCTGCTCACCCTCAACCACCCCAACATTACCCGCTGCTACGCCCTCGAACATGCCCGCGAAGGTCGCTACCTGGTGTTGGAGTACTGCGAGGGAGGCACGCTGCGGGAGCTGATCGACCAGGTGGAGCAAGGGCTGTGGCTGCCGGTCAAGCAGGTTTTGGGCTTTGTGGATCAGATTTTGGCCGGGTTAGATCATGCCCACCGGCAGGGGGTGATCCACTGCGATGTCAAGCCCGAGAACATCCTGCTCAAGCCCACGCCCCAGGGCTGGCAACTGAAGCTGACGGATTTTGGCATCGCCCGTCGCCTGCAGCCTGCTGCCGGCGAGATCACCGCCACCGGATCCCCTGCCTACATGGCCCCGGAGCGGTTTTATGGCCAGTTCAGTCCCGCTTCCGATCTCTACGCGGTGGGGATCATCCTGCTGGAGCTGCTGACGGGCCGACGGCCTTTTTCCGGATCTCCCGGCCAGTTGATGCACGCCCACCTCAACCAGCCGTTTGTCTGTCCAGAAGGGATCCCTGCCCCGCTGCGGGAGGTGCTGGAGATAGCCCTACGCAAGTTGCCCTTGCGGCGGTTCCGCACTGCTGCCCAAATGCGGTCGGCTTTGGCGGTGGTTGCCCAAGAGTGGCAAGAGCCGGCCAGTTGTTGGGTTGGCCCTCGCCTGCCCAGATGGCCGCCCCCTGGGGTACAGGTTTGGGATCTGCCGGATCTGGGCTCTGTTGACACTGGCGGGATGGAGTTCCTGGCCGAGCAAAAGTTCTGCATCTGCGAGGATCCCAGCGGCTCCAGATCCCCGCTGCTGTTGCGGGTGACCCCCCAGAGGCTGGAATGGCTGGAGCTCCAGAACCTTGCCCTGGGATCCCCTGCTTTGGCCCGTTTTTCCCTGGACGAGCCAATTCGGGCGGTGCTGCCCTTGAACACCTTCCCGGAAGCCCTGGCCTTCTCCCGAAGCAGCCTTTTGCACCTCAGCCCCAGCCGCATCCGCACCTTGCTCAGCTTTGAGGAGGATTGGCAGGCCACCTGGCTGGCAGAGCGACAGGAGCTGGTCTGGGCCACCGCCCAAGAGTTGGGGGCCGTACAATGGCAGCCGGCCACGTCGACAGGAACACAGCCTTTCCCCGATTCCCGCTGCTATTTTCGTTGGCCTTGGCAGGGATCCCTGTCCCGCTTGCTGGCCCTCTCGGAGCATCTGGTTTTGTTGACAGGTGTGGGGCAGCAGTGGGTGGAGATGAGCCTCTTGCCCTATCCCAAGGGACACCATCCCACTGTCGCGACCGGTTGGTCTCTGCAGACGGGATCCCAGCCCATTCGCTATCGCCTGCCCTTGGATCCCCAAGGGGGGGTGATCAGCTTGGGAGAACGGTTGCTCTTTGCGGCAACAGATGAGGGAAGGGAAGGCCAGCAAGGTTGCTGCCCCTATCTCCACTCGGTGCAGGTGAATCCGCTGCGGGTGCGCCGCTGGTTCTTGAAAGGGCAACCTGTCCAGATGGCCAAGGCCCCTTGGGGCGTGCTGCTGCTGTGTCGAGAGGGCGAGCAATCCACTTCCCTCTGGCTGTACAGTGAAAAAGGGGATCCCTTGGCCCAAGTAGCTGTGCCTAACGGCTCACAGGTGTTGCAGGTGGGCCAAAGGGGCAAGATTTGGCTGCAGGTGCCCAAAGCAGAGAAATCTCACCTGTCTCAGCTTTGGCAATTGGATCTGAACTGCTTGCCGGTGAGTGGACAGCCTTCCCAGGTGATGCTGTGCGACCCAGCGATCTAGAGTTTCGCCAAGGACTCCGTCCCGCTGTCGCGACCGGACTCGGCCAGAACCGCTATCAGCCCTAAGATCAAGTTTGAAGATCAAGTTTGGCCAGATGCCCGGCCAGCTCTGCTGGGCTGTGGACCAGGGGAGTGGTGATCTGTCCAGCCTGTTGGAGAACAAGCATGAGTCAGTATCTGCCGGAACCTGCTGCTGTGGAGGAGGATCCCAGCTTGTTGGTAGAGCGGCTGCGCCGCAAAGAGGGCCGGTGGCTGGATTGGGCCAAGGCCTGTCAAGCTTTGCAACGACAGAAAATGACTCCCCAGGCCATCTTCGAGGCAACCGGGTTTGAGCCCATTCACCAAAACCAGATCCTTGTTGCGGCCCAGGTTTACGAAGGGATGGCCAAAGCAGGAGCCAGCCCAGAAGTTCTGGGGCATTTTGCCCATAAAGGCAGCGATATCCTCTACGAGTTGCGCATTCTCTCCCCACAGGATCGGGTTCGGGTGGCGGAATTCATCTTCAGTCGCCATTTGCATGCCGCTGATGCTCACGAGATCGCCCGCGCCGTGAAAAATTATGCCCAGCTCCAGCAGCTCCCGGAAGGGTTTACGGATCACCCCGGCGATGCGGTGGCCTATCAAGCCTGGCGGACGGCCCAGCAAACCCGCGATCTGCAGGAGCGAACTCGGGCTATCGGTCGAGCGTTTCAGTATGTCCACAGTGATACAGCCCGCCGACAGGTGGAGCAGCTCTTGTCCACGATTGCCACCAGCTCCCGCCCCCAACGCAGCGTTTTGCCCAAGCTGTCCGTGTTTCGCTTGGAAGAAGATCTGCCGCGACTGCTGCCGGTGGCCGGATCCCTGCCTCTTGCAACTGCCGCCTGGGAAGGGATCCCCCCCAGCCAGCCCCAAGGGCCCTTTGGCTGGGTCAACAGCCCGGCGGAGCAGACTTGGATGGCCTTGCCTGCTTGGCCAGTGATTCAAAAGGCCGGGGATCCGGTGATCCTTCAGGTGGAAAACCGGCTTTTGGGATCCCTGTTGGGTTTGCCGGTGCCTGCCGGTGAAGAACAGGATCCGGTTTTGCTGGTGGTCGATCGCGCCGCTCGGGTTTGGGAGGGAGCTCAGATGGCGGGATTTTTCCTGGTGGATCGGGCCGGATCCCTGGCGGTGGAGTGGATAGAAGACTCGCCCTCCTCTCCCCTGTTGGGCCAGGTGCTGATGGCCGTGCGCCCCCCGCGGGTTTTCGATGAGGTGCTGGCTCAGGATCCCTGGCAGTTGGAAGAATAGGCGTTGGGATCCCGCCGTTGTAGCCATTCGTGCTAGTGGTGCAGAGCACCGCGCCTGGACTCGCCCCCATGGCCTCACCCATGGCCTCAATTGAGCAAGGCCAAGTTATCCCGGTGGACGGCAGTATCAACCCCTTCGTAGCCCAGGATGCGGGGAATCTCGGCGGTTTTTTTGCCCTTAATCTGCCGCAGCTCCTCGGCGCTGTAGTTCACCAGGCCCCGCGCCACCTCCTGGCCGCTGGGATCGCACAGGCGCACGGCAGCCCCCGCCTCAAACTCCCCAGAAATGGCTGTGATCCCTGCCGGCAACAGCGAGCGCCCTTGCTCGCACACCGCTCGTACCGCCCCCTCATCCAAAGTCAAAGATCCCTCGGGGATGAGGCCGTAGGCAATCCATCGCTTGCGGGCGCTGGCGGGCTGAGGAGCCGGATCAAAGCGGGTGCCGATGGCCTCGCCGGCCAGAATTGCCGGGATCTGCTCAGGCCGTTTGCCATTGGTGATCACCACCGTTACCCCTGCAGCTGTAGCAATTTGAGCAGCGGTCAGTTTGGTGGCCATGCCGCCGGTGCCCCAGCCGCTTTTCCCCTGGGCTTCGGCCTTCACCTGTAGCGGGATCCCGGGCAACACCCGCTCAATGGGCTGGGCAGAGGGATCTCGGTTGGGGTCAGCCGAATAGAGCTTGTCCACATCGGTGAGCAGGATAAGCCACTTGGCCTGCACCATGCTGGCCACTAACGCCGAAAGCGAGTCGTTATCGCCGAATTTCAGCTCCTCCACTGCCACCGTGTCGTTTTCATTGACGATGGGAATAACCCCCATCTGCAGCAGTTGGGCAAAAGTGCGATTGGCGTTCACGTAGCGGCTGCGCTCCACCAGATCGCCGCGGGTGAGCAGCACTTGGGCAATTGGCTGGTTCAGAGCCGAGAAGAGGTCATCGTAAAGGCGGATCAACCGCCCCTGTCCCACCGCAGCCACCGCCTGCTTCTCGGCAATAGCCGTCGGTCGTTGCCGCCAGCCAAGGCGAGCACAGCCCACCCCCACCGCCCCAGAGGAGACCAAGATCACCGCATACCCCTGCCTGCGCAGGTGGGTCAGCACCTCCACCAGCGGCCCCAACACCGAAAGACGCAACAAGCCGGTCTGAGTATCTGTCAGGCTGGAGGTGCCGATCTTCACCACCACCGTCACGTCTGTTGTTGCCATCGCCGCTCTCAACCCATCCTCCCACCCCTCTATTCACCATAGCGCCACCATAGCGGAGTCAAGACGCAGCTGTATTGACCAAAAGGCGCGGCAAGCCCCGTCCTTCAGGGC
>Ga0308414_1003330_pt1 | contig 10262 bp, 4 predicted proteins | sample HotsprSampleOS50_FD_205667 | JGI IMG/M metagenome (GOLD analysis project Ga0308414, IMG submission 205667) | Hot spring phototrophic mat microbial communities from Octopus Spring, Yellowstone National Park, Wyoming, United States - 20090730_OS50 ...
GTAACTCCAGTCGGGCTACGCCCTCCTTCCGTTACCCTAATGCAATACTTTAATAACTATTTAATAAATTTGTTACTGACATTTCTAAAGAGTTGAAACTACTGACATTTCTATTGAGTTAATACACCTTAGAAAAGTGAAACTGTTCATACCCCTAAAAATTATACATTTAGATAAACTACTAACACATCATAAAGATGAAAAGCTAAGGAAGACCAACAATGTAGAAGAAAACATAAATCTCAGGTTAATGATAAGATTTAAAATCATAGAAACATTTAAGAATTTTAATATTGCAGAAAATTATTTAATACTTAAGCCATACAAGGATATTAAGAGTAGGAGTAAGAATAAGAGTAAGAGTAAGAATAAGAGTAAGAATGGAAAATCACATTTAGAAGTCTATGGTGTGGTATTAAAAAGTAAAGATTGCCTTAAAAATGCTGTAACTTTTTAATAATTTTATCAAACGATTTTAGGTACGCTTCCATAAAAATTTCTTTGATTTTATAATTATTATGCAATATCTTGAGAGTAAATATTTATTAAACAATAAATGATTAAATGTCTTAAAATTTTTATAATCTTTATAACTACAATTTTAATATCAAACGATATAATTGCTAAGATTGAAAACACTTCTTTTGCACATTTGTCTGATCAAAAAAAAGATTCTAATTATGTCTTAAATCTTTTTAAGTTAGCCGGAAGTTATGCCACTTCAAAAGCAGACTCCACCTTTCTACTTGGTAAAGAAATTTGTAACATTTCAGATTCGATTAAATATAAGAATGGACTTGGTTATGGCTATTTTATGATTGGGCTGTCTTATTTCGTAAAAGGAATGGATGATTCGGCGATGTTTTGGTTCCAAAAAACTCTATCTTTATTTCAACAGACAAAAAGTCCTGATGGATTAGGACTTGCATATCACAATATTGGCCGCTTATATGGAAGAAGAAATGAGACTATAAAAGCTAAAGAGAACGCTCAAAAAGCTTTATATTATAGAACTATTGTCGGTAATCCCGAATCAATTTTAAGTACGGTATCACTTCTTGGCTTATTTGCAAGAGATGAAAAAAATACAGAACTCGAAGAGTATTATCAAAAAGAAGCTCTCAGGATAGCTAAAAGCATTAATCCGCCATCAACAAGTGGAATGATTTTGGCAACTCTCAACCTTGCTTCGATCGAATTGATGAAAAATAATTTAACCAAATCTGAAGAATATTATTTTGAAGCATTAAAATTGCTTGAACAGATTAAAGATATTAATGGAAAAACAAACGCATATACAGGATTAGCTCAAATTTCATTAAACAAAAATCAGTATCATAAAGCCATAATCTTTAGTAAAAAAGCTCTCGATAATTCCTTGCTAACACAGAACCCTGAAGGAATTATAGGAAGCAGCGAAATATTATCAAAATCTTATGAAAAAATTGGAAATTTTTCTAAAGCACTTTATTACTATAAAATATTTCAATCAAATAAAGATTCAATCAATAAACTTCAAGTAAAAAAAGAATATGTGGACGCACTTGCAAGGTTTGAAACTGAACAAAAAGAATCACAAATAAAAATCCTTCAAAAAGAAAATAGTCTAAAGTCAATTGAATCCGACTTTAAATCTTTACAACTCAATATCGGGATTATAATTGTTATAGTTTTAGTATTAATTTTTATCGCTTATTCTATTAGAGCCAAAGAAATTAAAAAAATTGAAACGGCACAAAATTCCGAAAGATTACAACAGAATTTTTCTTCAAGGGTATTAGAACAGCAAGAAGAAGAAAGAAAAAGAATTGCAAAAGAATTACATGATTCTATTGGACAGAATCTTCTTGTAATTAAAAATATGATTGACCTTAGTCTTAATTCAAACCTAAAAGAACAGGAAAAAGAAAAACACCTTCAATCCCTTTCTGATATTGCTTCTGATTCAATTGAAGAAGTTAGAACAATTGCAAGTAATCTTCATCCCTATCAATTAAGCAGAATGAATTTATCAAAAGCTATTTATGCAATGGTTCGAAATTTAGAACAATCTACAAACATTAATTTTTCAGTTGAAATTGATAATATTAAAGGGATATTTTCAAAAGAAAAAGAAGCACATATTTATAGGATTATTCAAGAAGCAATAAATAATTCAATTAAACATTCCGCCGCATCGTTGATAAAAATTTTATTTAAAAAAACAAATTATCTTATAACTTTGGAAATCAGTGATAATGGCAAGGGTTTCGACATAGATTCAATATTAAAAGAAGAATCTACTAAAAGTGGAATTGGTTTATTGGGAATTAGAGAGCGTTCTCGAACTATCGGTGCCAATTTTAATATTGAATCTATAATAGGAAAAGGGACCACTTTAACTATCACTATGTCAACTTAAAGCATTATAATGGAAAAAAAATCTTCTAAAATTAGAATATTAATTGCCGATGATCACCCTATTTTCAGAAAGGGCTTACGATTTGTAATTGAAAATTCACAACAATTTGAAATAGTCTCCGAAGTTGAAAATGGTCTATTGGCAATCGAGCATATTGAAAAACTTAAACCTGATGTAGCGATACTTGACGTAGATATGCCAATTAAATCAGGAATTGATGTCGTTAAAGAATTTCAGGATGGAAATTGCTCTACTGAATTCATTTTTCTTACAATGTTTAAAGAGCAAGATTTGTTTGATGAAGTAATAAATAATAATGTAAAAGGGTATATTTTAAAAGATAGTGCATTAACTGAAATTGTAAGTTGTATTGAATCTGTTGTCCAGAAACAATATTATTTTAGTTCAGCACTTTCAAATTTTGCTGTTCAACATAAGAGAAGAAATAATGATTTGGATACATCAAATTTTTTGACTGAAAAACTTACTCCTACTGAATATCGAATATTATACCTTGTCTCGAAACACAACTCAAACAAAGAAATTGCAAATGAGTTAAATATTTCTGTTCGCACAGTTGAGCATCATAGAGCCAACATTTGTTATAAATTAGGATTGAAAGGCTCTAATGCACTACTAAAGTTTGCATTAGAAAATAAAGCGAACATCAAATCTTAATTTCTATTCAATTCCTTTAAATTATAGGTAACACTACCTATAACACATCTGTAATTTTTTAGTATCTCTACCTATATCAATGCCCTAAGTAAAGCAATACTTTTGCAATAAAAAAACAGATGAAAATATTAATCGTTGATGACAATAAACAAATGAGAAAAACTATACGCTCTATTATTACTGAACAAATAGACATAGTTGAAGAGAGTGAAAATGGAGAACAAGCATTTTCTATCTTCAAGACATTCTGCCCTGATTGGGTAATTCTGGATTACGATATGCACCATAAAGATGGAATTTCCACACTAAAGGAAATCATTCATTTTGATTCAACTGCAAAGGTTCTTATCGTTTCTCTATATAATGATTCTGATATAATAGAGTCGGCTTTAAATGCAGGGGCTATTTCTTTTATCAATAAAAAGAATTTAATTGAAGTAAAAAAAATAATAATGAATAAAAATTTTATCTAAAATTAAAAAGGAAATATTCAAATGAAATATATTCTAAGAGTAAGTATAATTATTCTTGTTTTGACTGTACAAATTAAAAGTCAAAGCTGGAATGATTTTCGTTCTGTACAATCAGGAAATTGGAACGATTTATCAACTTGGGAATTTTATGATGGTTCTCAGTGGATACCAGCCAATCAAGAGCCTAATTATAATCACAATGTAATAACTGTTCGTAACGGACATACTGTTACCATAAATACTAATATAGCTTACGATCAACTTGTCATTGAGACAGGTGCCCAGGTTACAGTTGCAGAGGGTGTTGCTCCATCTCTTTATAGTGGCGGAATGACCGTCAATGGTACTTGGCTATTTCAAGGTAATGGGTGGAATATTTTTGGCTCTGTTTCAATTGCACCGGGAGCAACTTTTATACATAATTCAACTTTTGATATTTCTATCCTCTATTATAATATTACGTTTTCACCATCAAGCACAATGATTTTCCGTGGAAGCTCTTCACTTACTCCAACAATTAATTTAAGCGGCGAAAGTTTTGGAAATGTTTTTATCGAAAGTATTTCAGGTTCATATTCTGCAACGCTTTTCAACAATTCATCTTCAACTATTGGAGGGAATTTTACTGTTGGCAGCGGAGTATCAATAACTGCAAGCGGATTTGCTTCAATAACATTCAATGGGAATATTGAAGTTAATGGCTCTTTCCTTAATTCTTCTTATACGACAAATCTTAATGGAACTAACAAAAGCATTAGCGGCTCTGGAACAATACAATTTTTTGACATTGAAATTCCATTATCGGCATCTATTTCACTGCAAAGAAATATTACTGTAAATGGATTGTTCTCAGTATATGGCTCTTTAAATCTTGGGCAGCATATAGTTTCTGGAACAGGATATTTTTATATGAATTCGGGGACATTAACGATTGGTTCGCCAAGTGGTATTTCGTCTTTTGGCGCCACAGGAAATATACAAGTAACCGGCACACGTAGTTACAGTCCCTCTGCTACTTATGTGTATAATGGTTCTTCAACACAACAATTTGGAAGTGGACTCCCGACAAATAGTGTTAATGTTACTATTACAAATTCTACTGAAATTACGTTAAGCTCAAACATGAATTTTAGTTCACTTGTTGTTAATGAGGGTTCAACCATAAAAACAGGAGCATATTGGTTTTCTGCTTTTCCAGCAACAATTAACGGTACATTGCAAATTGAACCAGGCGGCGGAGTTGGTTCAACTATAAATTATGGTGGGAATTCAGTTTTAAGATACTTTGGCAGTGGTTCCTTTACTGCAAGTTATAATGAAATAGTAAATGCTTACACTGTGCAAATATATGGCGGGGCTAACGTTATATATCCCTATTCATTCACTAATACTGCATCAATAACCGTTGATGAAACTTCATCGCTTGAAATGCAGGGTGTAGTAACAAACAATAGAAATATTGTTATTAATGGTACTTTCAGAATGAATGGATTTAATTTCTCTGGAAACAATTTAGTTTATGAAGAAAACAGCAGCTTAAGAATTCTTTATGCACAGGGAATAAATTCTTCAAGCGGTTTTTGGCCTACTTCTAACGGTCCAGCAGATATTTATATTCAAAGTCCAGTAACCATTTATGATGCAAGAACAATTGAAGGACGATTATTTGTATCTATAACTTTAAACAATGCAAATAATTTAACTATAAATGGCGCAATGCACATTCTTTCAGGCGGAAATATTTCAGGGACTCCTGTTTATGGTATATCCTCATCTTTAGTGTACAACACAGGCGGAAGTTTTACGCGAGGGGAGGAATGGAATTTATCTTCACCATTTTCAATTTTAATTTCTAACGGAACAACTCTTGACATGAATACTTTCTATTTACCACTTTCTCTGGGAGGAAATATTTCGATTGAAACTAATGCTGCAATAACAATGTCCTCTGCTTACTCTTCATTAACTTTTTCAGGAAATGTTGTGAACAATGGAAGCCTTACTGCAAGTCCTAACTTGAATACACATTTTTATATCGGCGGAAGTCTAACCAACAACGGTACATTTAATTTAAGCTTAGCAAGTGGGGTTAATTTCTATCTTGCTGACAACTTAACCAACAATGGAACGATAAATACAAATAACCGAAGCATTATTTTAAATGGTGCTTCTGTACAAACTTTAAGTGGTTCTCTTTCGCTTCCTTTCCTTGAAATTAATAATAGTAATGGGGTATCTATCGGCTCTGACCTAACAATTATAAATGTTTTAACTCTTACTTCCGGAAACATTTCAACAGGAGCTAATAAAGTAATAATTTCAGCAGGTGCAACTATATCACGCAATATTGGCCACATTGTTGGATACCTTCAGAAAAATATTCCAATAGGACATCCGACAACATTTTTTGAAATTGGCGATGATAATTATTACACACCGCTTGAAATTTCATTTAAAAGTGTAACTACTTCTGGTAATCTTACGGCGATATCATTAGTTGGTCAACCAACAGATTTCACTTATTCAAATTTAAATGGCTCTAAAAGGGTAAATAGAAAATGGAGTGTATCAAATTCAGGAACTATTTTTGCATATTATGCTATAACAATGAATTTTAATGCGGCAGAAGTTGATCCACAAGCAAATACAAATTGGCTTCACGTTGGAAAATATGATACTGGTTGGAGTTATCCTGTGGTCGGAACAAGAACCGCAACAAGTACGCAAGCTTTAGGAGTTACATCATTCGGTAATTATGTGCTTGCAGAACACAATCCTTTTACTATTACTGCTTCTATCAATGGTAATGGGACTATTTCTCCAAGTGGCACAATTTATAAAAATTACTTAGAGAGCCAAACTTTTACAATCACACCTGATGCAAATTATCATATCACAAGTGTTGTTGTTGATGGTGTTGATCAAGGAGTTATTACTTCTTACACTTTCAATAATATTCAAGCAAACCATACCATTGCGGCTTATACTGCAATCAATACGCACACACTTACAACAACGCATAATAACGGAAATATTATAAGAAATCCAAATGCTGTTTCTTACAATTATGGAACGAATGTAGAACTAACTGCAACGCCAAACACTGGTTATCATTTTGTGAATTGGAGCGGTGATGCTTCAGGCTCTAATAATCCAATAACTATTACAATGGATTCAGATAAAAATATTACTGCAAATTTTTCAATAAATACATATACAATCACATCTTCAAGTAACGGGAATGGGACAGTTTCTCCATTAGGTGTAACAACAAATAATCACGGCTCTAACAGAACATTTACTTTTAGCCCCGATGCTCATTATCATATTGCTGATGTTCTTGTTGATGGGGTTAGCGTTGGTACTCCTTCATCTTATACTTTTTCAAATATTACTTCTAATCATACCATTCAGGTTAATTTTGCACAAAATCAATATACATTAACGTTAAACGGGGCAAATGGCTCAGTAATAAAAAATCCAGACGCAGCAACGTATGTCTATGGTTCCGTTGTTACATTAACTGCGGTTCCGGATAATATAAATTTTGAATTTTCTCATTGGAGTGGAGATACAAGCGGAACTCAAAACCCGCGCACAATATTTATCAACGGTAATAAAACTGTAACCGCTAATTTTGTTCCATACACTTTTAGAATTTTACAGCCAACAAACCCCTCAAGAAATGCTTTATCTGTATTGGCATCTACAAATATTACAATACCGTTTTCGTATCCATTAAATGTATCTTCGGTAACAAACCAGACGTTTCGTGCAATTGGTTCGCAATCCGGAATTCATACAGGTACATTTTCTTTTACCAATAGCAATATGACTATTGTGTTCAATCCAACAATAGACTTTAAACCCGGTGAAGTTGTGTCTGTTATTGTTACACCAGGAATTCGAAGTACAAACAATGATAGTTTAACAAACGGATTTACATATAATTTTACTGTTGCTTCAGCTCCTGCTATGGCAAACTTTATAAATCAAACATTATATAGTACACAAACAGGATGGGGGCGAGGAATTGCTTCCGGCGATGTTGATAATGACGGCGATATTGATATTGCTATAGTAGGTGTTTACTCTATTGAAGTTGCAAAGAATAATGGAAGCGGACAATTTAGTCGTGCTAGCGTTGTAGATTTTGGAAACAATAACGGTCGTGATATTACACTACAAGATTTAAACAATGACGGTTTTCTTGATATTGCTGTTGTAGAATATGGCGCTGCGTTAATGGAAGTCTATTGGAATAATGGAAATGGAAATTTTTCCGCTTCAAGCAAAGTTAGTTACACAGTTAATACGCCAGAAGGAATTTTTGCTGCTGATTTAAATAATGACGGCTGGCTCGATATAGTAACAGCAAATTTTTATGCCTTAAATATTTCTGTTTTTATGAATAACAAAGATGGTACATTTGCATCACGAGTAGATTATTCCGGCATGAACATGAATTCAATTCCTAACGATGTTAAAGTAGCAGATTTCAACAGCGATGGTTTTAATGATGTTGCGTTTATTAATGCTGGTTCAAGTCAGTTAGGAATTTATTTAAATACCGGGAATGGAACATTATCCTATTCTGCTTCATATCCTTCCGGTTCATACCCCGAAAAATCCGCTGTTGGTGATATTGATGGAGATGGCGATATTGACGTACTCTCTACGCAATATAATTTTAATACTGTTAATGTTATGCAAAATAATGGCAACGCTATTTTTTCCGCACCAACACAATATAACCTTAGTGGACAAGTTAATAATATAACATTAGGCGATATTGATGGAGATGGAGATTTGGATTTTGGAGTAACAAGAATTTCAGATAATACCGGCGTGATGATGTTTAATAATGGCAGCGGCAATTTCGGAAGCGCCGCTGTATATCCAATGGGAAATTATCCAACAAAAATTACCTTTGCAGATTATGATGGCGATGGAGATTTAGACTTAGCGGCGTCAAATTTATCTGGTTTTAATGTACCAATTTATTTTAATCAATCAATTGTAAATACTCCAACAATTCAATCGAGTGCAATGGCATTTCCACAAAGAACAACCTCGTCTATTACCGTGCGTGTAAACAAAGGAAATGGAGCAAGAAGAATTATTATTGCAAAGCAAGGGAGTGCAGTTGATGGAATTCCAATTGATAACACAACTTACTCTGCAAATTCATCATTTGGAGTTGGCTCGCAAATAGGCTCTGGAAACTATGTGGTTTATGCAGGAACAGATAGCATTGTTACAGTTTCAGGGCTGCAATCGGGTATAACATATCACTTCGCTGCATTTGAATTTAATGGAATTAATAACGAGCAAAAATATCTACAAACAGCTCCTGCAATAGGTAATGAATCAACTTTGAATCCACCTTCTGTTACTATAATTCCAAGTTTAGTATCCAGTCCAACTTCTCTAACATTTAGAGCAATAGTTAATCCAAATGGCTATCAAACAAATATTCGTTTTGCTTATGGAACAAGTATAAATTCTTTGTCTGATACAACTTCTGCACAGGATATTGGAAATGGAAATTCTGCAGATACGGTCGCAACTTTAGTAACTGGATTAACTACTAATACTGCTTATTATCTAAGGGCTTTAGCAACAAGTATTGCTGGAACGGTAACAAGTTCTGTTATTTCTATTATGTTAGATACTTCTACATTCACAAAAACAAATTTAAAGCTATGGCTTCGAGCAGATGCAGGAACTTCTACAATTACACACAACGCACAACTTACAACATGGTATGATGTTTCGGGTAATGGAAATAATGCAACTCAAACCAACAATTCTGCTTGGCGTCCTTATTACAGTGTCAACTACTATAACGGTTATCCAGCTATATTTTTTAATGGTTCAAATAGTCATTTAGTATTACCCACAACAACGTCAATCGGGATTCAAAATTCAGATTATGAAGTATTTATTGTTGCAGGTTCTAATTATCCAAATAGAGTTGATTTTCTATATAGTGCTAATATTGGGGAATTTGAGATGCATTTAGGAGGAGCAGCTGGAGTAAGAGTGATTCCAAGAAGTGAAAGTTTCTTCTTAGATAAATGGTCTGCAAATGATTATCAAACCGGACAGGCACACATATTTTCGACAAGAATATCATCATCATTTGGAGCTGTTCGTGTAGATGGTGAAGATGGTGGAACTAATAGTGGTAATAATCTTCATACTTCAACTTCATCAAATGTAGTATTAGGAATAAGACAAGGTGGAATGTTTCCATTTTCAGGTGCAATTGCAGAAATGTTAGTTTATAACCGCGTATTAAGTGCAGCAGAAAGAACAGAGGTTGAAAATTATTTGTTTAATAAATACAATTTATCTCCTGTAATTACAACAACGCCTACTATTCAATCAAGTGCAATGGTATTTCCGCAAAGAACGACATCGTCTATTACAGTGCGTGTAAATAAAGGAAATGGAGCAAGAAGAATTATTATTGCAAAGCAAGGGAGCCCAGTTGATGGAACTCCTGTTGATAATACAACATATACTCCAAACTCCACATTTTCATTAGGTTCACAGATTGGAACAGGAAACTATGTGGTTTACGCTGGAACTGATAGTGTTGTTACTGTTTCAGGTTTGCAAATAGGAACGACATATCATTTTGCTTCTTTTGAATTTAATGGAGCAAATAACGAACAAAAATATTTGCAAACATCTCCGGCAAC